>Ga0307478_10001360_pt1 | contig 21257 bp, 38 predicted proteins | sample atmos_gasesECM4C_2_FD_203713 | JGI IMG/M metagenome (GOLD analysis project Ga0307478, IMG submission 203713) | Hardwood forest soil microbial communities from Morgan-Monroe State Forest, Indiana, United States - atmos_gasesECM4C_05 | ecosystem: Environmental > Terrestrial > Soil > Temperate... | reverse complement strand
CTAGGCGAATCAGCGGCCCCAACGAAGTGAGCGCCGGATGCGCCCCGTAAGGGTCGATCCCCCGCACTAGCAGGTTGACGATTTTGTCCGGTCCGCGCCCATGGAATTGTTTGTAAAGCTTGTCCGCCGATCCGCCGGCCGACTCGTATCGTTTGCACCAGCCGCCGGCAGCAATCGGACATTTGACGCCTTGACAGCGAAGGGGAGAGGCGGCGATCAGGTTGACGCAGGACGCGCAAGATTCGCCTCGATGAGTGGATACCGACTGGTAGCCTACCGCCGCGTGGGAGAGCTTTTCAGAGGTTGGCAGTTCGGGATTGCGCCGTTTCGGGTTGCGATAGCCTTTGCGGAATGCAATCTCCCGCGCGAATTCCCGCCGCCTGGCTTTGGGTGTTTCGTGGATGACAAGGCCGCCGGCATCGTGGGAGCCGCGCGTGTGGTCTACCGCCGCTTGGACGTACTGCGCTAGGTTGGTTGCGCCCGGATTGCGCCGCTTCTTTTTGCGCGGGTTGTATTGCCGCGTCCGCACGCCCTTGCCCGCCTTTGCCATGCGCTTCCCGAGAATCGTGTTATGCGATTTGCACGCCCACCGCAGATTCGATTTCCGCCCGTTCGATTCGTTGCCGTCGATATGGTCCGGCACCACGAACCGCCGCGAGCCGCACTTAAAGCAAATCTTCGGACCGTCCGGCCGGCAGCCGGGAGAATGTGCCCTGTACCGCTTCGCCCGGTCTGAAATCTGCGAAACGGGTTTCCTGAATCGCGCCCCGCAGCGCTCAGGCATGGCCGCACGCGCTCGGTAACACCTCTTCCCCGTCTAACAAAATCTGCAGATCGTCGAACCGGAATTCGTCCGCCGCCGGCGTGCACGTGTGCATGCCCGCCAGGAATTCATAGAGCGGCATCCGGTGCAATAGTTCGCCAGTCTGCCGCTCCCGAATTTCGATGACTTGCGTCATTTTTTGATGATGCGCACCCGCACACCCGCCTTGCGCAACAGCTTGGCGAACCTTTGCGGACCCATGCCCGCCGGTGGTTTCAGGATTCGTGGTTTGCGCCGCCGTGGCGGATTGCGCCGTTTGCGCCGTCGCGCGCGCGGTTTCTTCCCCATCTTGAAGCCCATGCTGCGCCGGTCGAAATAGATGTTCCGGCGGCGACGAGCGCGTTTTCGCTTGCGGGGTTTCGGATTCGGGCGCTTGCGCCGCTTTGCCTTACGCGCATTCTTGGCGCGCCGTTTTTTCGCCCAGTACGCCTTGAGGCCCGCAGGCATGACGCCCTTGCGTGGACGACGATTCTTTTTCCGTTTGCGTTTTTTAGCCATTGGTGCCCCCTTCAATTGTTCCGCGAATGCTACCAACTCTGGCAATCCGGGATTGGACCGCAGCAGTTCCCGCCACCGCTCTTCATCTCCCGGCGACATTCTCGCCTTGTGCGCACGCTGCGGTTTCGCATCTTTCTGCAACTGCTTGAAGAGCGTTGACGATTCCCGTTCCCGCTGCCCCTTGAACTCGCGCCGCTTGCGCTGCACGCCCGCCTGAAATTCTTTTCTTGACCGTGCGCGTTCTCGTTTCGTTGGGGTTGGTGCCGGACCCAGGCCGAAGTAGAGATTTTTGCGCCGTTTCATTTTGTCAGCCACAGGAACATTCCAACCCCAACGATGCCAGCCCAGTAGTACCAAGGCCAGGTTGAGGGTGAGGCAGGGTCTGACTGCCAAATGACCGCATTGTCGCCAGCAAATGCTTGCGATTGTTGATCCGCAACGCTTTGAATAAAATCAACATCGTAAGGCGGAGCCTCGCCAGCCGCCACCGCCGCCGCATTTGCCGCCGCCGCATTTTGCGGAACAGATTGAATCTGTGCCGTACCAGCATCCAAGGATCCACTCTGTGTCGGGAAAAAAAACTGCATCATTGCCGACGGGTTTTGACTCGATGCATAATCCGTTAGGTTGTCCTCAATTGACTGCCCTAGCCGCCCCCTGCGTAACCGACCCAAGCGACGACGCCCCGTCCCTATTTCGTGATAGCCCATTACAGCGCCACCGGATGTAAAATAGCTGCCGCCGTAAACGGAGAAATCCCATGCGCATGGTGCTGCTGAGTTTTATACTGGCCGTATTTCCAACGAGCGTCTTGGGGCAACAATCGACTGACGATGCCAATAGCCTCGTGGCCGAAATTGCTCGCAGCTTGGTTGAAAATCCGGCCAAGCGTGGAGTTGTCGCGTACAAAATGCCCGCCTTTCGCGTTCTCTTGACCGCAGACCAAGAACTCAATGCCAGCGCATCCCCCGGACTTCACACAATTTTCATTCCTATCGAAATGGTGAACTTTCTCAAGGCCGACAAGGGAGAAATCGCTTTTCTTTTGGCGCACGAACTTGGACACATTCAAAACGACGCAGAGTGCCGTCAACAGTGGGCGCGACTCCGACCGGTCGATTTGCAGCGGCAATGCGAAGCCGCCGCAGACTTCATCGGCATTCAGTACATGATGGCCGCCGGATACAACCCGTTCGACGCCGCCGCCCTCATGGGGAGATTCGCAATGCTGCACGGCAATCAATCGACGGTTATGGGAATGATTGTGGGGCGCTTGACTAGTAATCATCCCGTCGATCTGGATCGGATGCGACAGATGGGAGAGTACGCACGAACCGTTTGCCAGACTCGCCCAGAACTCTGTCCTCATTGATCGCATGGTGTCACCGTGACCGTTTCGCCGCGCGCACCCCAGCCGTCACCCGCCGCTTGGCGCTGCCCACAAACTTTGCGAGAAAGAAAGCACCGACTAGGCCGAGGCCGATTTCCCAGACCACCGGCAGTCCGGTGAAGGTCGAAGTATCTTCATAGGCCGCCGGAACCGTGGGCAGCGTCAAAGTGGTTTGCGGAATGTTGATCGAGAATTGATCGGCCGCGGTCCCGCTGTCATCCTGACCTAGTCGCCGGCGTCGCGCGCCTCGAGTTGGTCCCGCCGTGATGTACATGGCTACCGCCTTTTCCCAGAACCCGAGAGTACGACCACGCCGACCAGCGCCGCGCCCCCAAGCAACCACCAGAGCAGGCTCCCGCCCATCGCCGAGGCCGCCGTTGTCGGTACCGCCGCCCCACTCGACAAATACGAAAGCGCGGGATTGTTAAGCACCGGCATGACTCCGGAATCGCTCACCTGATAGGTTTGCGTCGTGGGCGTGATCGGTTGCGGGTTGCCGGAAACCGCATACGGAGCCGTTTCGTCCGGAGCATAGACCACGCCACTTTGGGGCGAGGCCGGATAAGACGCATAAACCGGAAAACCAAAATTCGGCGCCGCAGGATCCGGCACACCGAACACATCCCCGGAATCGTCTTGGCCCAAACCACCAAGTCCCGGAGAGAGCAGAATCGAATACCGCCCGGGCCCAAGCCGCTTGGTGACAATCTCGTTGTAACGCTTCCAGCCGCGCGAGGACTTAGTCGAGCACTTGCCGCACGTCCCCTTGCAGCCGCAGGAACTCATCGGCGCCGGCAGCACCCCGCCGCCGGTCAGGAAGCTATACACCGGAATTGGTGAGGATCCGGGAAGATAGCCCCGCATCCCGCGCCGCCGTCTTGTGGTCAGAATCGGCAACTTATCGCCTCTTGCTCAAAACAATGAAAAGCAACGCCCCGCCGCCAAGCCAGATGTAAAGCGGGATTCCAGCGTAGAGCGTGGACAGCGCCGTCGAGATTCCGCTGGTGCTGGCCGTGGTCGCGCTCAATTCTTGCGCTTCCGCGAGCTCGGTTGAATACGGCACACCCGTGGCCGGATCGATGGCCGACGAACTCACCGACGTGGGATTGACCAGGCTGGCATTGCTGTAGGGCACGGTCGACGGAATGACGCCGGCCGCCTGCAATTGTGCCCACTGTTGCGCGGTCAAGGAACTCGGATTGCTCTGGTACTGCAAGAGCAATTGCGCCAGGTTATTTTGTGAGCTCGGATTGTCAGACGTCCACCCACCATTCCCGCCGCCGCTATACCCACCACCACCGCCGTAGCCGCCGCCCTGTCCGTTTTGCTGCCACCAACCTTGGCCATTTTGCAAAGGCGCGGGTTGCGAACCATTCCCGCCCCGGCCGCGCCAGGGTGGATTCGTGGGAGACGTTACCGGAGTCGGCGCATGCGAAAACGCTCCGGGGCCGACCGGCCGCGCCGGACCGACCGGCCGCATAACCGGCGCCGCCCTCGAGATGCTTGGCCCCACCTGCAGCGTGCCGCCGACGATCGCCGAACTCGCTCCGAGGCCGCGCAAGTGTCCGCGCAGCGTCCAGGGGCGCCGGATCCTCGCCGTGCTTTGTTTGATGTACGCCATAAATTCTCACCCCTTACAGCAATTCATAAGCCGCCAGCGCCACGCCCCCGAGCACCAGCGCCCAGATCGGAATTCCCGCCACGGTTGATGCACTTGAAACTCCAGCCGCTCCCGAAACCGCATTCGCCACGCCGGCCACCGTCGCCGCCGTTTTCGGTGGATTCCAGGTCAGGGTGTAACTCGAGCGCTGACTGGCCCCATATTTGGAGCTATAAACCGTGCAAACGTTGAGCCCGACTCCACCCGCCGCCCAAATCTGCGCCGCGGGAATCGAAAAAAGATATTGCGCGTACTGCACCGTGGGCCACAGATCGTAACAACCGATACAGCAAAACGCCGTGCAAGACTTCGTGCAGCCAGGCCCGCCAGACGGAGTGCACGGCGTCGAAGTCTGCGGGTTGTAGCTCCCGCACTTCGCTCCACCGTCCGACGCATCGGCGACCCCGGGCAGCCCTTTAAACTGTGCCGCCGCTTGCCACCATTGCGGCATGAGGGTTTGGAGCGCTGAAATGGCTTCGGCCGCGGTGATCGTGCCGGCGTTCGCTTCCTGAAAAATGGTTTGAAGCGCCTGATCCCAGGCCGGGAGATATTCGTTGATGGCCTGATTTTCTTCTTTCGCGCCTTTGGCGCGAGCCGCGCTCGCCGCAAATAATCCCGCAATGACGCCAACAATCGCGCCAGCCGCCGCGCCCACCGGCCCAGCCCATGCGCCGATAGCCGAGGCCGTGGCAATGGTTGTGCCGACCGATGCGCCGGTTGCGAGAACACTGCCCTCTTGCGGAGTAATCGCTCCCAGTCGAGCCGAGGGACGGATTCGCATGCTGGGATAGGACCGCAAGGTAAGGCTCCCGCGATACTTAGCCAGCGGCGAATTGACAGACATGCGCTTAAACATTTCATTTCTTGACCAAAACCACGCCTCGCGCTACAGTGGCAGCCGCAAAAATTATGGGCTGCATCGTGCTAGTCGTAATTTTCTCCATCGTCGGCGGGCTCGTCGGTTGGCATCTAAAACCAGTTCCGCCACCGCCGCCACTATTGCCACCGCCGATTTTCAAAGAGTGCCCGCATTGCACCGAACCGGTTCGCTTTAGCGCCACAACTTGCCATCACTGCCAGCGCGGAATCCCAACCGCCGCCCCGCCGGCCTAACGCTTCCCGATCACGCTCACCAGTAAAATCGCCGCACCGCCCAAAAGGATCAGTGGCAGGTATTGCGAAATTGCTGTGCTCAATCCGAGGCTGCTTGGAATCGCCGCACCACCCGTTGCCGTATAGGTGCCGGTAAGCGGGTTGTACGTAAGGCTGGGCGTTCCGATGATTGCCTGCGTTCCAACCTTTCCCGCCGCGTTGATCGCCGCTGAAATGACGTTCGCATCCGCAGTGGTCAAACCGCCAGGGACGCCGCTGGGGCTTGTGCCATAGCCAGCGCCAGAAGTGTTGGTAGTACCGAACGGAACCCCGGTGTCAGGATTTAACGTGAGTGGCGTGTCGGGAGTGTTCCACGCCGCCGCGAGTTCAGCTTGGCTGTCTTGGGCTAGACTGCGTAAACCTTGCCGCAGGATTGATCGTTGCGCCGGTGTAAGTGCGCCCATGAATCCGAGCGTGGACCAGATTCGCCCCTGTAGCCCGCCTCGCCCCAGACGCGAAATTTTGTTCACTCTGGCCACTCGACCGAGGCGTCCGGATTTTCCCATTCGTACATAGGACATATTCACTCACCGAAACAAATTGAAGAAACGCCCGATCAGCCCGCTATTGTTCCCGTTCGCCGGCGCCATGACGCCATAGGTTTCCGTTCGCGCCACTCCGTCCGGTTGCCAGCCGGGATAAGATCCGTGCACTGTCGTGTCGAGCGGAATCCACTGGCCAGATTGCTTGTCCCGCACTTCGGCGTAGACGTGGGAATATTCGGCTGGATCCTCGCGCATGGCGATCGTACGGAAGCGGGTTTCAAAACCAAGGGAAGATAACAGCGCCGCGATCAGAGTGCTTTGGTCGTCGCAGTCGCCGGCGCCCAGGTTGATCGTTGCCTCCGGGCTCTGCAGCAGCTCGCCGTACTCGCCGCGGAATTCGATGTTGTCGCGCACCCATTCAAACACCGAATCGATTTCCGGTTGGCCGCGCTCGACCCCGCGCACCGCTTCGACCGCCGCCTGCCGGACAATCCAACTCTTGACCCCTTTGAGGCCGTAGACCAACTTTTCCATTTGTCGAACGGTCGCCGTAATTCCGGCGTCACCGTCAGGAACGGCCACGGTGTAGGGTGCCACGAACTCCGAAGTTGAGTAGCCGAGGGGCATATAAGAAAATTCTTATAGCTGGCCACCCCACGGAATTCTCGGATTTTGTCCGCGCCAGGGCTTCCCCAAGTCCCATCGCCATAAATCCATCAGAATTACCGTGGGGAAGCCGGTTATAAGGGCGGACTCAACCAAATCGCAGTTAGCGCATGGGAATCCGCCCGGAAAACGCCTCCGAAGAGGCATTCAACGTTGTGAATCATGCGCGTAATGTTGTTTTTCAGTCGAGGAAATTCGGCGCGCTAAGGTAGGGGAGATTACCATATAGTCCAGCGCCGTCTCTTGATGGTCTTGGGGCATTCTCTTGACGTTTTTGGTGTTTCTTGGGGTGCTCATCAAGAGAAACATCGCTTTTTGCACTCGTTTGGGGCATTATCAGGCCATGCACCAGGTCGCCAACGAGGTTCCGGTCCCAACCGATCAGATCGAACGGGAATTGCTGGCCATGGCCCAGCGCCGTTTTACTGGCCGGGTACGCCTGTCGCTCAAGGTAAAGCCCGAGGCCGCGCTCGCAGTCGAGCTCCTGCCCCCGCACACGACCGAAACCCAGCGGCCAGGAGAGCGGCCGCTCCGCTCCCCGGATTGTTTTCCCGGAACCGAGGCCACCGAGCGAGCATTGCAGATCACGCGCTTCTTGCACCTGAATGCGGACCGCTTTCGGCTGGTGGTAAAGCCGGCCGTGGTGACTTGCGATTTCAAGGAAGGCACGCTCGGCAACGTCGTGTGGGACACGCTGGGGTAAACCATGGCCGAGAACGGACAAAACGCACCGCCAGCCGGGTTGAGTGTTCAAATCGCCATCGAGCAAGTACAGATGCAGCTTGTGGTAAATCTTTTTTTCGCCGATGGTTCGATCGGAACCACGATGCGCATGAGTCTTGATGGAGCGCGATTCCTGCGAAATGGTTTGACCGAAGCGCTCGACACCGCGAAAAACACGATCATCAAACCGCCATCGATGGTGCAGCCGAGTTGACCACGAGCACCAAAACGCCGCCGGTCTGGTTTCTAAATTTCTGGGCCGAGAACTGCGTCAAGTTGCCCATCTTGTTCCGCGGCGAATCGATGATGATGCTCGCGTGGGATTTGTTCGGTACGTTGCTTGAGCACGTGGGCCGCTACATGAAAACCCCGGACGGCATGCGGCAATTTATCGCGTTCGCGCGGATCCAGACCATTCTCTCGGGCTCGCACGGAGTCTTGAATCAGCCGGACCCAACCCCGGAGCAAGTGGCCGAGGCGGTGCAGAGGTTGGTAAACAGGGTGAAGCCGTGACAAGGGCGGTCTGCCATTTTCTGCTAATGCTCTACCTCGTAGGGGCCGTTTTCGCGTGGCTGGAATTCAGGGTGGCCAACGAGGAGCAGTATGTGATGCCGCCGAGTAGCCAGGTCACTTGCGCCGTTTTTTGGCCGATGTTCATTCCGTTTACGGTTGCACGTGCGACTTACGACAATCAGCGGCGAATCAGGAGTCAACACCCGTGACCCCCTTCGACTCTTGGTTCTCTTCTACCGTCCTGCCCCAGCTTGAGCAAACCCTCAAAGCCGTGCCAAAACCGGCTCACGAACCAATGCGCAAAGCCGCGCGAGAACAGATGGCCGCGTGCTGGAATGCGGCATTGAACGCCACGCACGCCAGCGAATTCGAGGGTGTCGTTTCAGTTTGTGACATCAACAGACTGAAAGTTGAATAACATTCCGTAAGCAACTTCCCGGACTCATCGGCAACACACCGACCCCGGCTTTCGCTTTCGTAAATATATTTACGGAGGCGAGCCGGGTTTTTCTATTTGAGTACAAATTCGATTCGAGGAGAAAAATCAGCATGGCCCGTAAAAGCGCCGCCACCGCCACCGCCCCGGCATTTGTTTTCGATCCGGAAACCCTAGTTCCACCCTTACAAGTCCCAGCCGAACACAAAGAACAATACTGGACCGCGTTGCTCGATTCCGGAATTGACGCCCTGCGCGCCGCCTGTGCCACCGAAGAATTCTTCCCGCTCTTGCGCGAGATTCCGAAAGCGCTCTGGGAAAAGCGTTTCATGGTCTATCTGTACCGGACCGCGCCCAAGGTGCGAAACGCTGAAAAACCCGCCTACATCGACAAGTATCCGTACCCGATCGATGAAGGCTCGGTCAAAGAGGAGCACGGCGGTGGAGGCTACATTGCGTACCTCAACATGGACAGCAAGGAACAATTGAAACAAATCACGTTCAACATCGAAGGCGCGCCCAAACTGAAACCCGGCCAGGTGTTGGTGGATAACACCGGAGCGCCACTGCCGGCACCAGCGGCCGCCGAAGAAAAAACCGATCTTGCCCGCATCATCGACGCCCAATCATCGGCCACAGAAAAAATCATGGGCATGATGCAGCACAGCGCCGAAAAATCCATCGACATGATCGAGGCGCGCGCCAGCAACAATAACAGCGCTCCGCAAACGGATCCGCTGGCCACCGTCAAAGCATTGCTTGAAATCGTTCGCCCACAACCGAACCCGGTCCAGGACGAATTGATGAAAGCGATTATTGCCAGAGCATTCGCCCCGGTCCCAACGCCACCCCCGGCCGAGGAGCGCGAAACCCCGGTCGACCAGACCCTAAGCGCGATCGAGAAATTAAGCGGAGGAAAATCACTCGCGGAATTGATGGTTCCAGCCGCGAAGGCCGCTGCCGCGGATTCCATGGCCAGTTGGGTGCCAATCGCCCAAACCGCCGGCCAGGTCCTGCTCAGTTTTGCAGAAAAACTCGTGCCAGCGATGCACGAGCGCACCGAACAGTTACGCCTCGAGCTCCAGATTCGACAGACTGGAGGAGTCCCAGCGCCGCCGACCAACGGCGCACAACCGCCACGCTTGCCGGCGCCAACCGTCATCCCGCCAAGCGCGCAACCACAACCCACCACCGGCGCCGCCCAGCCGCTCGACCCACACGCTTTAGTGCAAACGGTCGTTAAATTCATCTGCGATGGATTCGACCGCGACCGCAATGAGGGCTCAGAAATCGCCGCCACGCTGGACGTGATGTACGGCGACCAGATGGAAACACTCGGAATCACGCGCATGCTGGCCAAGCGCAACGAAGTGGAAACCTTCATCCAGGGTATTCCCGAACTGCTGCAGTGCTCGAAAGATGCTCGCTGGCCGGAATTTTTCGACGACTTCATGCAGTACACGGAGCACACCTATGGCGAAGAGGAGCCACCACAAACCAGCGGAGGCCCGCAGGTTGTCGAAGGGGCGAAACCGCCCGCCGCTTAACACGACCGATGTGTCATGGTTGGCGATTGTCGACCGCGTGCACCGGGAGGACTTGCCGGCGTTTCGCGCCAAGCTTGTGCACCGCCGAAAACGCGGCAAGTACAAAAAGCGCGCTTGACCCATGCCCTACAATTGGGGCAGATGCGCTCAACATTTTTCCGAGAGGAGGACGCGGAGAAACCGGAGCAATCCGGGAACTCGAAAATTCGGGGAACAGCCGCAAAGCAAAAGCCCCGCCGAAGCGAGGCCAATGCCGATCAGTTCCCTTTGCCGGAGTCCGAATCCAAAAGAATCTTAGCATGAAGGCGCGACCGGAGCCGACTAATTTGCAAGCCGAACCGCGTTACCCGGGTCTGCATATGTGCTGTTTTTCGATTCGCTTTCCGGATTACACCATCCACACACCATCGAAGCGCTGCCCGATTGAAGAGGGGCACTTGATCGTAGATTGTGGAGAATTTCAACCGCGATGATCACCATCGTTTCCGGCCTTCCCCGCTCCGGCACTTCGATGATGATGCAAATGCTCCACGCCGGCGGCATGCCAATTTTGGGCGACACCGCCCGCGCCGATCAATCGAACCCTCGCGGATACTACGAGTGGCCGGAGATCACACAGTTCCCGGTAAATCCAAGGATTATCGCCCAGGCCGAAGGCAAAGCCGTAAAGCTGACCAGCAATTTTCTGTGCATGCTCCCGCCCCAGTACGAATACAAAATCATCTTGATGGAGCGGCCGCTCGACGAAGTGCTCCCATCGATGGAAGCCATGCACCGCCGATTGCACCCCGGCGACGAAGCCGGCGCCGTGGCGATCCGGGCGCCGGAATTCCGAAAAGCGCTCGAAGCATTGAACCGGGAAACGCACTATTGGCTGGCAACCGGGAATAAGCGCAGGAGCGGAACCTCTTCGCCATACTTTTGGCTGCACGTTCTCTATCACGACGTTCTCAAACACCCGCAGTACATCGCCGAATGGATCTCAGGAGCCTTTTTGCCGGGACAATTACTGAGAGGTTTGGACGTGCCCGCCATGGTTCGCGCCGTAGATCCCGCCCTCTACCGCACCCGCGCCGAGACGTTATTACCAAAGTAATCAGGAATTCAGTCTATTTTCTTAACTTTCCGCGTCATACTAGAGTAGGTAACCATGAAGTACCCAACCATCCCCGCCTTGAGCATCCCACGATCCGCGTGGGACCGCATGCTCTCGCCCCTTTTCGACGTTGTGGAGCGCGTGAGCCCGCGCCGCAAACCTAGCCAATCCGTGCCATTGACACCACTTCCGCCACTGGTAGGATTCCGCGCGAGGATTGAACCCGATGAAAACGACGAAGATACTCGCGACGTTGCTCTTACTGGCACCGATTCTAGGCGCCCAGGATAACGAACCAAAAACCGCCAAGACCGCCGCCCAGCAACGGCAGCAGTGCGCCTCCTATATGCTCGACCAGAAAGACAATCCCAAACAGACGTTTGAGGCCACCGTTTGCTATGCCTACGTGCGCGGCGTGAAAGACGCACTTGACGGCGCTCCGGCGTGGCTGGACGAAACCCACAAACACATCGTCATGGGAACGTGGCAAGACGGCGTGACCGCCGACCAGGCGATTCGCGTTTTCGAGCAGTTCGCCAACGACAACCCGGCATTATTGAACAAATCAGCCGTCCAGGTCATCCGGCAGAGCGCCGAACAAGCGGGAATTTACACCTACGCAACGCCGTAACTGGCGTGGTTTTTGCTCGCTATTCCACAGCACCGCACGACATGCACAAAATTTTTCTCTTGACATATTTCGTAGTGGTGTTAGTGTGTCTACGAAACATCTACTAATCATGGCGGGTAAGAAGAAAAAGTTCTGCAAGAACGGGCACCGATTGAGCGGCAGGAATCTCTATCGGCGCACGAATGGAACCCGCGAATGTCGTGCGTGCTCCAAGCTTCGCGGCAACCGTAAACGACTTGTCACCGCGTAATGAAACCCCAATGTTTTCAAAGCCAAATCTCGTTCAGAGTCCGATAATCCGCAATGAAGTATTATGTGAAGTCGCAGACTCGCGATTCCCGGATCGGTTCTTAAGCAAAGTCCGCAAGAACAGCGAAACCGGGTGTTGGCTTTGGATTGGCGCCACAAAGTTTCCACCGGGCCACCCGGAACACAGTTACGGCCAATTCTGCACCCGCACCGATCGGAAATCATTCGTTTCGGCGCATAAGTACGCATTCCAGATCGCAAAAGGTCCGGTCCCGGACGGTTTGGAACTTGACCACACCTGCCAAGTAAAGCTCTGCGTTAATCCCGAACATCTTGAACCCGTAACCCACGCCGAGAACTGCAAGCGCCGTCCGCGGAGCGGACCCATGCCCAAGCGGAGGACGGCATGTTGACGATAAATCTTATTTGCGGTCCGCCCGCGCGTAAACTCTCCCGGTCAGAAGGGCTTCCCCTACCAATCCCCCTCTGGGAGAAGCCCATGCTGCAGAAAGTCGTACATCGCAAGCCAGTCGCTTTCTGTCCCTATCCACACGTCCCCGATTATTTGCTTGTTTACGTCGTGGAATCTTTGTCGTGCGGTCACAAAGTCACAACCTACCCGCAGGCCGATCCGCTGATTGCTGTCCGGCGGGATTGCCATAAGTGCGAACCAAAAGTCCTGCAGTTCCCATCCCCCGTCTATAAAAAGAGGGCCGCATGAAATCCACAATTTTACTGGCCCTCTTGTTGTTTTTTGGTTTGTGGTTTCTCTCCGCGCATCCGGAGATGACGCCCGAGTACGTGTGGTCCCAGGTGACCAAGTGAATGTGAGCTTCCCATCGCCGGTGGAGCACGCGGTTGTGCTGATTGAAGTCTGCGGCAGCCTCGAGGCCGCGCGTGAAGTGGCCGCCTTCAATTGGGAATTCGCCCAGACCAGTCAGGATTTTTTGTATTGGCTGCGCGTTGAAACCGCGTTGACGCCGGCCAGAGAGGTGAATTAAATGCCGGCCCTACGCTTCCCCGCCGAGCACGACGAAGCGCTCAAGGAATTGGCGTTCGCCCGCTACCGCGCCGAGCACGGCATTGGGGAAGATCGGCGATTGGGCGACATGCCACTCCGCGTAATCCGGGAAGTGCTCGACGCCGCGCAAAAACTCAAGATGCAGGAGGCGAGATGTTCGAACCAAGCCACGTAACGATTAAATCCGGCGAAGGCAAGAATTATTTCGAAGCCGAAGCTACGATCGCCACCACACTGGACGACTCCCAAGCGCGAATCATTATGCAGGAACTGCGGAATATGCAGAAGGACCGCATGACGTGGGCCGCAGAGCAAAACAAAAGCCACGTGGAGCCCCGCGCGCTATGACCCAGCAAACCGCCAAAATTCTGACCACATGGAGCGCCGTCGCGCTGAAAGCCGCGCTTTTTCTGTTTGGCGCCGTATTCGTAGAGCGGCACAAGTTGAATTACTGGTGGTGTTTCTTCGGCGGCGTATTCGTGGGCTCCGTGCTCTGGCCGGTCGTAAGTCTTGTGGTCAAGATCATCGACGATTCCATCGATTACCAGGTCGAAGTTTTCGAACCCGCTCCGGAGCCCACCCCGGGCGTGGATTCGATAGGAGAGTAACAACCATGGGCCAACTTTCCCGAGCTCCGCAGGACCGCAACGCCGGCATCAGTCCGGCACTCATCGCGCCGCTGGCAGCGGCAAAACCGCCGGCCAGGAAAACCACCACCGAGCAGTACGTAACAGGTTGGCGCGCAACGCCGGTGATCGACACCCCGATGCGCAAACTCGAGGTGTTGGAAAACCTGACAGATGGCCGGCTCTGTTTGCGCGACACCGATTACAACGGCGCTCGCGTGGGCCTGAGTTTTATCCACCTCGAGTACCACCAGGGGCAGGCCCTCGCCGCCGTACTCCGCGCGCTCGAGGATCCCGACAGTGAAAAACCGGCACCAACCAACGGCAACGGAAAGGGGCGACCGTGAGCCGAACTTTTTCGATCACCCTCACCGCCGAGGAGCGCTTTGCAATTCTTGTGGGCTTGGGTTGGCTCTGGACGGCCATGGAGAAGTGCCCGGACGCGATTACCAAACCAGTTGCCGCACTCATCGACAAACTGAGCACCGCGCCCGGCCAGGATGCGCTCACGGTTGAAGAAACGCGCCGCATGGGCCAACAGAAAGACGATCCGCACATGGCGAATGCCGCGAGCGGCGCCGCACCGGCCCACGCGATTCTCTCGCCGCCGGCACCGACTGACTATTTTGCCGCTGACCGCAGCGGGAAGATTCCAACCACTCCACCCAAAAAGGCCGAGCTCTGGGAAAAGCAAACCATCGTGGGCAGCACAGACAAGGGGAAATATCTCAAGGTGATCATTCCCCAGCACTCCGCGAATTGCTTCGATAAACAGTTATGGCCATTCCTCGCCGGCGCCGGCAAAGAGGTTGGTTTGTGGATACTGAAATCGGATGACGGAAAATATTTGAACATCGTGGGGGTGCGGGCGTGAATTCTCGGGGAGAAGCCACCACGTTTGAAGATAAAGCGATGCTGCGAGTGATTCGCGATAAAGGTGGGCGTGGGCGTGTCGTCGCATTGGGGCGCACTAGGTTGGGCCAAGCCGCCTATGACGTGATTCTGAGTTCGATGTCCGCAGCAGAAGCCGCAAGGCGGCACAAACTGAAACGCGAGTTTGTTTTGGAATTACGCCGCCAGCCGCACGTACAAAAAATGCGAGCAAAGAAGAAAGCGGGGCGCGCATGAGCCAACTTCCCTTCCCCCGCGCCATCCTGAGCCAGCACTCGGCCGACCTTGGCAAAACCGGCGCCGGAAAATCTTCCGCGCTGCGGGTCATGGTCGAGGATCTGCTGGAGCGCCAAAAGCGCGTGGTGATCGTGGACCCCAAGGGCGATTGGTGGGGCTTGAAATCTTCTGCCGATGGCAAAGGCCCGGGATTTCCCATCGTCACGTTCGGAGATTTCAAAGAACCATATGGCCGCGGGGATGTTCCGATTAACGAGCGCTCCGGCGCGAACGTTGCCGACCTGATCGCCGGCGGAAACCGCCCCGCCATTATTGGATTCCGTGGCTGGATGCCGGGCCACATGATGCAGTTCTGGATCGGCCAGGGCTCCGATCCGCACCGCGCCGATGGTTTCCTGCCCACGCTGTTCAACAAGAACGAAGGCGAATTGTATGTGTTCGTCGACGAGGTGCAGAACTTCGCGCCGAAGGGAAAAATCCTGAGTCCCCAGGCCGGTTTGTGCGTGCACTGGACCAACAAGGCGATGAGCGAAAGCCGCGGCATGGGCATGACGTTCCACATCGCGAGCCAGCGCTCCCAGAAGGTGCACAACGATACGCTCGACTGCTGCGAAACGCTGATCGGCATGCGGACCGTTCACCCGGCCGCACGGAAGGCAATCGAGGACTGGATCAACAGCAAGGGCGACCCGGTACTGGGCAAGGAAGTCTTGAGCACCCTCGCGGAACTCAAGCGCGGTGAGGCGTGGGTATGGTCCCCGGAGAACGAATTCGGCCCCAAGCGCGTGCAGTTCCCAATGTTTGCCACGTTCGACAGTTTCGCCCCGCCCCAACTGCAGAAGAAAGTAAACCAGTCGGGATGGTCCGAAGTGGATCTCGACCAGGTACGGGAAAAGCTGGCCACCGTAATCGCCGAAGCCAAGGCCAACGACCCCAAAGAACTCCGCGCGCAAATCGTGGAATTGAAGCGAGAACTGGCGAAAAAACCATCATCTGTACCAGTTCCCGCGATAAAAGCCGACGAAAAACATGATTTGCGAATCGCCGAGCGCGCCGCGAAGGCTGCCACCGCGCCCCTCTTGAAGCGCCTGCACGAATTCCAGCGCTACGCGAAAAGAACCATTGACGCTTTCGGAGGTGCAGCGGGCGGATTAAACCTAATCGCCAATGCCGAGTTACCCCCAGAACCGGCCGCACTACCGGAGCCGATGCCGATGGTGCGGCCATCGCGTCCGGCGCCCGTTGCGCTGACACAACCCGGCCCATCTACTGACGTTCGTGGGCGGGTCCAGGTCCGGCGGGCGTCGAACGGGAGCGGACACGGAGAATCACTCCCGCCCGGCGAGCGAGCCATCCTGACCGCGGTTGTGCAGTTTAACGGCTGCACTCGCGATCAGCTCGGCGTGTTGACCGGATACAAGTCCACCAGCCGTTACGAATACACGCGAAGCCTCGCCGCAAAGGGTTTTGTAGTTGCCAGCCCAAACCGCGTGGAGCCGACCGATGAAGGCGTCAGGGCGTTGGGCGATTACGAACCCATGCCGACCGGATCAGCGCTCTACGAGTTTTGGCAGCGCAAATTATCTGGTGCAGAACTGAAAATCCTCCAGGTTCTCGTGGAGTCAAGCGGGCCGCTTTCGTTCGAAGAGATTGAGCGAGCCGTAAACATCAAAGCGACTTCGCGCTACGAGTACATCCGAAAACTCAAGGCACGGCTGCTGGTGGAGACGCCGGGCTCTGGTTTGGTGCAGGCCGCGGGAGCACTGTTCGACTGAGTAATACAACTTGGAGGAAAACACTGTGAGCTTACTAGAAGATGCAATGAAAGCAGAACGCACGCCAAAGGTAGACGACGTAACACCTGAGCAAATGGAGATGGCGATTGCATGGGCGGAAGGAGTGGTATCTACGAACGCATGCGCCAGAGCCTCGAACAAAAAAGCAACCACCATGCTGGTGTTGTTTGCGAGATATCTCCAGGCGGCAGTTCGCGAAGGTGTCCTGAAACGCAGCAATAAAGTCGCCAAGATTTCATAACCCCGACTGAGCAAACTTAATGTTTGGAGCACTCGACAATTCGATTACCGGAAGTCATACCGAGCGGGAATGGACCGAGTTAGTTCTCGCGTGGGGCTCGCGTTGTTTCTACTGCGGCCGCCCTGTGCAAATAAAGCCAGAACTTTCGGACGACGAACTTACCAAGGATCATTTAATCCCACTTTTCCGAGGCGGGTCCGACGACATTGGAAATATCGTGCCGGCCTGCCTGCCATGTAATCAGCTAAAAGGCACGATGACTGTTGACGAATTCCGCCAGGCGCGCCCGGTGTTTTTCACCGCAGAGCAAAACGAGCGCCGCGAATCAACAGGTAGAGATGCTCTAGGCGGCGATCCACACCCGGCCCTTGTGCAAGCTGTGCATTACCTCGCGCCCAAGATGAACATGGACCCGGCGGCCGACCCTGAATTCTGGAAACAGCGCCGCGCACTTCTGCGACAACAGATGATCGTGATCGGCCGCCGCAACCTAGAAAGCGCCGGCCAGTTGACACTTCCACTTTTCGGCGACGGCAGCCAAAAAAAATCCGCAGAAGCCGAAGCCGCCGTGCTCACGGTCCGGAAAGGTTTGACCCTGTGACCGGCCCCATGCTCACCCAGCGCGACGTGTGCGCCCTGCTTCGGATATCGGCGAAGTCCCTGCAGCGATTCCGCCGCGAGCGCCGCATCAAGTTTGTGCAGTTCGGGCCGCACTCGATCCGGTTTCGCCAGGAGGATGTGGCCGAGTTTGTTCGCCGGCGGGAAAGGCGGGAGGCGTGAACGTTGGCAGCCTATTCGCCGGTATTGCCGGTTTCGACGAAGGCTTGCGTCGGGCGGGAATGCACTCAGTCTGGCAGGTGGAAAAGGAGCCGTTTTGCCTAAAAGTTCTCAAGACGCGATTCCCGAACGCGCAGCGGGTCGAAGATATTCTTACCTGCCGTGGGTTGATCTCATCTGTGCCGGCGTCCCTTGCCAGGATTGGTCGGTCGCGGGACAGAGAAAGGGATTGCGCGGACAACGTAGCTCGCTCGTTTACCAGTTTGCGCGAATCCTGCACGAGCTTCGACCCACTTGGTTCCTCTAACGACGGAAGAGACTTTGCGGAAATCCTCCGGCTTTTCATGGTCAAGTGCGGGTATGGGGTTCAATGGCGTGTGCTTGACAGCCAGTTTTTCGGAGTCGCCCAGCGCCGCCGTCGTCTGTTCATTGTCGGACGTTTTGGAAAGCCATGCCCCGCAGAGATTCTTTTTGAGGCCGCGGACCGTTCGCCGCTTAATCCAAGCCTTGCGGGAAATGCCGAGCTCGGCCTGTGTCTATACCGACGAGGAGGCTGGGGATATTCCATCGCCACCGGAGTCAGCCCTACGATCCGCTCTGAAAATTTCCCCCACACAGGCGGAACAGATTGCATCCCGTTTGTCTTTGAGTCTCGATTTTTTAGAAACGGACGAGGAGCACCAGAACGAATCGTCCAGCCCCTCAAAGCCGAGTCAGGCCAAACCGGAAAAGGCGACAGCGCTCCCCTTGTTTGTGCGGAGATTAACGCCGGTGGAATGCGAGATTTTGCAGGGCTTCCCAAAGGGCTGGACTCTGCCCGGTACCGAGCTCTTGGAAACGCCGTCACCGTCACCGTCATTCGATGGATTGGAGAGCGAATTGTGCGGTACGGAGGTTAGCGCGTGATGAAAAAAAATCTGGGGCAGGACGATGGAAGCTCTGACTCGTGGGACGTTCCGACCATCATCGTGACCGACTCCCTGCGCATCTTCGGAGCCTTCCTGTGCGGGCTGTTTTTCGCCGTGCTGGCCTTCTGTTTTGAATATGCCGGGCAGGCCACGTTTTACATCGCCCGCGGTTTGATGCACGTTTCGGATTTATGCGGAGACTGCGCGTTAGGAGTATTGCCGAAGGATTGAAAACTTTGTAACTCCCAGGCCGCGCCTGCCCTCTCAAAAAGTCCGACGCGGCCCGAAAGGTGAAGCAACTATGGAAAGTGTAGCAAATCAGCCAGCCCCGCCACCGCCAGCACCGGAGCCGAGCCAGGTCGCGCCGGTTATTGAAGTTTCAACCGGAGCCGAGCTCGCCTCGCCGCGCGAGATCCTGAAACGCCGCAAGGAAGTCGCGAAGGCCGTAAAGCAGTTCATCAAAGAAAATCCCAGCATGCGCCTGCTGGTCGAGGGCAAGAAATACCCCTATGCCCCGGTGTGGCAGTTTTGCGCCGCCTGCTTTGGAGTAACGCCGATGATCGCCACCACCGAAGAACTGTTGACCGACGACCGGAAAGAAATGGGTTATCTGTCGATCAGCCACGCGATTGACCGAACCGGCCGCGTAATCTCGGGCGCCGCCGCGGCGTGCATGTGCTCCGAGCCGGAGTGGGAAGGCAAACCGTCGTTTCAGATCCGGTCAATGGCCGAAACCCGCAGTTGTTCAAAAGTTTTGAGTCTCTTGTTTCGCGACGTGATTGTCATGGCAGGTTTTCAGCCCACGCCGGCCGAAGAGATGGGACCGGCCGAGGCGCGCCGGGAACTGACCACCCCCTGCTATGAGTGTGGCAACAAGGTCACCAAAAAGCGCGCGCTGGCCACCCGCAAGAAGTACGGAAAAGAACTCTGCGCGGAGTGCACGAAAAAAGCCGACGACCAGGCGAATGGTATGACGACAATCAGCGATCCAGCCCAGGTCGGAGCATTCATCGCGCACGCGAGACAGAAAAAAACCAACGGCGGCCAGCCGATTGCCGCATTGCTCGACGCCGGGAAAGAAGAAATAGCATGAACTCACCAGCCGTGAAAGCCATGTATGTATTGTTCGGGAAAAGATTCCGGGAGAAGCGCGGTCGCCAGTTGCGCGAAGAATTCGCCGGCTGCGCCTCCGTGCTCGACATTGGAGGATCCGCCGGATGGTGGAATAACCTCCCGTGGAAGCCCGAGCACTTGACCCTGTTAAACAATGAACCGTTTCAGGGTCGGACCGTGCCAGGCGCCGTGCACGTAGAAGCCGACGCCCTCGCCATTCCGTTCCCCGACCAGCATTTCGATCTCGCCATGTCGAATTCGGTAATCGAGCACGTTGCCGATCAGGCGAAATTCGCCGCGGAAATGATGCGCACCGGGAAACGGATCTATTGCCAGACCCCGAGCAAGTGGTTTCCCGTTGAGCCCCACTGCTTAGGGTTATTCGTGCATTGGTTGCCGGCGCCGTGGTTCAACTACTTCGTCTACCGCTATCTGACCCTTTACGGCTGGATTGGAAGGCCGAACCGCGCCGCCACCGCCGAGTTTAAGCAAGAGGTGCACTTACTCGGGAAGGCCGAACTTGCGCGCTTATTCCCGGGATGCAAGATCCGCACCGAGCGCTTTTTGGGCTTGCCAAAATCCTACGTGGTGACTCGCGCTGAGGTTGCCGCATGAAACACCGCAACCGCGAATCCGGGCAAGCCATCCTCGAGGCCGCGTTGATCCTGCCCCTGTTTATTTTCGTGGGTTTGGGAATGGCCGATATTCAGTGGGCAATATCGGACGCCGGCGAGCTCGGCTACATCGTCCAGGAGGCCGCGCGCTGCGAAGCCATCGGGAGCCTTGCGTGCGCCGCGCCAGCCAACCCGCGAACCTACGCCACGACCCTCGCCCAGCAGTTGCACTTGAATCTGTCGAACTTCACGGTGCCGAACTACGGGTGTAATCCGGGCGCGGGAACGTGCACCGTAACCGCAACCTACGCTTACCACGCCATCGGACCGTGGTTTCCCAGCATGGTGATGACCCGAGTGGGAACGGCAGCACTGCCAGCACCAGCGGGAGGTGGGCAGTGAAAACACATGGTTGGCCACCCCGCCGCGGCTTCGACCGCCCCGCCCGGAAGAAGTCCAAGCGTCTGCCCCACGTCCGCACCAGGCCAAAGCTGGGAACGCCGGAGTTTTTGGAGCACGGATTCAAAGACCCTCGCTCCTACGTGGAAACCCGCACCGGGCGCGTGGTGCTGCGGGGAGCCGACTATCAAGCTTTGCGCCGGGATGCTTACCGCCGCTCAGGGGGACATTGTGAACTGGAAAAACCCAACGGAAAACGCTGCAACCGATACGCCCCACTCGACGGTATTGGACATGGAGAGCTTGCGCACGCCATCCATCGAAAGCGCGGAGGGTCCGACGTCATTACCAATGTCGCGTGGTCCTGTGGCGCGCCCGATTTCTGCCACCGGCGACGAGATCACCCCGGCCCGCAGTGGAGCGCTGTCCGACCAGGAGCGGATCCAGTTGGCCCGAATCAAGAAAGACCGCCGGAACGGATGGATGCCGACGTTCACTGATTTTGATTTCCTGCTGGAGTTGACGGAAAGGTTAAAACGATGACCAAAGAAGAACTCGCACAAGTCGTAGAACTGCATGCGGCGTGGCTGGGCAATCGAGAAGGCGGGAAGCGCGCGGACCTGCGTGGCGCGGACCTGTGTGGCGCGAACCTGTGTGACGCGGACCTGTGTGACGCGGACCTGCGTGGCGCGAACCTGTGTGGCGCGAACCTGTGTGGCGCGAACCTGCGTGGCGCGAACCTGTGTGGCGCGAACCTGCGTGGCG
>Ga0307478_10001359_pt1 | contig 21261 bp, 10 predicted proteins | sample atmos_gasesECM4C_2_FD_203713 | JGI IMG/M metagenome (GOLD analysis project Ga0307478, IMG submission 203713) | Hardwood forest soil microbial communities from Morgan-Monroe State Forest, Indiana, United States - atmos_gasesECM4C_05 | ecosystem: Environmental > Terrestrial > Soil > Temperate... | reverse complement strand
GCGACTCATCCTGACTTTCGATATCAAGTGACTGCCGCTCCTCAGGAATATTGCGATGCAGGGATGGTTCCATGGATATCGGGACGCCCTGGTGAAGTGCCGGCTTACTCCGGGAGGGATTTCGTCACCGTGCGCGACGGCCGGATCGCAGCGCTTTACATGTTTTTCGACAAGCGGCCCTGAGCTCGAGTCTACCGTCCAAGATCCAAAAGCGCAGAAAAGCGGGCGTGCCTCGTGAAAGTATTGCCTCAACGAGGGGTCCTGACCTCCCCATAAATCCCGTTCGAGGACATCGCCAATGGTCTCCTCGAACTCCGTTTCTGGCCAGCTGAAGGCACTTCTCCGGTTACGCGACTAACCCCACGTCACGAGCGCGCATGTGGGAGCTACTTCCTCTTGGAGCAAACCTGCGAGCGCTGCAGATAATTAAGCTAGAACCCGTGCTCGTCGGAGCGAACTGGTTTAGCACAATCTCGAGCTTTACTTGACGTTCCCGAAATCAATGGCAGAGCACTCTGATCACTAAGGATGGTGGAGATCGATCGAGGGAAGCGATCAAGGTGCAGCCGGGAGCTTTTCGCTTTTCACGCAACGTTTGCTGGTCGGAAGCTGGACTCCAGCATGCACGCTGGCCAGCAAAGCCCACGCGAGTGTCACATGGTCCCCACGAAATTAAGAAATACGCCTTTGTGGTTGTACTTCAGGTCGGTCAGCTCGTCGGAGAAGTTGGTGAAGTTGTAGCCCACGCCAGCCTTCAGGTTGTTGCCAATGCGATGATAGATCGCGGCTAGCGCGCCGCTGCGGCGTTGACTTATATCCGGTAGGTAAAGCGTTCGCACCTCCGCCAGGGTGTCCCACACCTTGAAGAACCGCCGGTCCACGCGCAAGACCGCGAGCTGCGCGGGGTTCTCGAAGAAGTTCGGGTTCACGCGATCCAAGCTTTCCTCTCCGATGCGGTAGGCGTACTTGCCTCCGACGGACCAATTCGCCGTGAGGTCGTAGGTTAGATCGGCCGACGCGATGTGGCTCTTCTGAAGGAACTCGGCCGCGGTGTTCTGCACTCCCACCTGACCGGTAGTCGGGACATTATAGAAGTACGTGTACTTGACCAGGGCGTTGAGCCGGTCGTTCCTCACCGGACGATACGCATAGCCGACCACGGCCTCGGTGTAGCCGCCGGCATAGAACTCGCCGAGCGAGCTATCACTAACTGAGTGGTCCAGCTTGCCGATAAGGCGCCAGTCGGGCGTCAGTTGGAACTTGAAATTGTTACGAAACAGCCATGTAGTCGTTTCGGTATGCGTCAGGTCGAGTTGTTGTATGTTATCCCGGCGATACTCGATCGCGCTCGAGAACTGCATCTTAGTCACGCCGTAGCCCATGCGGAGACCGGCCGCCTTGCGATCGGTCTCGGCGCCGGTTTGCGAGTCGCGTAGCTTGCCGAACTCCCCGTTGCCGCCGAAATTCCAGTGTTCTTTCGTCGTGAGGTTGATTCCGGTGGAGTGAGTTAATCCATTCAGGGACGCACCATTCTGGTAACGGTCCTCGACGTAGACACTGGAAGAGTCGGAGAGCCGCGTCTTCACGCCCGAGACCAGGTTGCCCTGGCTGCCGTGAAGCAGCAGCCCGTTGTCGGCCTGTTCGTTTTCAAGCGAATAGTTCAGGTAATAACTGGTCCGCTCGGAATAGAGAAAGGTAGTGCCGACCTTGCCGCCGGGTCCGAGGTGTCCGTCGGACGCCTCCCCGTCGATCCGGAAGCGTTTCGTCAGACGATAGGAGCCGCCCACGCCGATGCGATCATTGTCTTCACGGCCGCCGCTTGCCTCGACCGTGTGCTGGCCGAAGCCATAGGCGCTCCAGGAGGCGCTGGAATCGAACTTCACCTGCGCGACCGCGTCCGTGCGCTCGCCCTGTATCTGCGTTAGGGGAACAACCGGCGAATTGTCCTTACGCAGGTCGTTGCGCACGCCGGTGCTGACGGTCCATTTTTCGGCTAGCTTGTAGGTCACGTCCAATTCGACTGCCCGAGTCTCGAGCCCCTGGGTCTCGATTTTCTGATCGCCCTTGGCTGCGAGACTCAAGTTGCTCGTCACGGGCATCCTGAACGTGCCGCCGTATTGCTCGGTGTCCTTAATCGTCGCCTGTCCTGGCGACGAATAACCGGCGTCGAGGTGCTGCGTATAGAACGTGAAGCGACCGTCGTGACCCTCGAAGAAATCGGCCAGCCCAACGCTCAGGTCGGCGCGATATGCGCCCGCCTTCGCGCCGGTGAACGACTGGTCGCTAGGACCCTGAAACCCGAATCCGCCATCATTGGATTGCAGCGAGGGAGAGAGGAGACCCGTGCTGCGGCCTGCCTGCAACTTGAACCAGGAATTGGCGCTCTTCCGCAGAGTCAGGTCTGCGGCGCCGAGGTTGCTGGCGGAGCTCCCCTCGTTGGAATCGGCCGTGAAGCCGAGCCGCACGTAGTCGTTCAACCAGTAATGGCCCTGACCGCCGACCGCGACTGCGTCCAGCTTGTCGAAGCCTGGCGTATATTCGTAACGCACCACCAGGTAGGCCTCGTCACCGCTCAAGCCGCTCGTGCGCACCAACAGGTTGTCGTTAGCGGTCGACGAAAGCGGCTGCGAAAGCAGAACCCGGCCCTGCAGGTAGTCGATGTCGTAGTCCACGTTGGCTTGCAGGTTGACCACCCCTGTGACGATGCCGGAGGCCTTGTCGTGAATTTCGATGCGCACGCGCTCAGAGCCCGTCAGGATGTCCTGGTGGTGCAGGAAGTAGAGCGATCCGCCCGTTCCGAGGAATTGCTCATAGCTCGCCATCGTTCCCGGTTGGGCGGCGAATCCATCCACCGTAAGGCGTCGCTCGCCGAAGCTGGTGGTGGGTTCGGGCGCGTAATGCGCGTTAGCTCCGTACAAGCCCCGGTCGACCTGGGCCAGTTCGTTATCCAAATAGCCGACCTTGAAATTGCCCCACATCCCGTAATTCTCGCCATTGCTCGCCTTGACGTAGAACTTGCCCAAGGTTGGCGCCATTTCTTGCACTACACCGTCGTCGCCGAACGTCGGGTAATAATAATCGGGATCGATGCGCCGGAATAACGAATCGGGCGTCTTGGCCAGGAAGTTGCTGAACAGGTCTTTCACCGGGCCTTCGAGAGTATCCGCGCTCGCCGTCAACCGCCAGTTCTGATGCAAATTGCCGTTCAAGTAAAACGCCAGCCGGCCATCCAGCGACGAATTGTAGGGCTGTGGATCATTCTCGCCTTCCTGCAGCTTTGCCGCCCCGCTCGCGCTGTTCTTCGATACCGTCAAGTCGGCAATGCCGACGAAGAACAGGTCCGTGCGTTTGAACTCCAGGTCGCGAAGATACAGCGATCCGTTGCCCGCATCGTCGAGGACCGCGACTTCGACGCTATGCGCGCCGGCCGGAAGCATCTCCTCTGCGGCGAAGTTGCCCTTCGGGTCCACCGGAATTTGGCGGCCTGCTACCCAGACCATGTGGCCGGCCGGTATGCCGCTGCCCTGCACCTTCACCGTGCCGCTGCCCAGCGGAATCTGCTGGCGCGCCAGGTTATTCTCGCCATAGGCGGCCAGCAGCTCGCGTGCTGACGGCCCGTCGGAAGCCGCGACCTTTCCAGGCGGTGGCTCGCGGTACAGTCGCAACGGCCGCGCGGCCGTTTCGTCGAAATTACCCTTCGAGTCATAGGCGCGCAGCAGGTATTTGAGTTCGCGTGCTTGGCTCGAAAGAATTTCTGCTGTTGGATGCCATTCCGCGAGACCGGCGTCGTCGACGGCGATGATCTTGAGTGGCGCGGCTTGCAGCGACTGCTGCTGCTCGAATATTCGAATTTCAGCACGCTTGATAAAGCTTGCATAGCTGCTGTACATCCGGAAATGCACGACCGATTCGGAAGGACCGCCGCCTAAGTCGCTCAGGGCCACAGCGACCGGATTCGCCGCGACGCTGAGCCGTCGCCGCGCCTCCAGATTGTCGAAGCGGAACTGGATCTTGGCGTTGTCGAGCGCGACGTCGGTGCAGCGCTGGATATCGGAGGAGCTGCGGCCCGGGTCATCGATTGGCTTGCCATCGACGGTAATGCGCATCACATTCAGCTCGTACGGACTCTTCGGACGAACCTCCTTGGTAAGACGCGTAATATCCACGCCCTCGTAGTTGTCCAACGGCAACCGTTCGTCGTACACGACCTGCACGCGCACGAACGAGTCTTGGCCCTGGATGAAGCCGGTGTTTACGACGTCGTCCGACTGGACGTAGCCGCGTCCCTCGTGCTCGGACCGAGCGCCCGACAACAGCGGGTCCTGCATAAGGGTATCCATTGCGCGGCGAGCCCGCGCCGCGGAAAGCCCGATGTCGTCGCCGTACACGGACGCAGTGCGGCGGTCGAGTCGCTCGTTCTTTGTGTAACCGATAAACTGCAGTCGCGCATTGGTCCGATCCGCAATGTCGGTCAGCGCGCGACGCAGGTTTGCCGCGTAGCCGGGCGGAATGATCGGCTGGCCGTTTTCGAGCTCGAGAGGTGGAATGCTGCCCCAGGGGGGATCGTAAATCTTGGTCACCGTTTCGTCGGCATCGTCCGGGCACAGTTGCGGCTCGTCCGATAACTCTTGGAGAGGATCGTCGTACCAGAATTCCACCTCGATGCGACGATTCATCGTGCGGCCCTGTGCCGTTTCGTTTGACGCAAGCGGGTGGGAGGCCCCACGACCGTCGCTTTCGATCGCCGACGCGGGCAATCCCAGGATCTTCTGCATTTCCAAAGCGACGCGGTGCGCCCTTGCCTTCGACAACGACAAGTGGTTTCCGTAAGTGCTCTCGTCGACGCCGGTCAGCGGCGCGTCGTCAGTGTAGCCGATGAAGCGGACCGTCACGCCCCGCTTGTCCCGCAGGTTGTCGAGCGCCTGCCGGACCTGGCTTGTGAAGGCATCGGAAATGGGAGTGTTCTCGTCCTCGTACCGTAGTGGCGCGACAAGCTTCCTGACGCGCGTCCGCGGCGTCTGGCCTTCCCGGTATCGCATCTTGCAAACGTTCTCCGCCCGGCAGACCTTGATGAGCTTGGTTTTATCGGTCGAATTCGAGTCGTGCGACCATTCACGAAAGGCTTGATCGCTGGACAAATGCCGCTCTACCGGCTCGCCGGGCTTGGCCGTGTTGACCTGGCCGATGCACGCGGGAGCGGTCATCAGCAGCAATCCGATGATCAGCAGGAGGTGGCGCTGCTTGCTCATGGCGTTCACTTGCTCCCCGGCATACGCCTGTCGAGCCGTTTGGGCGGGCCGCCACGGCGCCAGAAGACTTCAGGCTCAATGGCCAGCACATAGCCGTCTTTCTTCGCATCCCACGCTTCGGTCAATTGCCGCTTAAACCCTTCCAAGCGCCGCTCGACGAGTGCCTCATCCTCGGTATCGGCGACGTAGGAGAGACGCAGCACCGACGGCGCTTTGCGCAGTTCCTCGAGGAGTAAGTTGACGCGTGGCCGCCACTGGACGCGGATTTCGGTCTTACCCGGCTCGAACGCCGCATCGGAGAGGTCGATAGCGACCACCCGGTGAATTGACGCACCGAAATCGAATTTCAGGGCCTTGCCGCGCGTGGCGCGCTTGACCTGCACTTGGTCAGTCGACATCCGGAAGCCGCTTGGCAGTGTCCTGTCGTCGAGCTTCAGCACAAAATTGCTGCCGCGGTCTTCATTAGGCGTTATTGCGCAGGTGATGTGGAACCGCCCGTACTGATCCGTCGTCGCTTCCAGACCCGTTGCTGTCACCACACGCACGCCGGGCAGACCATCTTCGCCGTTGTCCTGGACTCCGTTGCGATTGACGTCGTTGAAGACCTTGCCAAACACGTCTGTGCAATCAAACGTCTGATCCGGGACGACACGAACCCTGGAGGTCGCTTCACCCGACACCGGCCTGCCTGTCAGCCCATCGATGACCTGGGCGCGGTTGACGAACTCGCCTTCGCCAACACCGGCGCCAACGGCGAGCAGCAGGACGATCGTGCGAGTGGAGCTGCCGAAGTTGAGGCCACTCCACACGAGTTGGCCGGCGGCAACGGTGGGTTCTGAGGGCACACCATCCAGGCGCGCGGATCCGGGGACGTAGCGGAAGCCCGCTGGATAGCGATCCACAACCTGCTCACCTTGCAGGGATGCGCCTATCGCGTTGCTGACCGTGATGGTGTATGGGACGAGCTGCCCGCGAGTCACGTTGACCAATGGCGTCGTTTTCGTGATTGAGAATGCTCCCGCGAGCTGCGGGTCGAGCGGAATCTGGTTGTTGTAGATCTGGCTTGAGCCGGGCACCGCGCTGCCGTCCAGGATGAGATTCAGGTAGTACTGAGTCCCAGCGCTACGCGCGGGCACGGAGAGTGGCGGCGCGAACTCCGACGCCTGTGCCTCGCAGTACGGGATGGTCGGAAGAGCATCCTGCGGACAGGTAGGCACCGAATACGGAGCGGTCGATGCGCCCGTAGTCGGCGGGATAAGCAGCGACACACCGGCCACGTAGCTCGACGTTGGCGCGGTCACCACAATGAGGTAGCTGCTACCACTCGGACAGCCTGGATCCGAGAAGTTGAGGTCGAACCGGTAATAGCCGCCCGCCTGGGTGATCTGGCCCTGTTGAGCCGGGTCGTCGAAGCAGGTTGCAGGCAATGGCGCGCTGCCGTGCAGCATCTTCAGGGTTGCGCCCGCAATAGGAGCGCGCGTCATCGAGTTGTAGACGACGCCGTTCGGCCCGATCGGCAGGTTCAGATTCTGGAGGTTGCTGCCGGAAGGCACGGGGATGTTGGTGATCCGCTGCAGCAAGTTGGTAAAGGCCGAGTCGGCTTTGCCGAGCTTGGCGGTATTCGGACCCGCACCGGGCGCGGTGAACCGAAGCTCGTAGCGGTTTGCCGTCCCGTCGGTCGGCGGCACGCTACTGAACCGATAGGCGCCGTTAACATCCGTGAGAACAGATTGCACCAGCACCCCATTGAGATACAGCCCAACCGTCCAGCCCTGCAGCAGCGGCTCGCCGGGGTCGGCTATCTTGTTGAAGTTTGCGTCGAGCCACGCCGTGCCGTTCAAACTGCCGGAACCGGGGACTCCTCCGATATCGATCGAGACGCTGGCGCTCGCCGTTTGCGGAGGATTGTTCCACGTTACGACCGCGGTGTTCGTGAGCCTCGTGCCAGCGGGAAGTCCCGAAGCAATCTGCACCCGGAATCGCACGTCGATGGATTGTCCGGGCTGCAGCGGCCCGTTCACAGCAGAGTAGTTCGCGGTTAGTACGGAACCCACGACCGTGACACCGGCCGTGGAGCCGTTCATCGTTGCCGCCGGGTTCACGAACGTGAGGCGACCCGCACCGGCGCCGCTGAGATCGTCGGTGATTACGACTGGGGCGGCCGGGCTCGTCGAGGCATTGGTCACATGCACCAGGTAGTCAAGCTGCCCGCCGGGCAGCGCAGCACCGCCGCCTACCACGCTCACTTGCTTCGTGATGGTGAGCTGGCTCATCACCACCGTGACCGTGTGGGCATCCTGATTGTCCAGGACGCCGGGTGTGCCGTTAGTCAAAGGACCGGTGAAGGTCTTGCGGTTGGGATTGGTGCTGTCGCCGTCGAACCACTGGACTGCGCCAGCAACGTTGGTGAGCGTAGCGCTATTTTGACTGTTCGCGTCGAGCTGGGTTTGGTAATTGATGATCAAACGCTGGCTCTGGCTGATCGTGGCGGCCGCGGTGAGCATGGTCAGCGTAAGCTCGCAGGTGGGCGCGCCGTTATAGTTGATGGAAAAATCGGTGCCCGGAACGAGAGGCCCCTTGCCCGGAACCGGCGTTACGCCGTTCGCCTGGAAAACCTGCGCGTTGAGTATCTGGGGTGTAAAGGAACACATGCCTCCGGTGGGGCTGGCTTTGGGGAGCCGATCCAGGATCGTGGCGTTCCAAGCGTCGCTCACACCGGTATTCTGGACGTTAAGGCCAAACTGCCCTAACTGCCCGACGCTCATCGTCGCCGGTCCCGTTTTTGTCAGTGTAAGGTTGGGTGTGGAGGTTTCTCCAATAGCAATCGAGACGCTCGCGCTCGACGTCTGTTGAGGGTTGTTCCACGTAACGAGCGCCGTGTTCGTGAGAATCGTGCCGGCGGGAATTCCCGCTGCAATCTGCGCCCGGAAGCGCACGTCGATGGATTGTCCGGGCTGCAGCGGTCCGTACACAGAAGAGTAGTTCGCGGTTAGTACGGAACCCGCGACCGTAACACCGGCCGCGGAGCCGTTCATCGTTGGTGCTGGTGGATTGACGAACGTAAGGCGACCTGCACCCGCGCTGTTGAGGTCGTCCGTGATTACGACCGAGGTGGCCTGGAAGTTCGGGGGGTTGGTCGAGGGATTGGTCACGTGCACCAGGTAGTCGAGCTGCACGCCCGGCAGCGCAGCGCCGCCACCCACCACGCTGACTTGCTTGGTAATTACCAGCCCAGGAACAACTACCGCGACGATCTTAGTGAGGCTCCCCCCCTCAAGGCTGAAAAACGCGTTACCATTTGGTGGAATGCCACCGTTGCCGAAATTGACGATCCCACTGTTCGCGTTAAATATTGTGTAGTTAATTCCCGCGGGACCATATTTGTGCGGGTCCGTTGCGATTGCGCAATTGGGGTTCGCCCCAAGAGGGCTAAAAGTCCATCCCGGGGGGCCGGCACAAATTCCATCGTCCTCGAGGCCAAAAATGGGGACTGTTGCGCTGGTGAGCTGCAACGCGGTGATGGTTTTACTGGTGTTGTTCACGACACCAATCAGGTTGTCGTCAAGGCCGTTATCGTAAGAGGGTGAAGGATTGGGAAAAGTTGTTGTGATAGACCCGTCAGCGTTGAGCGTGATCAAGATGGTACAACCCTCATTGGCGCGTCCGTCTTGATTAGCGAGATAGGTGGGACTAACACCCCTTCCTTGACCGGCAGTGCCGCCGGTGAGAATTTCGCACGTCTGCGTCTGGGCAAACGCAGAGTTCGCTCCCATCATCAGAACGACGACGATGCCGAAAGCAAGTAGAATCCTCTTCGTAGCGCGTGCTCTTTTGAACAGCCGTGCTCTTCCTGGGCTGCCAATAGCCACATGAGCTATGAGGGGGTTCCGCACATCATCGATCTCGGGAAGTCGTAGGCGGTAGCGGAGACTGAGGCGCAGCTTATCGAGCAGGATTCCGATCCAGCTGCCACGCGGCCTCGCATTGTTCGTCGTGCTAGAAGTCATCTCCGCCCTCGTCCCACGAGGCAGTCCGCGCCTGGACTGGATTCAGGCGGTCCCGCCGTCGTAGAGCCCCCCCGGGCCCGTTAGACCGGTGACTTTGCGCCGCCACCTTTCAGTGGCTTTGCCTTTGTCAAAATCGCGTCGAATTCAACTGATCAGATTCGCAGCTTCTCCAAAACCTCCTGGCTTCCGTGCCATTTCGATTCGGCCGTCGGCTTCACGCCGCCGGAAGGAAGTCGATCGGGTACACGATCGTCACGGCAGGTACATCCTTCGCGCCGAAATTGATCGTCTTGACGCGGCCAACCACCTGCGTGGCGAGATCCGGCGCATCCATGTCAGTCGACTGCAGCACGCACATCGAAACGCTGCCGTCCGGCTCGATCGTCAGCCGCAGAACCATCTGGCCTTTCAGGGCTGGGTTATTGCGCAGCTCCCGGTTGTACAACCGGTAGAACGATGCCTTGTAGCGATCGAACACGATCTGTATTTCTTCGTCGGTGCGGGCAGGACCCGGCCCGCCGCGTGCTTTCGGTCGGTCGGCGCCGGTGATCGGAGCGATTGGGCTGACTACGCGGCCTGTCCCACCAGCAATCCCGCCTCCTCCGCTACCGCCAGCGCCAGTGCCCCGGCCACTCACACCCCCACCCCCGTTGCCTCCCCCTCCTGCTCCTCCGCCACCGCCACCCACACTGCGGCTCAGGGAGGCGACGTTGATGCCACCGCTCGATCCCGGCGTATTGCTCGTCAACAACGAGCGTGCCGAGGGCCGGCCCACCTCATCGGCGGCAACGTGACGCGCATCGGCTCCGAGAGGCGCCACGACGGTGTCCTGTGCCAAGCTCGCGAACTTGTCCTTGAGTGCCAGGATGCCGAGGTTTCCCACCTTCTGCTTTGCCTCGACTGGTAGGCCCACCTCCGGACCTGGCGGGAGTTCCGCTTTGCCAACCATATCTGGACCTGCTGGGGCGTTCGGTTTTGGTTTCAGCGCGGGCGCAGGCGCCCCCGGTGGCGACCCAGCCTCACTCGCCCCTCGCGGTATCGACCGCGAAACGGTTCGCGCGTCGACCGGGATTTCCGGTGGACGATAGAAGACGATGTCGAGTTCCTTGTTGGGTTGCTCGCTGCGAAACAGCGCTTGCGCCGGTAGGACCATCAACGCGGCCAGCACAAGGACATGGATCACCAGGCTTTTCGCCATGCTGCCGACCGTGGGAGCCCCGGATTTTTTGAGAATGCTCTTTGCTTCCATGGTTGTCACCAAGCAACCACCTCAATTGGCCGCGACAAATTCGATCTTCAAATCCTCAACGCGCGATTTCGCCAGATCAATGATGCGTAGAACCGCCTCGTAGTTCAGGCGATCGTCGACAGCCAGGAACAGAGCGCGCTGTTCCGCAGGCCGGCCGCCCAGAATCGCCGCAACGCGCGCGGGCAATTCGGCTACAGGGATCTTTTGATCCGCCAGGGTCACTTGACAGTTCTTCGGGATCCCCTCCCCTGCCGGCGGCGTGAGGATAGGGCACGCCGCGGAACTGATGCTCAGGATCAACTGGGATTCGGCAACCGGGGCCGACGTATCGGCGGAGGCTCGAGGGATATCCACGTCGTAGCCCTCTATCAGGAGTGGCACGACGACCATAAATATGATCAGCAGTACGAGCACCACGTCGACGAGCGGCGTGATATTGATTTCAGACTGCAGACTGGAACCGGAATCGTTGTGGTCGAACTGCATGATGTCACTTTCCTTCTGCGCCCGCGCGCTTCGCGATCAGTCCCACCCCGCGGAAGCCTTCCTGCTCGATCGCGACCATGACCTCCCGGACCTCGCGGAAATTGAGCTTTGCATCGCCCCGGATCACGATCTTGGGGTTCGTCTCGGCGCCCACCGCAGCGCGGAGAGTTTCGTCGAAATGCTCGGCTGCGACAGGCTGGTCGTTGATCCACAGTCCCCCAGCCTCGTCTATGGAGACCAGGATGCGGCCTCTCTCGTCGCCCTGCGAGTTCGGTTTCGTCGTGTTCGGCAGGTTGACGTCCGGCCCCTTCCGCATCTGCGGGGCCATCACCATGAAGATGATCAGCAGCACCAGCACCACGTCGACGAGCGGCGTGATGTTGATGGCCGCTTGCATTCGGGCCGGCTCACCGAGTCGCATAGGCCGGGCCTTCCTTTTTGACCTTTGACGCCTTGACTTCAGCTTCTTCGAGGTCAAGCCCCTTGAGCTCTGGTATTTTGAACAAGCGGTTCACGAGTTGGGACGAAGCCCGATTCATTTCGACATGGAAAGTCTCAAGCTTGCCCGTGAAGTGGTTAAAGGCCACGACGGCCGGAATGGCGACGAAGATACCCAGGGCCGTAGAGACCAGGGCCTCCGCGATGCCGCCCGAAACCACAGACATTCCGCCGGATCCCGTGGCCGCGATGCTCCGGAAAGCGTTAATGATTCCGACCACGGTGCCGAAAAGACCAACGAACGGGGCAGTGGAGCCGATTGTGGCAAGGAACCCGAGACCGCGCTTCAGCTGAATCAGCGTTTCGGAGATGGAGTCCCGGAGTGCGCTCGTGACGAGCTCGAGCGATGCCGTCGGATCGCCTCCGCTCTGGGCCACGCCGTCGTACTCGGCGATGCCGGCCGAGACCACTTGCGTCACGTAGGAATTCGGGTGCTGTCGCGCGGCTTCGACCAGATTCTGGACATCTCCTCCGTGAAGAAACTTCTTGAACTCGGTCTTGAACTTTTCCGACTCACGCGAGGCTGAAGAGAATCGGCGGTGTTTGTCTATGATCATCGCCACCGAAAAAACGGAAAGCAGGGCGAGCGAAACGATCACCGCGCCTCCGAATATACCGACGTGTCCTAAAAGTTCAGTGAAATTCATGGCTTTCTCCCTTGCGCCACATTGGCGGGCGCTGCCGTATTCCCATCCGTCGTTGCACCGCTGGGGCGCGCTGTTTCCGACCGAATTTCGTAGTAACTGAGCATTCGCATGAACACCTCTTTGTCCACGGGTCGCCTCGAGTCATCAAGCAACGTCGAGACGCCGGGGCCATTTCCGAGTTCCGAACTCTTCCAGGGAACGATGACCAGTGCTTTAGGCGCTTCCTGATTGCCCAAAATGGACATGCCGAGCGCCTTACTTCCGGGGACGGACGTCAACTTCCCGTCTTCTTCCGCCTTTGGCCGCGGCTCCTCAGTCAGTTTCATTGCCTCGTCATTCCTTGCCTCCTCCTTTTTTGCCTCCTCTTTCTTTGCCTCTTCTCTCTTTGGCTGCGGCTTTTCGGTCCGTCCCTGTGCTGCTTTTGTCTTTGGCGGCGCTGCTTGCTGCGCGAGTACAGCCGAGGGCATCAAGGCAAGGACCCCAAGCAAAACCCAGTGAATGCTAGTCTTCCTCATCGCCCCTCCTGTTTTTTTGCGCGATTGCGAAGGTCGGCAATCCATTTGACGACTTCGGCGTCATCCGGAACGATCCGGCTGTACGCTTCGTAATGCTCCAACGCGCATTGGTAATCTCCGAGATACAAGTCGCACAGAATCGCAAGGTTCCTGTGTGCATGTGGGAAGTCGGCGGACTGTGCCAGGGCCGCCTCATAACTCGTGCGCGCCTTCGCAAACTGTCCTTTGCGCCGCTGCACCATACCGAGTTCGTTATGGGCGACAGGCTGTTTTGGATCCGATTGCAGCGCCTTGTTCAAACTGGCCTCGGCGCGGTCCAGGTCGCCGGTGCGCGCATATGCCATGCCGAGATCGATGCGCGCCGCCGTCAATGCAGGCGTCTTCTCGGTCGTTTTGAGCAGCAAGGCAATGCCCGGTTCGTAGCGCTCCTCCTTCAGCATGCCCACTGCCGATGCGTAGTCGGCGGGCACTGCCATCGTGACGGCCGTAGTCGCGTTGCCCGATGTCGAGTTGTTGGAGACCTGCGACGCCGGCGATCCCGCCACATGACTGTCGATCGCGCCGAGGTAGCCGCTGCTCGTTTCGTGTTTCGCGTAGCGGCCTGGCATCAGCTCGGTGAGCCTGGTGAGACTCTTCTCGGTCCACGAGTTGAAGACGCCGGCGTGCAATAACTCCATGTTCTTCTCGTGTACCTTGATGGTTTTTTCTTCAAATGGAAACGCTGCCTCATCGAGCTTGTTCTTGAACTCCTCCAGATCCTCCGCTTTCAAGTCGTCCGGCCGCTCCGACTCGAGCAGTGAGCGGCTGAAATTGGAGTAAGTCTCGGCCATGTAAAACGTCGCCGCCGCCGTCACTTCGTCGATTCCGTAATCTACCAGCCGGCTCAGGGCCGCAATCGTGGCATCCATGCGCTGCTTTTTATCCTGCAGGCTGGTTTCGAAGGGTTGCCGCAGCTTCACGACGACGAAATCCGCGTAGAGCTGCTCTGCGAGGACGAGCGCCGAACGCGCTGCAAGCGTCCGGGTCCGGCCGGTCCTTTCCGATCCGGCGCCCGCCTCGACGCTTACGATTTCTTCCAACTGCTTGTGATAGAGCGTCTCGTCGTGCGCTGCCTTGTACATCTCGGCGATCTTGAACCGCGTCTCGATGGCCGTCTCTACCGGCTTGGGAAACTCTTTAACGTACCGGTTGTATGCATCCAGGGCGCGATCTTGGGAATTGGATTGCGCGTAGAGGTCTCCCGCATCGAGCAGGGCCTCGCTGCGTAACGCCGGATCGTCGGACTGGGATGCGATGCGCTCGTATTCACCGGCGGCGTGCGACAACTGGCCGCTCTGCCGGTAGGCGTAGGCGATCTGCTTGGTGGCCTCGAGCTGCAGTTTGTTCTTCGGGAAGGTGGTGCGAAACGCTTCAAGCACATCCACAGCGGCCTTCCAGTCCTGCATTCGAATTAGCGCGGCGCCTGCGTCGTACTCAGCGGTCTCACGGATAGATGAGGTAGGCGCGGCGGTGCGAATCCTAAGGAAGTGGTCGGCGGCCGCGCGATAGTCCTTCGCCTCGTTTGCGAGCTCACCCTGTTTGTAAATCGAGGCAGCAAGGTTGTCGACGAGCGCGGCGCGCGCCTGGTCGCCTTCCGGCGTGACCGCCAGCACCTGGGTGTAGGCAAGCTCTGCGCGCGGGTACTCGGCGAGCTCGAACGAGCCATGCGCAACCACAATCCACGCGGAACGCCGGATCGAAGCCGCTGCGCCCGGATACTTATCGATGACGCGCTGGTCGGCCTCGATGGCAGCCTTGTAGTCCTTCATCTCATACATGTCATCGGCGGCCGCCCCAAGGACCGGCGCGGCGTGTTCGTCCTGCGGGAATGCGTCGGCAAATTTGAGCGAGCTTGCGACGGTATCGCGCTTGACGTCGTCTTGCTGCTTCTTGTCGGCAACCTTCAGCTGCTCGCGATATGCATAGATCGCGGCGTATCCTGCAGCTGCCGACTGCGGATGCGACGAGTATCCGTAAGCCGTGCGCTCATACTGTTTGGCGGCCTCACCGAAATCCTTGTTCTCCAAAAGCAGGTCCGCAAGCTGATAGTTGACGGATGCCGAATCAGCCTCCTTCGGGAAGGACTCGAGGTAGGCGCCGTACCATTGGCTCGCCTCGCGATAATTCGTGAGCTTCTCTTCTGCGCCGTTTGCGTTCTGATACTGGGCGTGATAATGCGTCGCGAGGTCTTTCAGGTTCGTCTTCAAGTAGGCCAGTACTTCCGGCGACTCTTCCGGCTTGAAATGTCGCCAGTATTCGGCTTTCAGGCTGTACTTGGAGGCGAACTCACGCTTCGACTCCAGTACCAGCTTGGGGAACCCGCCCTGGGTGAAAGTATCCACGACTCGCATGCTGAATCGTGGCGCGGCCCGGTGGAACGGATAAAGCGCTACGAAACCTTTGTACGTCTTCGCAGCATCGTCGTAACGGAGCTTGCCGAGATAGTGCTCGCCAAGACTGGAGTAAATGCGGTCCTCATAGGAGCGATTCCCGAACTTGGAGAAGTATTCCGGCACAGTCTCCGGCCCGCCGAGGTTGCTGAAGCTCAGGCTGATCACTCGGAACGTATCCGCGACACGGCGATCGTCGTCCTCATCATGCTTCTGATCGAAGTCGTAGCCGATCGTTACTTTGTAGTCGAGCAGGGCAATATATTTTCGCAGAGCCTCTTCGTAGAATTCCTGCTTGTAGAGCGTCCATCCGAGCTTATAGAGAGCGAGCTCATGGTACTCGGAGGAGGGACCCAGGCTGACGATGCCCGAATAGGCGCTCTCGGCATCGCGGAAGCGTCTGCGCGTGAAGAAGTACTCGCCCCGCCTGAACTGCACTTCGTCGAGGTGCGAGGAGTGCGGATTCGTGTGGATTAGGCGCTCCATTGTCTCGATGGCCTCGTCTGTGCGGCCGAGCTCGTCGTACGCCCGCGACATCTGATAGAGAACCTGGTCGCTGTTCTTGTAATTGGGGTACTCGGTGAGCAGTCGATTGTAGAGAGCGATCGCCTCGAGTGGACCTTCGGCATCTGGGCCGGCGCGCACGGCGTCCGTTGGCGAGGCGTCGGCGCTACTACCCGCCAGAATTCCGGCCTCCGCGGTGGTGCGCCGCTCGAAATCCTGATCGGATTCTTGTAAACGCGCGCCCACAGCCGCCGCGGCCGGATTGGAAATTCCGGCCCGCGAGGCCGCGAGTACCTGGGCGGGCTTCGGAGCGGCCATTTCGCGCGGCTTGCCACTACCCGCGCGTATCCCGAATTGCTTTTCGAGTTGCAGGTCCGCAAGACGCCGCATCGCCTCCGGAGTCATCGCGGTCTCCGGTGCCTCCTCGAGGAAGCGCCGATAGTGCTGCATGGCCTGATCGAGGCCCTGTTCGACCTTCACGTCCTGCACGTCCGGACGCACGTTCCGCAGCGTTGCTAGCGTCCCGTCCGTCCCCACTGCCTTCATGGGACGCGCGGCGCAGCCGACCATGAAAACCGGCGCGATCAGGATCAGAATGGCGAGGCGAGGCATCACCGTCCACCAGCGTCGGACTGGGCGCGCGCGGCTCGATCGTAGCTATCGGCGACGCCAAAGCGCGCCTCGGTCTGCTGGGCGATCAGGCGCTCCCGGCGGGCCTCGAGCTGGTTGATGGCGACGGTCTCAATCATGTGTCCCTGCCGCGCTATCAACATGTCGACACGCTGCAATCCGTCGCCGACGCGCTCGCGGAGTCGTGCGATCTGGACGTCGTATCCGACGTAACTGTGAGTCGCCGCCTGCCTCGTCCTAACGAAGGCGTCATTCCGCCGGTCGAGAGCGTCGAGAGGCGCTTTCAGTTCGTCGAGGTGTACATATGCCGCGGTCAGGCGGTCGTTGTACTCGGTTTCCAACCGCCATGTGAGTGCGCCGCGCAGGCGAGTCGCGCGTTGTCGAAGCGCGAGCGATTCGGGGTCGTTAGAGTTGCCGAGCCGCTTCTCGACGAGGGCGATACGTTCGCCGGCGATCTGCTCCTCCGCAGTCGCCAGATAATCCGGCCGCGGCGCGGTCAGCATGGCCTGTAGACGTTCGGCGAGGTGTTTGCGCTGCTCGAGACGCAGGCGGATCCGCGAATCCAGTGCCCGGAATTGTGCGTCAACCTCCGGCAGCAGCGGCTCGTAGTTCTGTCCGCGCAGACGGATGATATCGTCGAAAGCATCAAGGCTGGTCTTCCAGGTATTGAGTCTCGACCGCAGGTCCTCAAGGTCGAGGTAGTTGTGCAATGCGGTTTGGAAGTCGTGAGATGCCATCAACTCCATTAGGTAGTAAGTTTCCGGCGCATCGGGCAGGTTGCGCAGGCGGATGACCCAGGTTTCGTCCTCCCGGCTCTCCTCGCGGATCAGCGCATTGAGAAATTGCCCCTCCCTGATGCTGCGGATCGATGCGTCGACTCTGTCGACCTGGTTGCTGAAAAGCTCGAGCGCGCGCCCGTAGCCAATCGCGGCGCGACCGTGTAGGTTCAAGCTGGCGTACGCATGCGGTACGGCAAGAATGGCTTCCTGAACCGCGGCATCGGTCGGCTCACGATCCACCAGGATGTTCCACGGCACGAGCGCGCGGTCATACTGCTTGGCAGAGGCCTGGGCCCAGCCCGCCCGCAGCAGAGCCTGGTTCGAGAACGGTCCCTTGAGATGGACGCGGTCCAATGCCTGCTTGGCCCGCTCAAAATTGCCAGATTCGAACAACATGGTGCCCAGCACCAGGTTCGATTTGTCGCGGATCGCGAGAGCGGCTGGATCATCGGCCGGAAGCTGCCCGGCCTTGTTCAGTTGCTCGATCGCTTCCTGAGTTCGACCGTCCTGCAACAGCGCGATGCTAAGGTTGTAGGCAACAAACCCGGCCAGGCGCTCATTGCTCCTTAGCTGCGAGAGCACCTTAACAGCCTCGCCCGGCTGGCCTGTCGCCATATCGACGTTCGCCCGCAGGAACTCGAGATCACCCTTGATCTCCTCAGGCACCGTGCCTTTGATCCGTGCTAGCGCCTGCAACGCATCATCGAGCTGGCCCTTCTGGAAGTGGATGCGGGCGAGCCTGAAGGCGGCCTCGTTTCGTACCGCCTCATCGACAGCACCTTCGAGCACCGCCTTTATGGCGCGGCCCGCGCGCTGGTGCATGCGATAGTCGAGCTCAAAGTCGCCGACCGAGAATTCGGCGTCGTTGATGTGATAGTGAAGCGTATCGAGTTTGGGTTCGTCCAGAACATGGTATTGGGCGAGTTCGGTGTCGAGCCGCTGGAGTGCATCGAAATACTGTCCTTGGTAAGCGTGATAGAGCGCCTCGCCAAAATAGAGGTCCTTCAAGTCGCCGCCCGTGGCCGGAGGGACGGCAAGTCCCAAGGCTAGGGCGAGTCCGATGAGTTGGCGAGTCGCTCGCATCGCTCACCAATCCCCAAGCGTGATCGGAGTGTTGCCGGAACGCGGTCCGGCCAGAGTCAGACCGACCAGCTTGGGCTTCACTTCCTTGCGGAAAGTAAACTCTCCCGTGCGACTGAAGTCCGCGCCGCCCTCAAGCTTGCCGTCGACAAGCACGGCCAGCTTGTGATCCCCGGTGGCCACGTTGCCGACGTAGATTCGTTGCACGCCGCCCTTGCGCAAGGCCTGGAGCTCTTTGGCGCTGTAGATGTAGTGCGCCACGAGTTGGCCGTCGATCTGAAGCCGCACGGCATCGAGGCGCATCATGTCGCCCTTGGCGATCTCGACGAAGATCGCGACCTGTGTTCCTGACGGGTACAGCAGTTTCTCCTCTAGCTGGCTCAGCTCTGCCGACATGCGGAGGGAGTCTGACTTGATCTCCTGGATCTGTTCGTCGAGGCCCCTCATTTGCTGTTGGTCGGACGAGATGTCTTCCTGGGAAGGCTTCCGGACCGCAGCCTGAGGGGGTGCGGATGTGATAGTGACTTGGGCGCTGGCATGGACCGAGCCGCCCGGACCTGTGGCTGTGACAGTATAAGTCGTGGATTGGGAAGGCCTTACAGTCGTAGAACCCTGCGCGGCGACTAGGCCCATCGAGGGCTTCAATGTGATGGATGTGGCGTTCGTCGACGACCAGGTGAGCGTGACTGGTTGGCCTGCTTGGGCGGAAGTCGGCGACGCGCTCAGAGCGACGCTCGGGGAGGCTGGCGACGCTAGTTGCGCAGCGGCAACAGGCTTTTTCCCGTTGGCCAACAGCGCCAGCGCAACCAAACCGAACGACACCACAGTGCGAAGTGAATGGACACGCATCTGATTCACCCCTTGTGTAATGGAGCATTCACACGGAGCCGGATGCGCGTAAATGTCCCCCAAGCATTGGTCCAAGGATTGCGGAATAGCACGACGCCGTAAACTGTTCTTAGGAGCGGAACTAGAACAGGCGTGATGGTACTGGACTACCACCCGTTCGTTTGGCCTCCATGGAATGCCGCGGAGAATTCGCAGCGGCACCCTGCAGACACAGTCTTGCGTTGAGCGAGAGCACAATGCGCGATGGGCTGCGCTTGGCGTCGCGCACGCCACAATGAAGACACGCCGAAGAGCTGGACTAAAGTCCGGTAACAGATCGGGCACATCCGCCCGTTTGGGAAATCGATGTTGCAAAAGTCTATATGCAAAGATTAAGGCCCCGATTTTACTTTAGTGGGAGACCATGAAATCGGGCTATCTTGAACTGCTAAAATCTGATATCGCGGCACGCTTCGAAAAAGATCTTCGCAAGCCAAGGCCTAAACCCGCAGTGAAACCAAGCGTCGATGAGGACGCGGCGTTGGAGCAGCAGAAAGAGGATCATTTCGCTAGGCTCCTGATGGTGGAGGCAGCCGTGCGGCGGTCCCAGGACATCGAGAGTCTTGAGGACCATCAACGCCAGCGTGCCCTGGAGAACGTCCGTTTTTTGCTTCATAGTATTAACGATGCACCGCCATTTTGGTTTCCAACAGGAAGGATGGCGATCCATCCTCACTAGAGACGTAATTGTGTGAAGCGGAAGGATGTTCTGAGCCTACCGTCGGCAATCCGGAAACTATCCAGAAACGGGTTCGAGGAGACCGGAGTGCGAGCAGTCCATGGTAGGAACCGCATTTATCCAACGGGACTTATGACTCAGAATAACCTCTTGTTAGCCCGTAATTCAGACACATTCGTCAAGGAGAGAGGCAAGGTGACGTCTACGGTTGCCACTTTGGCTACTTCCGAACGTATAGGCGTCGGGCCCAACCGGTGGGAGTATGACGGACCGTCGGAAGAAATGACGTCCCCAAGTTCACTGTAGTGGGACCCGAGACCAGCTGTCCGCCGGTACTATATCTGGGCCCTATCTGTACTATCGACCCCCTCGTAGCCGGACTTAATACTCACACCACTGACATGACTCAAGCGATTGGCATCCTAAAGACGACGACTTGGGGCAGGCGGCTCGCCCTAGTGAGCTTCATCACGCTGCTGGCAGCCGGTTTGTCCTTTGCCGACGGCAAGAAGAACAAGCTGTCGAAAGACCTTGACGCTCTCAAAGGCGCCCATAACGCCGCCACGGTAGACGTCATTATCCAATTCAATCAAACGCCGACTAATGCCCATCATGAGAAGGTACGGAATAAGGGCGGGGCGCTGAAGACAAAACTCGATTTCATCAAGGCTGCCCACTATTCCGTTCCGGTTGAGGCGCTGGATGCCCTTGCGAACGACCCTGATGTGGCTTACATTTCGCCGGACCGCAAGGTACGCGGCACGGCTGCGATGGCCCCTGTCGTCACCGCCGTCAACGCGGATATCGCCTCCTCCCAGGGCTGGGATGGCACAGGCATTGGTGTCGCGATCCTCGATAGCGGCGTTGGCACTGTGGATGACCTGAATTCCGATGGAAATGCAAACCCATCCCGTGTCGTTTACAGCCAAAGCTTTGTACCGGGCGATGCTTCCACGACCGATGCTTACGGTCACGGGACGCATGTGGCCGGTATCGTGGCCGGAGATGCTTACGATTCCACCAGCCTGCAGAACTACCCGTTCGTCTATCGCGGCATCGCGCCGAGAGCCAACATCATCAGCTTGCGCGTACTGGACGGCGCTGGCGCCAGCGTCGACAGTGCGGTGATCGCTGCGATTCAGCAAGCCATCAGTCTCCAGAGCACGTACAACATTCGCGTAATCAACCTGTCGCTATCTCGCGGCGTCTATGAAAGTTACACGGTCGACCCGCTCTGCCAAGCCGTGGAGTCCGCGTGGCAGGCAGGCATCGTGGTGGTGGCCGCGGCAGGCAACATGGGTGAGTACGATGGGGCCGGCACGAATGGATACGCCACCATCGGCGCACCCGGCAACGACCCCTACGTGATTACCGTCGGGGCAACCAACACACACGGTACGGGTTTGCAATCCGCCCAGACCGTCACGAGCTACAGCTCGAAAGGGCCCACGACGTTCGATCACATTGTGAAGCCTGATCTCGTCGCCCCGGGTAACGCCGTTGTATCTCTCCTGGCCTCTCCGAATACCACGCTGATCACCGAGTATCCGGCACTTGCGATTTTCCCTTGCGATGCGTCGGGGATCAATTGCGGTTCCCAGGTCGGCCCAGCGAATTACAT
>Ga0307478_10001358_pt1 | contig 21278 bp, 18 predicted proteins | sample atmos_gasesECM4C_2_FD_203713 | JGI IMG/M metagenome (GOLD analysis project Ga0307478, IMG submission 203713) | Hardwood forest soil microbial communities from Morgan-Monroe State Forest, Indiana, United States - atmos_gasesECM4C_05 | ecosystem: Environmental > Terrestrial > Soil > Temperate... | reverse complement strand
GCACGCGGAACCTGATGACCAGCGTCGCGCGAATGCGCACGATCCGGGCCGCCGTCCGTGCGGCTCGCCGCGATGTCCTCGTCGCAACGAATACCATCGCACGCATTGGAAACGATCTGCCGCCGGCGACGTGGCTCACGAGCGTCGGCTCGACACCTACCGGTGCATGGACGCTCGGCGGGCGCTCGACGCGCGTTGACGAGATCGGCACGATGATGCGCCGTGTACAGAGCATCGATCAGCGCGCGACCCTGCGTCTGGTGTCGATCGCGGCAACTGGCCGCAGCGGCCGGGTCCTCGACTTCGTCATTGGCTGGGATCAACGTCCGTGACCCTCGACCTGCAACGAGTGAGCGCGTTCGCCGTCTTCGTGATCGCCATGGCCGGTTACGCCTTCGTCTTCCGGCCACTGGAAACGACGGCCGGAGACCTCTACGCGCAGCTCGATGCGGCGCGACTGGCGCTCGAGCACAGCAGGGCGATGGCTCAACGTGCCCCCGCGCTCGAGGCCGAACGGTCGGCTCTCGCCGGCCAGCTTGCCCGCCTGCATACCGGTGCCCCCCGAGCGGCGATCATCGATCGATTTCTGCGCAGTCTCGCCGGCGTCGCCGCGCAGGACCGTGTCGCGGTTGAAGGCGTCGCCGCCGGGATTGGGCAGCCGCCGCTCGTATCGCCGGCGGCTTCCACCCCACCGCCGATCGAAGAGATCCCGTTCGATCTGAGATTGCGGGGCCCGTACGGCGACGTGATCCGCGCCGTTCGCGATCTGAACGATCGTGACGGTGCCGTCCACATCAGCGTAGCGTCGCTCAGTAACGCCGAGCACCGCCCGGGAACATCACCGCAATTGAACGCTGCTTTTCATATCCTCTTGCTGCGCGATGCGCAGGAGCCGCCACAACATGACGTTCACAAGCAATAAGCGCGCGTTGTTCGGTACGGCGGCACTGCTGTGCTATGCAGCGGCGATCGTCCTCACGCCGACGGGTGTGCGATCGCAGCTCGATGCGCGCACTCCCGCAGCGGATCTGGCCGCAGTGCGCATCGAGCCGGCACCACCGGCGATAGCGCCCGAACGTGACGCGTTCGCACCGCGAGCGACCATCGATGACGATCCGCAACCGGTCCTTCCCACTACGCCCCCGCAGTTGCCGCGATTGGCCGCGCCGCGCGTCGTCCCCGCGATTGCCCCGGCCGCCGGCTCACGCGTGACGGCGATCGTGACGGGAACGCGTGCCACCGCGATCGTGGACTCAGCCGGGGGCTCGAAGCTCGTAAGTATCGGTGATCCACTCGACGGTTCCAGCATCATTGCGATCAGCAACGATGCCGTCGTGCTGACGAACGGCAAGCGGCTGATGCTCGAGCCGGCGGCAACACCGTGATGCTCCGCTTATTCACCACCGTGCTCATCGCAGCAGCTATGGCCGCCGGCGCTTCGGCCGGAGTTCCCATCTCGATCAACGCACGTAATACTGACTTGAGCGACGTGATCGGCTTGATCGCGCGGCAATCCGGTTTGAACATCGTCACCGATGCGTCGGTGAAGCCGCGACGGATCACGTTCCGTTTGCACGACGTAGACGCGGATACGGCGCTTGCGACCCTCGCGCAAGCGTACGACTTGCAAACCCACCGGGCGGGCAACATCGTTCTCGTCGGCGATGCGACCGCCATGAACCGCCATTACGGCGGCGGCATTGGCGCCATAACGGTTGCTCTGCGCAACGCAAAGCCGACCGACGCGGTGAAGGAACTCAAGGGTGTCTTACCCGATGCGAGCCTGATTGCCGATGACCGCTCGAATACGGTCGTCGTCACCGGCGCCGCCGATGCGCAGACGGCGGCGAGTTCGCTCCTCAACAGCATCGACGCGCCGGGCCGCCAAGTGATGTTCGAAGTCCGCGTCACCGATGTCAAACCCGTCGACGATAGCAGCAACGTGGGGATTCAGTTTGGTGGAACCGGCTTCGGTGCCGGAGCGGTTGCTCAGTTTCCCTACGCCCTCACCAAAAGCTCGCTCGCAATCAACGCGCAAATCAACGCGCTGGTTCAAAACGGGCACGCGCAAATTCTCGCAACGCCGCATATCGCGACGCTGAACAATCGCGAGGCAACGCTGCTCGTCGGGGAACAGTACCCGATCGTCACCGTAAACGAACAGACGGGCTTCCCCACCGTTACCAACGTCAACGTCGGCGTGCAGTTGCGCGTCACGCCGACGATCGGTACGGACGGCATCATCACAGCCGAGGTCCATCCCGAATACTCCGAGATCATCGGCTTCAATTCGAGCTTTCCGATCATCGCCAACCGTAAAGTCGATGCCGTACTGCGCGTGCACGATGGGGAGACGATCGTGCTCGGCGGCCTCTTCCAAGATACCTCCTCCGAGACGATCTCGAAGCTACCGTTTTTGGGCGATATCCCGATTCTGGGACAGTTTTTCAGAAACAAGGCGACCGCGCGCCAGCGCGATGAGGTGGTCTTCCTCATCACGCCGCACATAATCGAGCCTCCCGGCTCCTAAAAGCGATACGGATTCCGACTTATGTGCTATGGTGAGCCTGCCGATTCGACCGCAGCGCCGGTTGGTTGGTATCAAACAGAGTCTACATGGTCTTGTTGCGAAGTCTTCAAACCCACGGAATGACGAGTTGATCTTTCTAGCGCTTTCTTCCGAAGATTGAAGACCCTCATACATGTATACCGATGAAACCCTCAATTGCGTTGACTGCAGCGCACCCTTCACGTTCAGCACCGGCGAACAAGAATTTTTCGCCTCGAAGGGCTTCACCAATAAGCCCAACCGCTGCGTGGACTGCCGCGCGGCGCGTAAGGCCCAACGCGGCTCCGGCGGCGGCGGCGGTTCGAGCTACAGCTCGGGCGGCGGCGGCGGCAGCTACGGCGGCGACCGTGCCCCGCGCGAAATGTTCGAAGTGAAGTGCAGCCAGTGCGGCGGCAAGGCCTCCGTACCATTCCAACCCCGCGGCGATAAGCCGGTTTACTGCCGCGACTGCTTCCAGTCGCGCGGCGGCGGTGGCGGCGGCGGCGGTTCGTACCGCTAACCCTTCCCTCGGCTAAAGCCAACCAACGCGCGCGTGCCCTTGCGGCCCGCGCGCGTTGCCTTTTAACGGAGCGCGGCCCACCGAAAGGGAACCACCGTACCCATGGTCGACAAAGCGCCCGCCGCCAATCCCGATATCGATCGTCTGACCGGCGCGCTCACGCGCGAAGCCCTCGACGTTGCGGCCGCAACTGCCATCTCAGCGGCCGACGACGGCGAGCTCATTGCCTTCGGCTACATCGGCCTCGACGGGTTCGCACTACTCAAGGAAGCGTACGGCAGCGTCGTGACCGATCATCTGCTGCGCGAGACCGCCGGCCGCATCGCCGAGTGCCTGCGCCCGCAAGACGTGGTCGGGCGCGTCGAACGCGATGAATTCATGATCGTCTTCCGCGGCCTCACCAGCAAATTCGAAACGCTGGCGCTGTCTTCGAAACTGCGCACGCGTATCGCCGAGCCGATGCGCGCCGGCAAGTCCGAGGAAGTGCTGGCACCCAGTTGCGGCATCGCCCAATATCCGGCCAACGGCAAAACCGTCGACGATCTGCGTGAAGCCGCCGCGAAAGCGATGCGCACGCTGCAGGTCGCGCTGCGCTCCGCCAGCGTCGCCACAGCCCAAGAAGCTGTGAACCGGGCCCGCGCCGCGCTCGAGGCCGCCGCACGATTCCTCGAAGAAACCGAAGCTGCGTACGAAGAGATCGTCGCCGTGGCGGCAGCCGCCGAGGAGGCGGCCCAAGCCGCACCTGCGGCCGAGGCGCCGGCCGTGCCGTGACCGATCGACGAGCTCAGGGTGAGATCTCGCGGCGGACGCTGCTCGTGGCGACGACTGCTGCGCTCGCAATGCCGCAAGCCGCGGCGGCGCAAACGCTCACGACGCTCGCCGTAGCAGGCGTACCGGAAGATTCCATCACGCCCGTGCTCTACGGCGTCCAGAGCGGTCTCTACAAGCGCAACGGACTCGACGTGCAGGTCACGCCCGAGCGCAGCGGGCCGGCAATCACCGCCGGTGTCGCAGGCGGCGCATATCAGATCGGCAAGTCGAGCATCACGCCGCTGATCCAAGCCTACACCAAGGGCTTGAAAATCGTCATCGTGGCTCCGGCCGGCGTCTACACGAGCGCGGCGCCGATCGACGGCATGTTCGTGCGCGCCGATTCGCCCATCAAGACCGGTGCCGACCTCAACGGGAAGACGTTCGGCGTCTACGGCATCGGCGACATCTACACGATTTCAGCACGTATGTGGATGGAGAACAACGGGGGCGACCCGGCATCGCTCAAATTCGTCGAGTTGCCGATCAGCGCGATGGCCGAAGCCATTGCGACCGGGCGGGTCGACGCCGGTTCGATGAACGAGCCCGCGGTCGAAGTTGCACTGACCTCGCCGCGCCTGCGCTTGCTCACGCACCCACTGATGGCGATCGCGCCCCGCTGGCTCTACACGGCGTGGTTTACGGCGACCGATTATGCCGCCGCCCACCGCCCCACGATTGATGCGTTCGCGAAGGCAACGCGCGATGCCGCAGCCTACTGCAACAGCCATCACGACCAAACGGTCGATCTGATCGCAACGTTCACGTCCGTCGATGCCAGAACGATCCGTAAGATGACCCGCGTCGAACAAGGCCTCACGCTGGATCCGAAACTCGTCCAGCCCGTGATCGACGAAATGGCGGAATCGAAGACGATCGGCAAATCCTTCGACGCGCGCGAACTCTTCTTACGCTAAGGATTCTCTGAAGCAGCCCTGCTGCCACCGTTGTCATCCCGAGCAAAGCGCCATCGGCGCGTCGTCGAGGGACAGCCACGATCGAGGCTGAGTGACGGCCCTTCGACGACGCGCCGATGGCGCTTGCTCAGGGTGACAGCCGTGACGATCCGCCTCTACTTCACGCTGATGGTCAGCTCTGCTTAGCGATCTTCACGGTCTTCGCTTTGTCAGCGGTCAACGGGTTCGCACCCGCCGAATAATTGTTCTGTTGCAGAATGTAGGCCAGCACTTGCAGCACTTCGTTCGGCTTGAGGCTGCCGGGGCTCGTCAACGGCATCTGGGTCGCGATGACGTCGCGCAGGTCGCCGGCGGTTTGCCCCGACCACTTACCGATGAAATCCGATCCGGCCAACGGCGGGGCCGAGACTCCGTCGAGTTTCTGACCGTGGCATACGGCGCATTGAGCGGCGAAAATCGCGGCACCGGCTTTGGCCTGGTCAGCCGTGTAGACGCCGCCGCTTTGCGCGGAGAGCGAGTGCGTGGTAAAGGCCGCAGACGCGACGAGGGCAAGGGCGATTGCGGGCAGCGCGCGGGTGAATTTCATAAGCCGGATATACGCCCCGGATATGAGGAACCGCCTTCCTACGGAACGCACTCTTGCAGTGATGGCTGAGGGCGCTGAGGCGACGCGGCGCCTGGCCGCGGTCGTCATCCCCATTTTCGCGAACCCGCCGCACGACGTGATCTTCGTCGAGCGGGCCCGTCATCTGCGCCGCCACGCGGGCCAAATCGCGTTTCCTGGCGGCGCCCTGGATGACGCGGACGAGGGCGACCTGGCCCGCACCGCTACGCGCGAACTTCATGAAGAGATCGGGATCCCGCCGGGGGCGATCACGATCGTCGGGCAGCTCGGCCCGATCCCGCAGCGGACGAACATCTTCAACGTCACGGCCTTCATCGCGGTCGTCGCACCAGGTACGCAACTGGCCGTCGACCTCAACGAAGCTTCGGCGGCGCACCTCGTGCCGCTAGCGGAGATCCTGGCCCCGGGTGCGGTGCACCGGGGCGTCGAGATCATCCAGGAACGCCCTATCCATACCGCCATCTTCAATTACGGCGGCGTGCACGTGTGGGGCCTCACCGGCGAAATCCTCACCCAGTTCGCGCAACACTACCGGTTGCCGGGATCCCCGCTGCGCGCTGCCTTGAACGAACGCCTCTTAGCGTAGACCGCTCGCGCCCGCCGGGCCCTGGGTCACGCTGGCAAAGCCGTGCGGGCGGATCCACTTCGCCATCGCGGCGCGGACCGCGTCGGCCGTTGCCGCGAGTTCCGCTTGAGCGTAACGGCGATCGCTGTCGAGCGGCCGGCCGGTGACCGAGTAGGCGAGTAACGACCCCGCCACGCCGTCGTAGGATTCGCTCCGCACCGGCAACTGCCCGATCAGCAGCGCTTTCGCACGCACGAGCCGGTCAGCGGGCAAGTTTTTCTTCTGCAGCGCCGTGAGGTCGGTGACGATCAACCGCTTCGCGCGAGCCGTATTCTGCGGATACGCACCGAAGTTCACGCGGAACGTCGAGCGATTGTGACCGCCGGCAACCGACGTGGAAACCGTGTAGGCGTACCCGTGCACTTCGCGCACGTCGTGATAGAGCAGCGAACCAAAACCACCACTGAGCGCGGCGTTCGCGAGTTGCAGTACCGGATAGTCCGGATCGTTATACGTGAGCGGAAGCGTCTGGGCCAGCGTCACGTCGGACTGGATGCGGCCAGTCGCCGGGATCATCGCCTGCGAGGGCGCATTGCGCGGTATCGCCGGCGGATAGACGTCCGGTGCGGGACCCGTCGCACTCCAAGCACCGAACGCGGACTGCACGGCGGCGCGCGCATGCTCAGGCGTCACGTCGCCGACGACGACGATCGTCGTCAAGTCGGGACGGAACGCTGCGGCATAATAGTTCTTCACGTCATCGAGGGTCACGGTGCCCGCGGTTTCCGGCGTGGTCTCGCGACGCGCTGGATCGCCGGCTGGATAGAGCGCGTACGCCAGCGCGCGCTGGGCTTTGAAGTCCGGACCTTGCACGGCACCGGTGAGTTGTCCGATGGTTTGCCGCTTCACGATCGCGAACGCGTCGGCCGGCAGTGCCGGGTGCAATTCATCGTCGGCCAGCAGGGCCACGCCGCGGTCGAAGTTCTGCGCGAGCACGCTGAGGCTGAAAGCCGTACCGGCGCTCACGTCGGCCGCGATCTTGTCGAGTTCTGTTTGATACGCGATGCGATCGTAGCTCGCCGTACCGTATTCGAACAGCCCGCCGAGGATCTGATCGACGCCGTCTTTTCCAGCCGGGGCCTGCACGTCGGGATTGTTGCGAATCTCACCGCGCACCACGACCGTCGGCGAGATCGAACTCTGGACCGTGATCAGCTGGATGCCGTTCGGCAGCGTCTGCACGTTGGGATGCTCGGTCGACGGCGGAACGTGTAACTGCGCGAGGACGTTGCGCGCGAAAACCGGCAGCACGGTATGCGCGGTCGGCGGAACGCTGTTGTTCTCGCCTTCACGTCCGCCGAACGCTGAGCCCGACGCGGCTTTGGGCGTGGCGATCGCCACGGTGGCGGTCGTGTTGTCGTAGTACTTCCGCAAAACGCGGTTGACGTCGTCGACGCTGACCTTCTCCAGGCCCGCCAGCTCGTCGTCCGGGGTGCGGTGTTCGACCGCCAACTCCTGGCTCCACAGCGAAGCGAGGCCGTTGATCGAGTTGCTCTCGTATTGCGCCTGTGCGAGCTCGCGCGCTTTCGCCACAGCAACGAGTTCAGGCGGCAAGCCGCTTAGCTTGTAAGCGTCGATGACGGCCTTCACGTTGGTTACCGCGGTATCGCCGCTGGTCGTTACGGGAACGGCCGAACCGACGATCGACAGGCCGGCAACCGGATGCGTCGATGATTGCGCGAACGTGCCGAGCGATTTGCCGTTGGCCTGGAGCGCATAGAGTGCGCCGCGCGGGCTGTTCAGCACGTCGTTGAGGATCTCCGAGGCGTAGTAATCCGCATCGTCGTAGCCGGGAACGCGGTAACCGACCATCGCCAGAGTGATCGGATCCGAGCTGTAGTCGCGCAGCGTGAGCGGCGTCAGCGGCTGCAAGTTCACGCCCTTGCGCGGCGGCAGCGGCGCGGCCGGAATCGAGCCGAACAGAGAACGCACTTTGGCGATCGTCGCCTGCGGATCGACGTCTCCGGCGATCACCATGATCACGTTGTTCGGATGGTACCAGCGCGCATAAAAACGCTTGAGGTCAGGTGCCTGAATTTTCTTGAAGGTGTCGACGGTGCCGAGCCCTTCGTCGGCGTACGGCGTGCCGGCGAGGATGTGATGGACCATCTTCACGTAGAGCCGGTACGAGGCGCCCGAATTGTCGCGCACGACTTCCTGCGTGATCGCGCCGCGTTCAGCGTTCCAGCCGCTCTGCGCGTCGAGGATGCCGGTCGCGCGCGAACGTTCGAGATTGAGCGCGATATCGAGATACTGCGCGGGCATCTCGAAGAAGAACTGCGTGATCTCGTTCTGCGTGTCGGCGTTGTACGAACCGCCGGTGATCGCGGTGGTATCGGAGAACTGCGATGCGTCGATCGTCTTGCTGCCGCGGAACATCATGTGCTCCTGCGCGTGCGCGAGCCCCGTGATCGGCTCGTCGTTGGCTCCCGCGAGGTAATTCGTATACATCGAGACGACCGGCGAGAGGCGGTCTTGCAGCACGTAGACCTGCAGCCCGTTCGCAAGCGTCGCGTGCGCGATCCGGACCCCGCCGACATCTTGCGACGACGCGGTCAGCGGCATGGCCAGCAGCGTCAGTACGGCAGCGCAGGCGAAGAAACGGCGAAACGAAGAGATCACACCAGCGTCAACGCGAGGCGGAGCGGAGCGGTTCCACCCGCAAAGACGGGCGCATGGAAGGTATGACCGCCGCGCGCTTCGGAACGTGGCCCTCGCCCGTAACGCCGGAGCTGGTTGCGGGCGCGACCCTCGCATTCTCCGAGCTCGCCGTCGACGGCGATACCGTCACCTGGCTCGAGTTGCGCCCGGCTGAGCGCGGCCGGCGAGCGCTCGTGAGCTGGTCGCCCGGGAATCCCCCGCACGACCTGCTTCCTGCGAGCACCGACGTGGGCAACCGCGTCCACGAATACGGCGGTGGCGCCTATGCCGCGCGCGACGGCCGGGTCGTGTATTCGGAACGCAGCGACGGCAGCGTTTGGCTTGCCGAAGGTGCCCGCGAGCCGCGAGCGCTCATCGTGGTGCCCGGCTGCCGCTATGCCGGGTTTGCGATCGATGCCGCGCACGAGCGCGTCTACGCGGTGCGCGAGGACCACCGTGACCGGCCGCCGGACGCGCCCGAGAACGCGGTCGTCGTGTTCTCGATGGCCGCCGGTGCCGATCCCGCGGCCAATGCGGGCACGGTCGTCGCGGGCGGCACGGACTTCGTGCTCGCGCCGAAGCTCGCGCCCGGCGGAACGCAGCTCGCCTGGATCGCGTGGAACCATCCCGGCATGCCGTGGGAGGCAACGCGGCTCTACCTGGCCGGCGTGACGGCCGATGGTGGCGTGAACGATCCGCGCTGCATCGCGGGAGCGGACGGGGGCGAAGCGATCGTTGCAGCGGAGTGGACCCCAGGAGGCACGCTCCTGTTCACCTCCGACCGCACGAATTGGTGGAACGTGTATGCGCTGCGCGGCGAGCGCATCGAGGCGCTCGCACCGCGGGCCGCGGAATTTGCCGAACCGCCGTGGGTCTTTGGCCGCTCGATGATCGCGCCGCTCGACGAAGCGCGGACGCTGTGTGCCTACGTTCGCGACGGCAGCGTCCACCCGGCACTGATTGCGTCCGGCAGCGTGCGCGAATTGCCGTACGGTCTGGTGGATACCACCCCGCTGCCATTTCGTGGCGGCGCCGTTTACCTCTCGGCGCCAGCCGATGCACCCGCGGCCGTATGCACTGCGCCGAGCCTCGACGCGGCCTCACACACCCTCGTCCGCACTGCGAGCGCTCAGGTTCTCGATGCCGGCGGGGTGAGTATCGGCGAACCGCTCACGGTTCCCACCGCTGACGGCGAAAACGTGCACCTGTTCTTCTATCCGCCGCAAAACGCGCACTATACGGGCCCGGCGGGCGAGCGGCCGCCGCTGATCGTGATGAGCCACGGCGGCCCGACCGCGATGCACACCAACGCGTTCAACATCGGGATCCAGTACTACACCTCGCGCGGCTTCGCGGTCGCACATGTCAACTATCGCGGTTCATCGGGCTTCGGGCGCAGCTACCGCGAACGGCTGGCCGGGGCTTGGGGCGAGATCGACGTCCGCGACTGCATCACCGTTGCGCGCGTGCTGGCGCAAAGCGGTCGCTGCGATCCGGCGCGAATCGCGATTCGCGGCGGCAGCGCCAGCGGCATGACCGCGCTGCTCGCCGCTGCGACCTCCGACGTCTTCGCCGCCGCGGTCAGCCTCTACGGCGTGATGGAGCTCGAAGCATTGGCTGCGGACACGCATAAGTTCGAAGCGCACTACACCGATGGTTTGGTTGGCCCGCTGCCGCAAATGCGCGCGCGTTACCGTGACCGTTCCCCGGTGAACCACGTCGCAACGATCAACGTCCCCGTGCTCCTCTTCCAGGGCCTGGAGGATCGCGTCGTGCCACCCAATCAAGCGACCGGAATGCGGGATGCCTTGATCGCGAACAACGTGCCGGTCGTCTACGAAGCGTTCGACGGCGAAGGCCATGGCTTCCGCAAGGCCGCGACGATCGTGCGGGTGCTCGAACGCGAGCTGCAGTTCTATCGCGACGTGTTCGGATTGACCGCTTGATCCGCGGCGTCGGGCTGCGCAGCGCCGTCGCGATCAACGTCGCAGCGATGATCGGCGCCGGCCCGCTGATCACGATTCCGCTGGTCGTGACGGCGATGCACGGTTCGATCTCCGTGTGGCCGTGGATTGCGGGCGCGGTCGTCGCGCTTTGCGATGGGCTTTGCTTTGCCGAATTGAGTTCGCGCTTTCCCCGCAGCGGCGGCACGTATGCGTACCTGCGCGAAGCCTTCGGCGCGCACGGCCCCGGACGGCTGGCGGCCTTCTTGTTCGTCTGGCAACTGCTCTTCTTCGTTCCGCTCACACTGGCCAGCGGCTACATCGGCTTCGCGCAGTACGCGGCATATATCGTTCCGGCAGCCGCGCAGCCGGTGATCGCTCACGCCATTGCGCTCGGCGTCGGCGCGGTAACGCTGCTCGCACTCTACCGCACGATCCCGCACGTTGCCCGCACCGCGCTCGTGCTCGGCGCCGTCGCCGTGCTCACGTTGCTCGCGATTGCCGCGAGCGGTTTCCTCCACCCGGCCCAAGCCGTGGGAAGCTTGCTCGCACCGGCCTTTTCGCTCACGGGCTGGAGCATCGCCGGGCTCGGTGCAGCGATGGTCTACACGCTCTACGACTACGGTGGCTACAACAACGTGCCGCAGCTCGGCGACGAAGTGATTGCCCCGGTGCGCACGATCCCGCTCGCAGTCGTGCTGTCGATCGCCGGCGTCGGCATCACCTACGTGGCGCTCAACCTCGGCGTCTTCTCGGCGCTGCCGCTCGCCGACGTGGCGAACTCGACCTTCGTGGCATCGCTCGCCGTCGAGCGTACGGCGGGACATACCGCGGCGTTCGTCGTGACCGTGGCGATTCTGATCACCGCCTTTGCATCGACGTACGGCGGCCTGCTCGGCGCCTCGCGCGTGCCCTATGCCGCGGCGAGCGACGGCGATTTCCTCGCGCCATTTGCGCGCCTCCATCCCACCAAACGGTTTCCGCACATCTCGCTCGTGACACTCGGCCTCTTAGCCTTGCCATGCACGCTGTTTCCGCTCGATGCGGTGATCAACGCGCTCACGGCGGGCGTGGTCCTCGTGGCCGGGGTCGGCGGCAATCTCGCCGTGCTGGTGCTGCGCCGCCATGCCGACCCCGCGCCCTTTCGACTGCCGCTCTATCCGCTGCCGGTGCTCGTCGCGCTGGCCTCCTGGCTCTTCTTGTTCTGGAGTTCCGGAGCGGTCGCGATGGCGCTCGGCATTGCGATGCTGGGGCTCGGTACGGCGATCTTTCTCATCCGCGCCCGCGTCGCACGTTCGTGGCCGTTCGCCGTGCTGGCGTGTCTCGTGCTCGCCGGCGCCACCGTGCCGCGAACGGCCGGCGCGGCAACGTTCACACACGCGCGGATCGTGCAGCGTGACGGCACGCCGCAGCTCCTCGTCGACGGCAAGCCGTTCTTCTTCTTCGGCGGTGCGTTCTTTTACGAGCGCATCCCGCCCGAACGCTGGCGCGATTCGATGCTCGCCATGCGGGCCGCGGGCGCGAATACACTCGACCTCTACGTGCCGTGGAACTGGCACGAAACGGCTGACGGGGCGTTCGATTTCGACGGCCACACGAACCCCCGCCGCAATCTCCGCCGCGTGCTCCAGTTGGCGCGCGAATTCCACTTCCACCTGATCGTACGGCCGGGTCCGGTCATCCGCAACGAGTGGCGCAACGGCGGGTATCCGGACTGGCTCTTGCGCCGGCCTGCGTACGGCATGCCGCTGCACGACATCCTCGAGGGACGCTATCCCGCTACGGCGACGCTGCAGAACGCACACAGCGACGATGCCGCTGCGGTATGGATGCGCAACGCAACACACCGGTACTACGCGGCACGCTGGCTGCATCACGTGCTGGCCGAGTTCGTACCGTATGCAGATCTCGTGATCGCAGTGGCGCTCGACGACGATCAAGGGGCCTACATCGACAACCAGACCTGGCCCGCTCCGCATCTGCACGCGTATCTCCATTGGCTCGACGCGCACGTGCGCAGCGTGACCGGTGCCGTCGTGCCGACCTTCATCAACACCTACGACATGAAAGTCCCGGCCGCATCGCCCGTGTGGGCAATGGGCAACTGGTATCAAAGCGACGCCTATGCGATCGGCGATCATGACCGCGTCGAGCTGGACTTCGCCACCGCAACGCTGACGGCGCAAGAGAACGTGCCGCTCGCTTCGAGCGAGTTTCAGGCGGGCTGGCTCGCAGCGCCCGAGGATCCGCTGCCGCGCCCGGCCGATCCGTCGAATACCACGCTGGCATTGGCGGAAATGCTGAGCTGGGGCGTGCACGGCGTCATCGACTTTCCGCTACAAGACACGCTCGCCCCGTTCGGCTGGGAGGCACCGTTCTCGAACGCATTCTATACATGGGACGCTGCGATTCCACGCGAGCCCGGCGCCCGCAGCGACGCGTTGCCCGGACGATGGTATCCGACGAAGCGCTTCGGTGCCGAGATCGCCCGGTACGGAACCTTACTCGCCGCGACGCACCGGGTCGCGACGATTGCGATCGCCGATGAGATCAGCGCCTCCGATCCGGTGACGCTCTCGAACGACGACGTTGCGGCCATCGCCGCGCAACTCAAAGCCGAGCTACGGACCTGTAACGCACGCGGGCTGACCTGCGACGTCGTCGATCTGCGCTTCTCGAGCGATGCGCGCTTGCACGGCTACCGGACGATCGTCGTGCCCCCGTTCGTGCGTCGACCCGAACGCGCGATCGCCACCCGCATCGCCCGCCTGCAAGCCACCCACGTCGCGATCGCATCGCACGTACCACCCGAACGCGGCAACGGGATCACGGTCCTGGCCGGAGCACACGCGACGTTCGGTCTGGGAGTGAATTGGTCGAATGCCGGCCGGCGCTTCGGCGGCCGCACATGGACGGGCCGGCGTTTCATCGACGTTCCGGCCTTCACGGTTGCAGCCCGCGACGCACGTCTGATCGTCATCGCGGGACCGGCGACCACTCCAGCAGCATTGCCTGCGCTGCCGGCATCCGAACGCTCGCGGAGATCGCGGATCTTCCTGAACGCGCGCCAAGCCATCGACGTTGCCCTACCGCGCGTTGCGCCGGGCAAATCGGTAGCGATGGGCGGCGACGCCTTCGGCGGCGGCGGGAAGACGCTGACGTTGGCGAACGCGCGCGTGGTTGCAATCGTGGTACCGGACGGCGGCGGCCGTCTGGTGGCGTTCGCGCTACGCACCGCTTCCGCGCACAACGCGGTGAATGCGACCGGCGCCCTGCGCGACGACGTATTGAACGAACCGCCGCCCTCCACGACCGACCGGATCGCGAAGTACACGCACTCCTATCCCGCCGGTACGTTCAACCGTCCCTATCAGGTCGAGATTCTCGCAACCGGAACATCCGAAGCCGTGGCGCGCCTCCGCTATACCGCGCCCGACCTCGGCGGCGGCGCGCATTTCGAAAAGACGTTCCGGCTAGCCGCTGATGAAACGCGCCTCGTCGTCGACGAACGCGTAACGTTCGACGGTACCGATCCGGCCCAGCGCGCCGTGGTGCTCGATGCCGTTGCCGCCGGCCCAGGCGACGCCGTCGAGTTGAGCCCTACCTTCGTCACGTCCAACCGCCACGATACGCTCGCGATCACGTGGAACCCAAACGCCGTCCAACGCGCGACCTGGATGCGGTATGGCAGCAACGGCACCTTGGCGCTCGTCGCAGCAAACAGGGCCTGGCGCACGACGTTCACGATCTCATCCAGCACCACGGCCGCCGCCATTGCAGCTTTCGCACAAGGCGAGCGGGACTGGCTGGCCGCGAATCCGAACCCGCCGTAGGCGCCGGGGAAGTGGCGAAATGGTAGACGCAGCTGCCTCAAAAGCAGCCGAGTGAGAGCTCATGTGGGTTCGAGTCCCACCTTCCCCAGAACGCGGTGAGCCGAGGGCGCCTGTAGCCGGTCGCCGAACCGGTCTGCGCTGCCCATGCTGGACTACGCTGCCGAATTTTTACGCGAATCGCGCCGGATCGACCAACTCATCTGGGACGCGATGTCGCTCGTCCGCGGCGAACGCGTCCTCTTTTGCGGTTTTGCAAACGACGGGCTGTGGGTGAAGCGCGCGATCGAAATCGGCGTCGATGTCAGCGTGATCGAATCGGATGCGGCAAAACTCGCCGAGCTGGAAACGCTCGGCATTTCCACCCTGCGCGGCAGCACGACGCTCATTCCGGCGCGTGACAACAGCTTCGATGCGATCGTCGCGTTCCATTACTTGCACGAGATCGATCCGACGTTCCACACGCAAATCGTGTGGGAACTCGCGCGCGTCGGCCGACGCATCGTCATCGTCGAGCCGGCACCGCCCGCCGATCCACTGGGCAAGCGCATCTCCGAACTCTATTCGCGGGCAAAATACGAAGCCGGTGCGTTCGAAGAGTACCGGCCGATCGACTACTGGCGCAAGCTGCTGGCGATGGTCAAGGCCGACGTGCTGATGCAGCAGTTCACCTTCACACGCTTGGCGCCGCGCTTCGCGGTCGAAGAGACCGTCGGTTTGATCCTCGACGCGATGGAAGTCGAGCAGATGCCGCAGGGCTATCTCGAGGAACTGCGCGAGCTTGCCCGCCGCCCCGAAGCGCAGCTCTCGCCGCTTTCGCGTTTCGTACTCGTCGCGCTCGGCGCCGGCGAACCGGTCCGCGCTTCCGCCGGGACACTCTTCCGCGAAGAAACCGCGGCGGAGATGGCGGAACTCGAAGAGCGGCGCGCCGCCGTCGCGGCGGCCGCCGCAGCAGCCGTCGCCCCGAAGCGGCCGGCCGCGCCCCCGGCCCCGCCGGCCGAGCCGCCGATTCCGGCTCCCCCACCGGTCGCGCCGCCGCCGGCCTACGCCGCCTCGATGCCCGGCGCCGAGTTTCCGCCGGTGCTGCCACCACCGGCCGTTGCCCCGGCAGCGGCGGTTCCGCCGCAGCCCGCGGTAGCGCCGCCGCCGGCCTTCGGGATACCCGATCCGGCACCGTTCGGCGCGCCGCCACCGCCCGCAGGACGCCCGGCGCCGCTTGGAACGCCGTTCGCCCTACCGGAAGATCCCGATCCGTTCGGGCTTTCGCCCGATCCGGAAGAACGCGCCGGGTTCGGCTGGAATTGGGAACCGCCCGACGGGCGCCCCGAGACTCAGCCTGGCGACGAGCCCTTCGGCTTATAGCACCTGCGCAGCGACTCGAGCGCGGCATTCGTCCGGGCCAAAAGCATCGCCAGCGCATCGGTCGCGCGGACGATCCGGTCGATGTCGCGCTCGCTGGCCGCGATCAGGTCAAAAACCGGCAACTCGGCATAGGCGGCGAGTCGCACCACCAGCCGTTTGCCTTCGCGGTACATTCGCCGCAGCTCGACGAAGAGCAAATCCAGGAAAATCAGGACGGCCACGATGGAGCCGATCCACAGCAAGCCGGACGGATCCATCGACGAGGAGCCTAGGCGGCGCTTTCGGACTTGGACGGCACGGAACTCGCCGCGGCTGGAGCCGGCGTGGCTGCCGGAGCCGTGGTGGACGGCGAACTCTCCGCCGCCGCCACGGGCGCGGCGGGCGTCTCGCTCGAGGTCGAGGTCGATTTTTTGGTCGCGGCCGCGGATTTCGCCTCAGCGGCCGAACGCGAATCCGTCAGGTAGAAACCGGAGCCCTTGAAGACGATTCCGGCGGGGGTAAACACGCGCGCCATCTCGCCGCCGCACACCTCACACTTGCCCTCGAACGCTTCCTTGAAGCCATGGCGGACTTCCGCTGTCTTCCGGCACGCGCGGCACTGATATTCGTAAAGTGGCAAGGTGAACTCCCAGAACGCAAGATCGGATCGTCGAACAGTGTACCAAAACTAGCACTATGGTGCAACGACTGCTAGCCGCCCTTCGGCTCAGAAATCGGTCAGGACGCCGTCCTCGCGATCGAATTCGACCAGTCCCTTGAAGTGGAGCAGCGAGTCGCCGAGCGCCATGTCGAGGCGCCGCCGCCGGGTGAGGCGGTCGACCAGCGCAGCGACGATCCCCCCGTAGGTTGGGTAGTCGAGCCGGACCACCACCTTCGAGCGCTCGGACTTCTGCTCGACCCGGAAATCCAGCCTGCGGCGGCATGAAAACGCACCGACCAGCGAGAGGTGGAAGCCTGGGATGAAGCGGTCGACCTCGAAAAGCTCTTCACCTTCACCGGGCAGACGCGAACGAATCGCTACCTCACTGCCCTCACCGAACGGCAGGTGTGGTTCGGTGAGCCGGGCCGAGCGCAGAAACGATAGCCACACCGGCCACTTCTCGACTTCGCACAGACGCGCGAACGCCGTGGCCGCGGGCGAGGCCACGTCTTGGGTGCGGTGAATCGCCCGGGTCGACGGACGATCGAACGTGTACGCGGGGACCGCCATGCCGCAGACGTTTGCCCCGCCTGCAGGCTTAACCTTCCTTAACCACTAGATATTGTAGGGAGCGGCCAATCATCCCCCAATCTATTGCGGCTGAATCGCTCCTGACGTCACGCCCTCAGCGAAGGCGACGAGGGTCGCAATGCCGGTGGGAATGGCGCCTTCATCGAGCCGGAATTGGGGACTGTGACCGGAGTGCACCGATCCGAGCGCTTCGTTATAGATGCCCAGGCGCGCGACGACGCCCGGCACGCGCTCGGCAAAGTACGCGAAGTCTTCGGCACCCATCGTCGGTGGAAGTTGCTCAACCGGCGTGCCGTTGCGTTCGCGCACGTAGGCGGTGAACGCATGCGCGAGCGCAACGTTGTTCACCACCGGCGGGTAACCGTAGACCACGTTGATTTCGGCAGTGCACGCATACGCTGCCGCAACGCCATCCACGATACGCCGGATACGCGCTTCGATGCCGTTGCGAATTGCGGGATCGTACGTGCGAATCGTGCCCGTCATTTGCACGCGATCTGCGATCACGTTGTTGCGGTACCCGCCCGCGATCGTGCCGATCGTGATGACCAGCGATGCGAACGGATCCGTTTCGCGCGCGGCGATGTTCTGCAGCGCCAACACGGTTGCCGCGGCCGCCGGAATCGCGTCGACGGCAAGATGCGGATAGCCGCCATGACCACCCGAACCGTGAATCGTGAGGTGCAATTCGTCGGCCGCCGCGTTGACCGGGCCCGGCGTGATACCGATCTTGCCGGTCGGCAGCCGCGGATCGACGTGGAGCATCGTGATCGCATCGACGCGGGGCTCATCGAGCGCGCCGGCAGCAATCATCGGTTCGGCACCGCCCGGCCCTTCTTCCGCCGGTTGGAACAGCAGCACGACGTTGCCGTGCAGCGTCGTGCGCCGGTTGCTCAGTTCGCGCGCCGCACCCAAGAGCATCGCCGTGTGCGCATCATGACCGCACGCATGCATCTTACCCGGCACTTCGCTAGCGCACGACTCGCCCGAATCTTCATCGATCGGTAACGCGTCCATGTCCGCGCGCAGCGCCGCCGTCTTGCCCGGTAACCCTCCGCGGATGATCCCGACGACGCCCGTTCCGGCCACGCGCCGGTGCTCGATGCCGAGTTCGTCGAGTTCGCGTTCAACCAGAGCCGACGTTCGATGCTCTTCGAAACCGAGTTCGGGAAAGCGATGGATCTCGCGGCGAATCGCGATCGCCCGATCGCTCGTCGCCGCCGGAATGATTGCGGTCAAGACCTATAGCGCAAGAACGCGGGAACTTCGATGTCGTCCATGTTGACGGGGGCGATCTTGTCGAAGTCGAGCGGGTGTGCCGATGAGCCGAGCACCGAGCTCGTACGAAGCGCGCGTGTGCCGAACCCGGCCGCGAGGACCGTGACGCGCACGCGGCCCTGCAACGCCGGATCGATCGATGCGCCGAAGATGATCTGCGCTTCGGAATCGACCGCGCGGCTGATCATCTCGGCCGCTTCGTTCACTTCATACATTGAGAGATCAGGGCCGCCGGTGATGTTGAAAATCACGCCGCGCGCACCTTCGATCGTCGTCTCGAGCAGCGGCGACGCGATCGCCTTTTGGGCGGCATCGGCGGCACGGTGCTCGCCCGAACCCTCGCCGATCCCCATCATCGCGGAACCCGCGTCGGTCATGATCGTCTTCACGTCGGCGAAGTCGAGGTTGATCAGACCAGGTTGCGTGATGAGATCGGAGATGCCTTGAATGCCTTGGCGCAGCACGTCGTCGGCATACGCGAACGCTTCGTTCAGCGGGGTGCGTTTCTCGATGATCTGCAGGATGCGCTCGTTCGGAATCGTGATCAGCGTATCGCATTTCGCTTCGAGGTCGGCGATGCCGCGCTCGGCCGCTTGCATGCGCTTACGGCCTTCGAACGCGAACGGTTTCGTGATCACGCCGATCGTCAGCGCGCCGGATTCGCGGGCCAGCTCGGCTACGACCGCCGCGGCGCCCGTACCGGTACCGCCACCCATGCCGCTCGTGATGAAGACGAGGTCGGCGCCGTCGAGCAGCATCGCCAGGTCTTCGCGCGACTCTTCCGCCGCTTCGCGGCCGATGTTCGGGTTTGCACCGGCACCGAGGCCCCGCGTGAGGTTGGTGCCGATCTGCACCGTGTTCTCCGTTTTCGATGAACGCAGCGCTTGGACGTCGGTGTTGATGGCATAGAACTCGACACCGGACAACCCGGCGTCGATCATGCGATTGACGGCGTTGCAACCGCCGCCACCCAACCCGAGAACTTTGATTGTCGCGGCGTGTTCGGGGACGAAACGTTTCGCGTCGGCCATGGTATGCGGGTCCTCCGGAAAAAGACGAGCTTGCAGTAGAATTGGTTCGGACGGCGGGTGGGGCCTAGTCGGCGCAGACTTCTGTGGACGGTGTGTAATCGGCGAATGGTGTGGATTGTCGCCGTTCATCATTCAATTCCAAATCGACGTGAACCACGTCCAGAGCTTGGCGAAGGCGGTGCCGCCGGTGCGGCCATTGAGATGCGGCGCGGCCTCGCCGCGCGGGCCGAAGAGCACGAGGCCGACGGCCGTGGCGTATTCCGGCTGTTTGACCGAATCGGTCAGGCCGGCGATCGTGGCCGGAACGCCCAGGCGCACCGGCAGGCCAAAGATCTCCGCCGCGGTCGTCTCGATCCCGCGCAGGTGCGCGCCGCCGCCGGTGACGACGACCTCGCTCAGCACCTGATCGCGCGGCAGATGTTCGACGATGTTCGACTTCGCGAGCCGGAACATCTCGAGCACGCGCGGCAGTACGATCGCACGCAACTGCGCCGACGTCACCTCGCGCGTGCTGCGGCCGTCGAGCGTCTTCACGTGAAACGTCTGTTCCGCTTCGTCGGGACGCGTGAGTCCGGAGCCGTACGTGCGTTTGACGTTTTCGGCCTCGGCTGCCGTCGTTTTCAGGCCCAGCGCGATGTCGTTGCTGAGGATGTTTCCGCCCACCGGAATCGTGGCACTGTGAATCACGCCGCCGTTGGCAAACACCGCGATGTCGGTGGTGCCGCCGCCGATATCGAGCAGAACGCAGCCGACGTGCTTCTCTTCTGAAAGCAGCGTTGCTGCCGACGACGCCAGCGGCTCGAAGACGATGCCGGCCGGCTCGAGACCAGCGCGGTGCACGCACTTGAGCACGTTGGCGATGAACGTCGCGCCGCCGGTGATGATGTGCGTATCGACTTCCAGCCGGCTGCCGGACATTCCGAGCGGATCGGTGACGCCGTCTTGCCCATCGATCGTGTAGTGCCGCGGCAAGGCGTGAATGATCTGGCGGTCGGCGGCCAGGTTGATGATCTTCGATGCATCGACGACGCGTTTGACGTCGGCGGCAATGACCTCGCGATCCTCACCCGATACCGAGACCACGCCGCGATTGTTCGTCGATTGGATGTGCTCGCCGGTGACGCCGACGTACACATGCGACACATGGACGCCGGCCATCCGCTCGGCCTTTTCGGTCGCCGCTTCGATCGCCCGGACCGTCTCCTCGAGATCCGTCACGACGCCTTTGCGCATCCCGGTTGAGGGGGCTTCGCCGATCCCGATGATCTCCAAGCCGTCGGGACCCGAGGCGGCGATGACGGCACACGTTTTGGTCGTGCCGATGTCTAGCCCAGCGATAATCTCGCCGCGTGCCACTACAAGCCGCCGAGTGGGCGCAGCCCACACGCAAAGGGGCGAGCGTAGCGAGCATCAATCATACTATGGGCACTATATATTGTGGGTGAAAGACGCAGTCCCTACAAGGACTATGGAAATTCGACCACCGGGGTCGCCGGCGCGCGGAGGTCGATGACCCGCAGCGGACGCCCTCCGGCGCTGCGCCGGATCGGTTCGACCAAGGCGAGCTTGGCCGAGAGGTCGGCGTCGGAGCCGAACTTGAGGATCACCCCGCGGCTGTCGACCGCCTCGAGCCCGCCGAAGCGGTCGCGCCGGACCGTATGCACCGGAATGTGTTCGCCGATCGCCCGCGCGTCAGCCAGCAAGCGGTCGATGTCCGGGGCCGTCAGGATCGCGCCCGGCGCGACCGCCGGTCCGGCGCCGATATCGACCTGCGGCAATGCCGGCGACGCACATCCACTCTGCAGCACGCGAGCGGTCGTATCGATGGTGATCGTTCCACTCGACGTGGTCACGCAACCCGTAGCCGCCCGCACGGTCACATCGAGCACCACCCCAGGATGGGGAAACTGCGCGCGGT
>Ga0307478_10001357_pt1 | contig 21281 bp, 10 predicted proteins | sample atmos_gasesECM4C_2_FD_203713 | JGI IMG/M metagenome (GOLD analysis project Ga0307478, IMG submission 203713) | Hardwood forest soil microbial communities from Morgan-Monroe State Forest, Indiana, United States - atmos_gasesECM4C_05 | ecosystem: Environmental > Terrestrial > Soil > Temperate... | reverse complement strand
CGCTGCCGGAAACCAGGCAGAGCTTGCCTTCGAGCGAGTCCTTGCGGCTCTTCAGCATTTCCTCGGCGAAATAAACGCAGCCGTAGCCGGTCGCCTCTGGACGAATTAACGATCCGCCCCAGTTCAGGCCCTTGCCGGTGAGCACGCCGGTGAATTCGTTGCGCAGGCGCTTGTACTGGCCGAAGAGATAGCCGATCTCGCGTCCGCCCACGCCGATGTCGCCGGCGGGGACGTCGGTGTTCGGACCGATGTGGCGCTGCAGTTCGGTCATGAAGCTTTGGCAGAACCGCATCACTTCGTTGTCGCTCTTTCCTTTGGGATCGAAATCCGATCCGCCTTTTCCGCCGCCCATGGGAAGCGTAGTCAGCGAATTCTTGAATACTTGCTCGAACGCCAGGAACTTCAGAATGCCGAGGTTCACGGAGGGATGGAAGCGCAGTCCGCCCTTATAGGGGCCGATGGCGCTGTTCATCTCGATGCGGAAACCGCGGTTTACCTGCACATTTCCTTGATCGTCAGTCCAAGGGACGCGGAACATCAGCACGCGTTCGGGCTCGACGATCCGGTCGAGGATGCGGTTGGATTGATATTCGGGATGCTTGGCTAGAACTAACCGGAGAGAATCGAATACCTCACGCACCGCCTGGTGGAATTCAGGCTCAGCGGGGTTCTTCGCCTTCACACTGATCATTACGTCTTCAATGTAGTCGCCGGGAGCTTTGATTCCGGGCGAGGTGAGAATGCCAGAAGTCATAGTCTTACCTCCATAGATATTTGAGTTCTAACGCGGCACGGGATTAGACGCACCTGGGTCCCAGCCCCTAAAAAGGATACGCCTCCTGGGTTTGTAAGCAACCGAATTTGGTCATCGGGAAGCTTAGGCCTCAACTGTCGAATTCATCTCCGACGGCTCGCTTCGCTCGCTGGACAGCCGAGGCGGCTGTCCCTACATGAGGATTCTCGAATCCGATTACAGGATTCGTTCGTGGGTGTAGCCGTTGGCGCCGAGCGCTGAGATGAGTTCGGCAATGTGGTCGGGACCGCGAGTCTCCATCGTGATGTCGATGGCGGTGTCTCCCAGATTCACGTTGTGGTAGGCGCGGTCGTAGGAAGTTTCTACGATGTTGGCGCGATGCTGGGCGAGAATGCCGGTAACTTTGTGCAGCGCCCCAGGGTAATCCGGAAGGTGCACACGCAAGCGAACTAACCTTCCATCTTTAACCAGGCCGCGCTCGATGATGCGCGCCAGGAGAGTTACATCGATGTTTCCGCCACTCACGACTACGATAACTTTCTTCCCAGACTTCTCGCTAATCAAGGAACTGCGGCGATTGACCAGAGCCGCGAGCGCCGCGGCGCCTGCTCCTTCGGCCAGCATCTTCTCTCTTTCGAGCAGCAGCAGGACGGCGTTGGCAATCTCCTCTTCCTCGACCGTGACGACGTCGTCGACATATTTCTGGATCAGCGGAAGAGTCCGTTCGCCCGCTCGGCGTACCGCGATTCCGTCCGCGATGGTCACGGCTGAGGGCAACGTCACTGGTTTTCCCTCCGCGAGGGCGACTTTCACGGAAGGCAGACGCGCCGGTTGAACTCCGATCACCTGGATGCGGGGATTGGTTTCTTTCAAGGCGCAACCCATGCCACCGATCAATCCACCTCCTCCGATGGGCACGACGACCGCCTCGAGATCGGGATGCTGCTCAAGCAATTCAAGTCCCAGAGTGCCCTGCCCGGCAATCACGACATCATCGTTGAAAGCATGCACGAAGGTAAGGTGGTCCTGTGCGCTCAGTCGCAGCGCTTCCTCATAAGCCTCGTCGTAATTCGCTCCGTGGAGTACGACGTCGCCGCCGTAGCCGCGGGTGGCTGACACCTTGATCAGCGGAGTCGCCAGAGGCATGACAATTTTTGCCCGAATCCCGAGATTGGAGGCATGGTAGGCGACGGCCTGCGCGTGATTGCCTGCTGAGGCCGCGATCACGCCCTGAGCCTGAGAACGTTCCTCGGCAGTAAGACTTAGCAGCTTGTTCAGTGCGCCGCGCTCTTTGTAGGCGCCGGTTCTCTGCCGGTTCTCCAATTTCAGATAGATCGAGTTGCCGGTCAATTCGGAGAACGTTTCAGAGCGCGTGCAGGGAGATACGTAGATCGATTTTCGTACGCGGGCCAAGGCGGATTGAATGTCGGAAAGATTAACCATGGGAGCGCTGACCGCGGCAAGACTTGTCATTTTACCTGAATGGAATCTTGAACCTTTCACGATATAGGAATGTCATGCGAAACGTCATGCATAACCCTGGAAAAACGCCTCGCATCAAGTGCAGAAAAATCCATCGGCCGCATCGAAAATGACGATTGTACTTGGCTGGGTGTTTCAGGTTAGACAAGTAGTATGGCGGAGAGTCGCCTCACCTTCTCGGCGGATCATGATGCATGCGGCGTGGGTTTCATCGCCCAACTGGGCGGACCTGCGTCTCATGCTGTGGTCGAGCGCGGACTGGAAGCTTTGTCGCGGCTGGCCCATCGCGGCGGCGTAGACGCCGACGGCCGCAGTGGCGATGGCGCCGGCTTGCTGGTCACGCTTCCGAAGGCGTTTTTTCGCAGGGTCGCTCGCGATGACGGCATTGAATTGCCTGATGAGTTTGGCGTCGGCATGGTGTTTCTTCAGCGTGGCCGAGAAGATCAGGCGGCGGATGCGATTCGAGCCGCTGTCGGGAAATTTGACCTTTCATTTCTAGGTTGGCGCAGCGTGCCCACGGATTCTTCCATCCTGGGACCACGTTCGCGTGAATCTCTGCCGGCGGTACGACAGTGCTTTGTTGCGCCTCGCGACGAGTCTTCCGAGTTGAAGTCTTCCGGACTCGAACCTTTCGACTTCGAGTTGCAGCTATTCCGGCTGCGACAAGAACTCGAAACCATTTCCGATGCCGGCTACTACTGCTCGTTCTCTTCGCGAACCATCGTCTATAAAGGACTGCTTACGCCTGAGCAGTTGGCTCCCTTCTATCTTGACTTGAACGATCCCGAGTTCGAAAGCGCGTTTGTGGTTTTCCATCAGCGCTATTCCACCAATACACAACCCAGTTGGTCGCTGGCTCAACCCTTTCGCTTCGTGGCTCACAACGGGGAGATCAACACGATCAGCAGCAATCGCCGCTGGTTTCAGGCGCGTGGGGCCGAGTTGCGCCGCCAGCTTGGGCTGCCGGAGAACTGCCGGCTGTTGCAGCCGGGGATGAGCGACTCCGCGAGTTTCGACAATGCGTTGGAAGCGCTGGTGCGAAGCGGGTCAAGCATTGCCGAATCGGCGTTGCGTCTGGTGCCGCCGGCCTGGGAACACGATGAGCAGCTCGACCGCGGTTTGCGCCAGTTCCTCGCCAATAGCGCTCCTCAACAGGAACCCTGGGACGGCCCGGCCGCGCTGCTTTTCACCGACGGACATCTCATCGGCGCCAAGCTTGACCGCAACGGCCTGCGTCCGCTGCGCTATACGCTGACCTCGGATGGGTTGCTGATCGTCGGCTCGGAAGTCGGCATCACCGATCTTTCCGACAAGCAGGTGATCGAACGGCAGCGGCTTGGTCCAGGCGAGATGCTGATCGCCGATCCGGCAAGCGGAACGTTTTTCCGGCCGAACGAAGTGGCTCGGCTGGTGAGCGGAAGAGATAGCCGGGCGCCCGCCTCGATTCCGGCGGAAAACAAAGCCGCGCCGAGCGTCATCGACGCGAACCGCTGGATGGCGGCGTTTGGCTGGACGGAAGACCAGTTCCGGATGCTCTTTCAGCCTCTGGTAGAGCAGGGTCAGGAGCCGTTGTGGAGCATGGGCGATGACGCTCCCCCGGCGTTTCTCTCCAGCTTGCCGCGTCCTCTTTGGGATTTCTGCAAACAGCGCTTCGCCCAGGTTACGAATCCTCCCATCGATCCGCTGCGCGAGAGTCATGTGATGTCCCTCGACGTGTATCTTGGCGAGGACGCGAAGCTGGATTCTCCGCTGCTCGATGCGGGACAGATGGACTCGGTGGCCGAAGCGCTGGCGACGATCCATTTCATCGATTTCAGTTTTGAGGCGGAAGGTGGAGTTGAAGCTGCCCGTCAAGCTTTGAGCAGAATTCGTGAAGAAGCATCGAATGCGGCGGCAGCTGGCCGAGCGATCCTCTTGAGCGATCGCGCCTTGAACGACAAGCGGGCCGCGCTGCCTGCGCTGCTGGCGGTTTCGGCTGCGTGGCGAGTGATGACTGCAGCTGGAGCCTGGAACGTCCCGCTGATCGTGGAGACTGGCCAGGTTATCGACACGCATCACGTCGCCTTGCTGGTGGCGGCGGGAGCGAGCGCGGTGCATCCGTATCTTGCAATGGGCCTGGCGGCTCGTGCCGATATGAACGGGCCCGCGCGGTATCGCGCTGCGATCGAGAAAGGTCTGCGCAAGGTGCTGGCGCGCATGGGCATCTCCACCATGAGCAGTTACCGGAACAGCCAAATCTTCGAAACCATCGGGCTCGATTCGGCGGTGTGCGACGAGTTCTTCGAAGATGCGGGCCCCACGCTCAGCGGAAAGACGCTCGACAATCTCTTGGAGGATTGCCTTACTTATCACGCCGCGGGGTTCGGATCCTCTGCCGCGGAGTTCCGCGATTCCGGCTTGTACCGCTTCCGCCACAACGGAGAACAGCATTCGAGTTCGCCGGAGTTGGTAAGGCGAATGCATGGCTACATCAAGTCGCCGACTCCGGAGAATCAGGCGGCTTTGGCGGTGCTCTCCAATGAAAGAAAAAATGTTGCCGTGCGGGATTTGCTTGAGGTGCGTCCCGCGCAGCCTCTGTCCTTAGACGAAGTGGAGAGTGAGGTTTCGCTGCTGAGCCGCTTCAGTACGCAGGCCATGTCGCTGGGAGCGATCTCGCCGGAAGCTCACCAGACTTTGGCCATCGCCATGAACCGCCTGGGGGGGCGCAGCAATACCGGCGAGGGCGGTGAAGATCCAACCATTTATTACGAACGCCCCGAGGCGAACAACCGCGTCAAGCAGGTTGCCTCTGCGCGGTTTGGCGTCACCGCGGAATATCTGGTGCACGCCGACGAAATCGAAATCAAGATGGCGCAAGGCTCGAAGCCGGGCGAGGGCGGACAACTGCCTTCTGCGAAAGTCACTCCTTACATCGCACGCCTTCGGCACGCGGTACCCGGAACCTCGCTCATCTCGCCGCCGCCGCACCATGACATTTACAGCATCGAAGATCTGGCGCAGTTGATCTATGATCTGCGCGCCGTGAATCCGAATGCGCGCATCGGCGTTAAGCTGGTTTCGAGCTCTGGAGTTGGCGTGATCGCGACTGGCGTGGCTAAAGCTGGTGCGGACGTGATTACGATCAGCGGGCACGATGGCGGTACCGGGGCATCGCCGCTCACTTCCATCAAGAACACTGGACTGCCGTGGGAGATTGGCTTACGGGATGCACATACGGCGCTGGTGCGCGCAGGTCTTCGGGCTCGAGTCCGGTTGCGCGTGGATGGCGGTCTCAAGTTTGCCCGTGACGTGGTGGTCGCCGCTCTGCTGGGCGCTGAAGAATTCGGCTTCGGAACTGCCGCTCTGCTCGCCATCGGCTGCGTCATGGCGCGGCAATGCCACCTCAACACCTGTCCCGTCGGCATCGCTACTCAGGATGAAACTCTGCGCGCGCGCTTTGCCGGCAATCCGGAGATGGTCGAGACTTTCTTCCGCGGGCTGGCGGCGGACGTCCGCCGACTGCTGGCAGGGATGGGTTCTGGATCGATCGACGAAGTTCTGGGCGCGGTCGACCGCTTGCGGCCGCGTTCGGCAGAAGCCGAACAAAGCGTCTCCTCGTTGTTACAGCCCATTCTCAATCCGCCCGCGCAATTTCCTTGTCCTCATGAGGACACGAGCGCGCTCCACGTCGAACTGAATCGCGTGGTCGACGATCTGGAATCGCTTTCCACTCATCCTTATCGTTTTGAAGTCACTAGCGAGGATCGAGCCGTAGGCGCGCACTTCAGCGGCGAGGTGCTGCGCCGTCTCGGTTCGTCGTTTGGACATTCGGCTCTGGATATGGCGGGAGTCGAGTGCGAGTTCTTCGGCACCGCCGGACAGAGCTTTGGAGCATTCCTGATTTCCGGCGCGAACTTCCGGCTGACTGGTGAAGCCAACGACTATGTGGGCAAAGGCTTGTGCGGTGGAAGCATCGCCATCACCGCGCAAGCCGAAGCCTCGGCGCGCGGAGACGTTTTGGTCGGCAACACCGTGCTCTACGGGGCGACCTCCGGTGAGCTGTTTGTCGCGGGCCGGGCGGGAGAACGATTCGCAGTTCGCAACAGCGGCGCGCTCGCAGTGGTCGAGGGCGTGGGCCGCCACGGATGCGAATACATGACTGCGGGCGTAGTGGTGATTCTCGGTCCTGCCGGCGCGAACATGGGAGCGGGGATGACCGGCGGGCTGGCTTATCTGTTGCGCGCCGACGCCGATGACCCCTTCAATGACGATGCGATGAACGGAGACTCCGTTCGGTTCGCAACTCTCGAAGCTCAGGAAGAGCTATGGCTCCGCCGCATTTTGCGACGGCACTTGCAACTTACCGGCAGCCCCCGGGCCGCCGAGCTGCTTTCCTGCTCCGCTTTACCGCTGCTTCGGGTTGAGCCTCTCGTGCCACCGTGTTCGATCGAGGAGACCTGGGCTTCGATACTGGCGCGGCTCGCCACCGAAGAAGCGCGGAGTTATGGACGCGACAAGCTTCTCACTTCCGAAAGACCCGTCGTGCAATGAGCACACTCCCCAGCCGGGTCAGCGCTTCGGGAACCGCTTCACCGAATCAATTCGATGAGAAGTTCGCTATAATCTCCTAACTAAAAAACCGCATGGATTTCGATCAGCTCGTTACATTTTTGGAAGTCGCCCGGCAGGGCAGTTTTTCGCGTGCCGGTGAGAAAGTTTTCCGCTCGCAATCAGCGGTAAGCGCGCAGATTCGCCAACTGGAGCAGGAGTACGGCGATCGTCTACTGGACCGTTCGGGCAAAACCGTCAAGCTGACTCCGGCCGGCCAGGTCTTTCACGACTACGCGTTGCGGATGAAGAAGCTGCGCGATGAATCGCTGGTAGCGGTCGCTGACCACGGGCACACGCCGCGAGGCACGCTCCTGGTCGGCGCAAATGAAGCCACTTGCCTTTATGTTCTGCCTGAAGTCTTCGGAGAATACTGCCGCAAGTATCCCGACGTGCAGATCAGCATCTATCGCAACTTCACTTACAAGATTGTGGAGAAGCTCGAGAATGGTTCTCTCGATGTGGGCGTACTCAGCTTGCCGGTCCAGTCTCCCAGCTTGAAGGTTCAAGCCATCTACCGCGACCGCTTGATGCTGATGGTGAGCCCTAAGAACCCCTTAGCCAAACTGAAGTCGGCGCATATCAGCGACGTCGTGAAATATCCTCTGCTGCTTCCAAAAACCGGCCACACGCGGCGCCTGCTGGACAAGCTCTTCCGTGAGTACAACACCGAGCTCAAAGTCAGAATGGAGCTGCCCAGCATCGGGATGATCAAGAGCTTTGTGGCCGCCGACCTTGGGATTTCGCTGATCAGCACGTCTTTTGCGCGCGATGAAGTGGCGGCGGGCAGAGTGAAGCTGGTCGAACTGGAAGGCGCTGAACTCTGGCGCGAACTCGGGCTTGCCTACCGGCGTGACCGCACGCTCTCTGTCGCCAATAAAACTTTCATCGCGGTGGTGCGGCAGCTCTCCGACTATCTCAAGAAAGAAGGCTCGGCGCACTAGGAGCGTGCTTTATGCGTCGCCGCCGGCGGACTGGGCAGCGGCTTGGATAATGTGGAGTCCGCACTCAGTCTTCGACAATCCCGCCCAACGCCCTGCTCTGGGATCTTCGCCCGGCCGCACCGCTCGCGTGCAATGCGTGCAACCAATGCTCGGGTAGTTGCGCTGATGCAGCTCGTTGTAGGGCACGTCGTGCTCGCGAATGTATTGCCACACCTGCTTCGAGCTCCAGTCGGCAATGGGGTTGATCTTCACCAGACCAAATTTCTGATCCCACTCGATCTTGCCAGCGCCAGCCCGGGTCGCGGTCTGATCGCGCCGAATGCTTGTGATCCATGCTTGCAGCTCGCCTAGCTTGCGCCGCAACGGCTCGACCTTCCGGAGATTGCAGCACTGGTCAGGGTTGCGTTGCCACAGCGCGGGACCATGAACTCGTTCCTGTTCCTCGGGCGAGGTCAGCGGATATACCCGTTCAATCGTGATGCCGTATCTTTGCTCCACCTGATCCATGAGGTTGTAGGTCTCGGGAAATAGAAACTCGGTATCCAGGGTGAAGAGGCGAAAATTCTGGCGGACCCGGGAAGCAATATCGATCAGGGCCATGCCCTCGGCGCCGAAAGCGGACGAGATTGCCACTCCCTCGCCAAAAGTGTCGAACGCCCACTCGAGAACCCGCTCGGGTCTCCAGGCTTCGGCGGCGATCTGCAACTTACCTACTTCTTCTTTCAAGACTTCTTCCTTCATGCCACGGGCTCCTGATCGGGTCTCAAGTTCGCAGCTACGCTTTGCGCCAACGCGGCTTCGAATCCTTGTTCCGCGCGGCTGGCTGCTTCCTCGACTAAGTTGCGATCGGCGAATCTCACCACATCGCCGACTACGAGAAGTGTTGGAGAGGCGAGCCGCGGAGCGTAATGGAGATCCGAAACCGTGGAGCGGTAAATTCGCTGCTCGGGAGTCGTTGCACGGGAAATAACCGCGCACGGGGTTTCTTCTGCGAATCCGGAGGCCATGAGCCGGCTGGAAATCTCGTCGTATTCGGAGCCTGGCATGTAGACGACGAGGGTTGATTCAGCCGCGGCAAACTGGCTCCAATCCAAATTATCGTTTACCGAAGCGCGATGGCCGGCCGTCAGGACGATCGTGGAAGATGCTTGCCGATGCGTCAGCGGAATCCCGGCTGCGGCTGCGGCACCGAGGGCTGAGGTCACACCAGGAACAATTTCGTATTCGATGTTCGCTCGAACCAGCGCTTCCATCTCTTCTCCTGCCCGGCCGAAGATCAGCGGGTCTCCGCTCTTCAGGCGCACCACCAGCGACCCTGAAGAGGCTCGCGCCACCATCAAAAAATTGATCTCTTCCTGCCGGATGGTTTTGCTGCCGCAACGCTTGCCCACGTTTTGGACCTCGGCGGCGGGCGAAATCAGTTTCAGGATTTCGGGAGTGACCAAGTCGTCATGTAGCACCACGTCGGCCGTCCGCAGCAACCTTAGAGCCTTCACTGTCAGCAGATCGGGATCGCCCGGACCCGCGCCCACCAAATACACCTTGCCGTTCATACGGTTACCTCCCTGTCGTCTTCCTTGTTTGCCGCTTGTTCTTCGAGCGCAGCCTTCAGAGCCGCGCGACTCGCCAGCGAGTGCAGCAGATCACTCTTCCGCTTCGGGTCGAGATCGCTGGCCAGCACCAACTTTCGCGTCTCACCCAGTTCCGCAACCCACTGCGCATATCCCGGACCAAACTGCCGTTCCAGCTGTTGTCTGAGCTTCTGCGCTAGTGAAGGACTCTGCCCATTGGTCGAGACTGCAATCTGCAGATCGCCACGGCGCACCACGGCGGGATAATAAAAATCGCAATACTCCGGAACGTCTACTACGTTGCACAGAATCCCACGCTGCTGCGCTTCGCGATAAATGGAACCATTCAGAGCCCGCGACGCAGTGGCGACTATCGCTAAGAAAGCTCCGTCGAGATCCGACGGAGCAAAGGCGCGGATGTCCAACGTGATACTCCCGGCCCGAGCCCACTGGTGCACGGCCTCGGACGCCTCCAAAGCCACGACGTGGACACGCGCACCAGTGTCGATGAGGCCGCCGATCTTGGGTTCGCCAACCTTGCCGGCGCCGACCACAAGGCAACGTTTGCCTTCGAGCTTCACGAACATTGGAAACAAGCTGCTCATAGTTTTCTCTTAACCTTCCACGCTGCTCGGCACGCGTCCCTCGGGTAGATCGCGGGGCACCGCTTCCGCGAATTCTCCCGCCAGGATATTTCGCAAGTCTGTGTCGGTGTGACGAGCGAAGAATCGCCGCAGATTCTCGCCCGGACTGCCGTCGGCAAGGTAGCGCCGCAGCAGACGCTCGATGGCTTCCGGGACCTCGGTCGCGGGGCAGCGATAACCAACCGGCCGGGCGATCGCCTGATTCAGTCCCAGCGCACCGCCCAGGCAGAAGTAGTAGGCATCGATCATGTGCCCGTTGACTTTGATCTTCTTGCCTTCGATTCCGATGTCCGCGATCCAGTGCTGTCCGCAACTGTTGGGGCAGCCCGTGACGTGCAGCTTCAGATGCTGATCGAAGCCGGGCAGCCGTTCTTCCAACTCTTCGACCAGCCAGCGGGAGAAGCTCTTGGTCTCGGTGATCGCCAGCTTGCAGAATTCCGTACCGCTGCAGGCGATGGCTCCGCGCCAGAATGGCGACCCGCTCACGGGTAGCCCAATCGCGCCGAGTTCCTTCGCCAAATCGTCCGCCTGCAGCTGGGGGACGTTCACGATCAGTAGGTTCTGCATGTTCGTGGTGCGTAATTCGCCGCTGGCGAAGCGGTCGGCCAAGTCGGCCGCCGCGTGCATTTGTTCGGGTGTGATCCGGCCGCGTAGAACCGTGGCCCCTACGTAGCAGAGACCCGGCTGCTTTTGCGCGTGGATACCGATGTGATCGCGGTAGACGTCGACCGGAGGGTGCTCAGGTTCGGCGAGGTCAAGTTCAAATCCGATTCGCCGCTCGAGTTCTTGTTGGAAGTCGTGCGGAGTCCAACCGTGTCGCAGGAAAAGAAACTTCAGCCGTGCCCGCTCACGATGCTCGCGAAGTTGATCGGAGTCGCGAAACAGCTCCGCGATTCCCCGGACCACCGGCAGAACCTGGTTCCAGCGCACGAACGCATCCAGAGGAGCGCCCAGGTAGGGCTCGGTAGAAAGTCCGCCGCCCACCCGCAAGCCAAAACCGATCTCAGACTTCCCGTTGACCACGCGCTCGGTTGCGGTCAGGCCGACATCATTGATCTCTGGATAAGGGCACCAAACGCGGCATCCGGTGATCGAAATCTTGAACTTGCGCGGCAGGTTGTAGAACTCGGCGTTTCCGGCCAACATGCGATCTACTTCGAGCGCGAGAGACGACGCATCGCAGATCTCGTCCGCGTCCACGCCGGCAACCGGGCATCCGGTAATGTTGCGAGTAACATCGCCGCAAGAACCGGTCGTATTTAGGCCGACGCGCCAGAGTTCTTCGAGCACTTCCGGCAGAGCCTCGATCGTGACCCAGTGGAGCTGAATGTTTTGCCGCACCGTGAGATCGGCGATGCCGCGCGCGTAGCGGCTGGTCAGGTTAGCGATGGCTCTCAGTTGGTCCGACCGCAACAGGCCATTGGGGATGCGAATCCGCAACATGAAGAACGGCAACGCCAGTCCCTGACCATCTTTGCCGCCCACAACTCCTGCACCATCGCCTTGCGTGTAGACTCCCCACCAGCGAAAGTACGTCCCAATCCACTCGGGAGGGATTGAGGCGAACCCTTCCCGCGCAAAGCGGCGAATCTCAGCCAGCCCCTCCCAGGGATTCATGGCGCGCTTCAGGCGCTCTACCTTTTGCGCTTTGGTTTCTTTGACTGGATTTGCCACAGGATTAGTCGCCATAAACTGATTCCCTAATCTGATTTGTCGCAAAAAAAAACCACCGCCAGATGCTCTCTGGCGGTGGGTAATAAGTGCTGAAGTTATGAAACTCTTAAGTCAGCAGCCTCCCTGCGCCAGAACACACACATGCACAACAACAACATGCACACATGCAAGTCTGACGAAGATTGCTGAAACTCATCATGCTATCCACGATACTAGGCCGAACCCAACAACGACGTCAAGTTATCGCCGATTCCCTTGGATGAATAATTTCGATCCTTGGAATCAAAATTTTAATATGGCTCGCGCGGGCCGTTGGGAGCCGCCTTGGCGCATTCTTAATCAGGCTGCGCTAGTAACCCGCCCTCTCACACTTTGAAGAACTGTCGCAGGAATCTGCAACACGCGGATTCTAGAGTCTTTCTTGGTTGTGACATGAACAGCGATGCCATCCGCCTCCGGAAAAGGATCTGAGACCACTTCAAACTCCTCGCCATAGAGGCGAACCCTCCCCGAAACCGCGTATCCAAGATGCCTAACACGCGCACATACTTCCGACATCGAGGGAGGTTCAATCTTGGGATCGGTCATAATAGGCCCATTATAGCCTTCTAACCGGGCGCGTGCCGTGGCTGCGTCGGCTGGCAGGAAAAGTCGCTGCGTGGGATTTTCGGACTCCGTGGATTGTTGGATTATTGGAGCGGGAGACGGGGATCGAACCCGCAACCAACGGCTTGGGAAGCCGCTACTCTACCATTGAGCTACTCCCGCCCGGCTAGCAGAGTATATCGTAAAACTTGCTTACGCCAAGATGACGAATCAGTCCCTGACGCTCGAGTTCGGCAAGCACGGTCAGTGGTTCTGCGATGGATCCTTCCGTTGGCGCCGTCGCTCCTCCGACCCGAAGGCTAACGAGGTCCAGCGTGCCGAGTCCGAGACTTCGAAGATTGTCATGAACGGCGTCGATCAGTTGTTGACGCGAAACAGCGTGAAGCCGAGACTTGTTTGTTGCTCGCCGAAAAACCCACCTTGGAGACGATCACCAGGCCGTCCGGGTAGGGGTAGAGCGCCTGCTAGATGATTTGATTGGTCACATGCGGACCGTGCAATTCACCCTGGGACCCATCGACTCTCTCGATCGCGCCAGCCGCTGCGCCAACTACGGCTCGAAGATGGGCATCGACGCAACGGCAAATGGCCCACCGAAGGTTTCACCCGCCCGATGAAATTGTGATGGAAGCAAAAACGAAGGCGTTGGTGGATAGCCAATGGAAAGCTCTAGCCAAAGAGCGGGGATCGACTAATCTGCGCGGCTACGAAGCAAGAGCGGAGGAACCCGCTTCCCTTGGCGCAGCGTCTCCATCCGCTTATTCCCAATCTCCAGTATGTGACGAATGAACATGGCGTCAAGCTCCATGGTGCCCACCTTCCGAACATTGCGGAAGAGGCAGCCTCAGTCGTCATAATGCGCTCTACAAAATCAAGGGTCGGCCAGCCACCCAGCCACGAGAAAGAATCGTGGGCTCTGTGTCAGAAGGCTGGAAGCTTGCTGACTGTGTTGCTACCGGTACCCACTACCCAGATGTTGCTTCCGTCGAAGGCCACACCTTGGAGATTCACCCCTCCTCCCACAGAATAGGTGCCGACCACCGCGCCCGTGCTGGCTAGCAGCTTGCTGACGGTGTTGCTACCGCCGTTCGCCACCCAAATGTCGGTGCCGTCAAAGGCTACGCCGTTGGGTTGGCTTCCCACGGTATAGGTGCCGAGAACCGCGCCGGTGCTGGCCAGCAACTTGGTGACAGTGCTGCTCCCCCCGTTCGACACCCAGACGTTGGTTCCGTCAAACGCTACACTTTGGGGACTCGCTCCCGCAGAATACGTGCCGACCACCGCACCGCTGCTAGCCAGCAGCTCAGTGACGCTGCTGCTACCGGAGTTCGCCACCCACATGTTGGTTCCGTCGAAGGCTATGCCGATGGGTTGGCTTCCAACGGGATAGGTGCCCACCACCGCGCCCGTGCTGGCCAGCAGCTCGGTGACAGTGTTGCCGTCGTAGTCCGCCACCCAAATATTGGTTCCGTCGAAGGCCACACCGGTGGGCTTGCTTCCCGCGGAATAGGTTCCTACCACCGCACCGGTGCTGGCCAGCAGCTCGGTGACAGTGTTGCCAAAGGAGTTCCCTACCCAGATGTTGGTTCCGTCGAAGGCGATACCGTAGGCGCCGCTTCCCACAGAATAGGTGCCCACGACCGTGCCAGTGCCGGCTCGCAGCTTGGTGACGGTGCCGCTGCCGCCGTTCACCACCCAAACGCTAATTCCGTCGAAGGCTACACCGTAGGGATTGGCCCCCACAGAGTAGGTCAGACTACTCCACCATTGCAGGAGCGCTACATGCCCCGGAGGAGTCCCTCCACTTTTACCCTGTGGCCCAGTGGGGCCCGAGGGCCCCTGCGCTCCAGCTAATCCTTCTGGTCCAGTGGATCCGGCTGGTCCCTGCGGACCCGCGGGACCCGTCATTCCGGCTAGACCCTCAATTCCCTGCAAACCTTGTGGACCAACTGCTCCGTTGAGACCGTTGGTGCCTGCCTGCGCCATCATTACCCACGGAGACGTGCCCGGTAAGGCGGTCCCCGCTGCTACGGGGCCCGTTGCAACATACGTGGACATGAGGGGGGTCGCAACAGTGCCGCCAGTGCCGATTATCTGTGAACTCCCGGCACCAGCCGCAGAGTCCGAGTATGTGCTATCGCCATTGATGCTCCACGTTCCATAGGCGATGGGTCCAAAACAGTTAGACCAGTCCGTCATACAGAACGCCCCGGAGGTGCCGCCCACGCTCCAGAAGCCACCGTTACTGTAGGTCATCGTTAGGGTGGTCGGAGTTGCAGTGAAGTCGTTGTTCGGTTGGCCACCTGTATTGTAGTTTCCGGAACTAAACGCGGAATTACCCGGCGTCAGAAGTGTCGAGTTAGTGACACTGTCGGCCAGCGTGAGGTTCCACGAGACGATGTTGGAAGTGTTCAACACTCCAAGGGTGCCATCGGTCGTTATCGTGCCAACCATAGAACCAGCGGAACCGAAGGTCAGGTTGACGCTGTAAGTGATGTTGCTACCCGCGGGGGCGTAGGTCACGACATCGTTGATGGCATACGCGGTGCTCGTGTTGAAAACGCCACGGAAGTTGAAGCCAGTCCCGTTCGTACCGTTTGTTCCAGCAACGCCCTGTGGTCCGGGAGTCCCTTGCGGACCCTGCGCTCCCGCCGGACCCGTGGCTCCGGCATTGCCCTGTGGTCCTTGCACTCCCGGCAGACCTTGCGGGCCCGCGGCACCAGCAGCTCCTGCTGGACCTTGCGCTCCGGCAGCGCCGGCTTGCGCCATCACCGTCCAGTTAGCATTCGGCGCAAGCTGAATGTTGATGGTCCCAGCTGTGCCGCTGTAGTATTCGGTGACAGCAGTGGTTCCCATTGTCCAGACGGGATTTCCGCTCCCTGAATACGTCACCAGTTGCGGTCCGTTAAAGGTTGCACTCCCCCCACTCGTGCTGAACCCCACATCAACAGGATGGGCGGGCACGACTCCCAACAGAAATTCCAGGGGGCAGTTACATCCGCCATCGACGAAAGTGACCGGGGAGCCATTCAGGATTGCCCCATGTGATCCATCAGGGTAGGTGAGGATGCCCTCGCCAGCCGGATTGTAGTTGAATCCGCTTGTAGCAGGAATCTGGAATGTAAGCAGGTAAGAACCGGCAGGCCAGTTGACTGTGAAGTTCAGGTTCGTACTTATGTCAGGTTCCTGATTTGTGTTCGCCACAGTTGCGACGTAACTGGTGCCGTTGAAAGTCGCGACATCGTCGACGCTGTAGCCGGTCGCCGCGCTCCACGGACCAGTCCAGTTGAAGCTGCTTCCGTTTGTGCCGTTAACGCCTGGAATCCCTTGCGGTCCTTGAGCACCAGTCAAACCCTGAGGACCAATCGGTCCGGTTGCGCCTGTCGAACCCGCGGCTCCAGCCGGACCCTGCGGACCGGGAACAGTTGACGCTGCGCCGGTCGAGCCGGTTAATCCGGTCGCACCTGTCGCGCCAGCTGGACCGGTTGCGCCTGTCAATCCAACCGGACCTTGAGGACCAGCAGCGCCCGTGGCTCCAGCCGCACCTTGAGGACCGGGAACGGTTGACGCTGCCCCAGTCGCACCGGTCGCGCCAGCCGGACCGACTGCGCCTGTCAATCCAACCGGACCTTGAGGACCAGCAGCGCCCGTGGCTCCAGCCGCACCTTGAGGACCGGGAACGGTCGACGCTGCCCCAGTCGCACCGGTCGCGCCAGCCGGACCGGCTGCTCCTGTCAATCCAACCGGACCTTGAGGACCAGCAGCGCCCGTGGCCCCAGCCGGACCTTGCGGCCCAATAGCGCCGGTCGCTCCGGGTTGCCCTTGGGGACCCTGTGGCCCCGTCGCGCCAGTGGCTCCGGGCGCACCAGTCAACCCCATTGGTCCCTGGGGTCCGCCAACGCCGTAGGTCACAACAAATTCGGCTGAACGCGTTCTGTCAGCTACAACCCATAGGCGGTAAGAACCGGGCGCTTGTGCAGGTAGGCTGGCCACGAGCGAAGTACATAGGTCAGCCGTGGACCCCAGTTCGAGCCTGGTCTCACCAAAAAAGATGACCGGCGATCGATCACGAGCGCAGAAGCCGCGACCGACGATGGTGATCGTGTTGGTGGTGTAGTTGACAGATGCGCTATCGATGACTGGCTGGCCAAAAGGCAGAGATACCTGAGCAAGGGACAGAGCAGACCACAACAGCAGCTGCACACACAAACAGCGTTTCATTTACGCTCCTAGGTAGTATTCGTCCCGAACGAGATTTGGAAACTGAAGTGCGTTAGTGCGACAGCCAGCTCGTGGTTACGACCGGGGGAGCGATCACGCGGACAATTGGAAAGTTCTCAGAAAGAGCTGCAACGGCACGATTCTTGCACGTAGTTTAGACCACTTGCAACGTTACTTTCGTGTCCCGGAGTGCTGGAGATCGCATGAGTCTGTATGTGCGGGGCGAACACTCCCGAAGTGCGTATTCGCGCAGCGCGGCTGCACCGCCGAAAATATCTGATTACTTCGAGCAACACGGCACTTGGGAAGCCGGCTTCTGACCCATATGTCAAAGGGCAAAGGCGCTAAGAATTGCACCGAAGAATTACATCGCGATTCCGAAGATGCTCCCGCGGGTTATTCGCTCAGGCAAAGCAGCGGGAGCTCGAGTTCTGGTTCCGTTCACTACGATGGAACGTCATCTGCTTATGAATGCCGGTTCGGATTGGGTCGCTCCCGACTTCAGCGCAATCGCCGTGGAATAGAGCGCCAACGATGGGCGAATCGTCCTGAACTTCAACGTGAGCGGGTGATCCGCCCTCAATTCAATGTGGTTATCATCGTAAATAATGATACGAGGTGTCGAGACCGGCGCGAAGAGCCACCTGTCCGCGATTTGGACTGCCCTTATCTGATCATTGATGGAAATCGGCCAATGACGGGTTGCTGTCCCCGTTTTGAGATGAACTCACCGGCAGGATGACGGCCTGCGTGGTGGAGATCATGTAGAGATAGACTTGAGTGACGCCGTCCTGGCTGATGGCAAATTTTCCGTCAGGGCCGCCGGGATAGAGAGCATAAGTTGCAACGATGTTACTGCTGTCTGTGCCCGCACAGCCGCCACCGCACCCATTCGGACCATCGTTTTGGTCCGAACTACCGGTCAGGTTGCCGGCTCCATCGGCGTGGATCGCGATGACCTGTGCCTTCCCGTTGACGCTGTCGGTCTGTTCACTTCCGCCCAGGTAATTGCCGCTCAACGATGCGAGGGTGAAGCCGCTTCCCACCTGCGGCGTCATGATGCCGGAAGTTACCGAGTTGTCGCTCCCAACCACGAAGGCCTGGTTCTTTGCAACGAGATAGAAGATCGGAGTGTTTCCGCCTCCACTTCCGCCTCCGCACTGCGTGAGGCTGGTTAAGGTCATACGTCCGTTGGACGCCACGCTGTAAGTTCCCGTTCCGCAGAGAGTTCCCATGGTACCGCCCTGGTTCTGATCGGCGCTTATTGAAAACGTACCGGCTCCGTTGGTGGTAACGAAACCGGCTGTGGCCTGGGGCGAGCTTCCGCTGCCGCCCACGCCTTGCAGTTCTATCACGCTGATGCCGTTGAGCGAGGCATCGGTGAAGGTCCCGCTTTGCTGGAGAACGTCGCCGGCCATGATCATCGACGGAGACTCTGTGTTGTCGGCCGCCATCATCAGCACCTCGGAAGAGCTGACGACATAGAAGACGAAGTTTATGGTAACCGCAGGAGCGCTGACGAATATGCTTACCGTGCCACGTCCGGTGGTAGAAGACACGACGCTGAAATCGCTGGCGGTCAGATTTGTGGTGCCAACGTTGCCTGAGCAACTACCGCCCGAGCAGCTGCTGTCATAATCCCCCGATCCGGTCAGGGTGCCGCTGCCGTTGGAGTTGAATTCTCCGGCCAAGCCGAAGCGGTTGGAATTCTGATTCGCGCCGACGAATCCGAAAGCATAGTTGCCGGTGATCTTGCTGGTTGCGAACGCGGAGGTCGTCTGCTTGCGCAGCAGGCCGGCGCTGACTTCGCTGCTGCTGTTATCGTAGCGGATGATGTGGCCATTGCCGGTGGAATCGAGCGCGCCTTCAAAGAGGGCGCTGCCGCTTGCCCCCCCGCCCGCGGTGAGGCTGATCCCGACGAGATTACTTGAGCTGACGCAGTACGTACCGGTGATCGTGGCGCTCTGGGGTCCCTTGATTTGATCGCCTATATCGATGCTTCCGCTGGAGATGTTTCCCGCCCCATCGGCCACAAAGCTGCCCACGGTGGATTGGGCATCCGTGGAACCCTTCCAGCCGTTCACCATGAAAGCATAGTTCCCGTGAAGGTTGGCGTTGTTGGCGCAGTCTCCAATGACGATGCTGACGCTGGCGCTGGCAGTTTCTGACGCCGAATCGGTAACCATAATCGTAAAGGTCGAGGTCCCGGCTGCGGTCGGCGTTCCAGAAATGCTTCCGTTTCCATTGCTGTTGCTAAGGGAGAGCCCACCGGGCGGAGTACCGCTGGTGATGCTCCAAGTGTAAGGTTGCACGCCTCCATTGCCCTGCAAAGAGGTGTTGTAGAGCCAGCCTTTGTCGCCGCCAGGCATTGTCGTCGATTGGATCGTAAGCGGCGCCGCTGCAGTGACGTTGATTGTGTACGTATCCGGGCCGGCCGTGTCGCTTGCACTGTCTGTCACCGAGACGGTGAACGAGACTGTCTGGATCGCGGTTGGAGTTCCGCCTAGAGACAAGGTGTTGCCGCCGGTGTTCCACGCGAACAAGTTGTCTCCAATACCGACTTGGGTTCCGTTGGTGGGGACAACCGTCCCATTTACCGTGAAGGTATAGTTAGGTCCTACCCCGCCTGAAGCATTGATGGCTCCGCCCCAGTTTTGACCGACGACCGTGCTGCCGACGGAGCCGGGAGCGGGCAACGTCAGAGGCGCTGCCGCCGTCTGGAAGGTCACCTGTACCCCGGCGGAGTTGCCGTTAACATCCTTGACGGTCATCTGCCAGTTATAGTTCGAGCTGCCGTTCAGACTCGATACGCTCGGCAAATCGCCTGTGCCCGTCGGATCGACGCCCCAGGTGATCGAGGTGATTGAACTGGAGAAGCCGTTCGAGTTGGAATTGTTGCCCGGTATCTGCCAGATTTGGTTTCCGTTCTGATCCCACAGCTGGAATTGATAGGTGTAGCTGCTGGCGTTGGCGGGATCGGTCCAACTGAAGTTCGGCGTCATGCTGATGCCGCTCCCCTGAGGTGAGAGGTTGGTGGCAAAAGCGCTCAGCACGGCACCGACCGTCACGGTCAGGACCTCCGAGGTGCCGTCGCTGTAGGTGACGTTCAAGGTGTAGGTATCGCCGACCTGGGGCGTAGCGCTATTGAGGTTGGCCCAGTAGGTGAACTGATCGGAGTTACCGTAAAAACCACCAGTGGCGATGTCCGCAGGAATGATCACTCCCGGAGTGGGTCCCGTGGCAAGCTCCACGGCCACTGGCAATTTGATAAGCCCGTTGACGTTGAAGCCGATGTTGTAAGAGGTGTTGGTGCCGCCAGAGTTGCTCTGCTCCCAAGCCTGCGTCTGAACTGTGGCGGTGCTATTGCTGCTCGGCAAGGTCAGGTTTTCGTTGGTCATGGTGCCGGTGATGGATACCGGGGCCTGGTTGTTCGAGTTATTGGTGTTCGAGACTTGTCCGGGCCCCGTCAGAAGGCCGGAGTTGGTCTGGTCGAGGAGCCCGAAGAAGTAGTAATCGGATCCGGTCGGGACTTGGACCGTGTACGATGCCGGGCTATGCGGCGGGCTTGTCTTGCTTCCCACCACATCGACATAGACGGCGCCCGTGCCCTGATTGTAGAAGCCCACATACAACGGCCCGGTGGCAGTCTCGCTGAACGTGACCGTGCCGGAGACCGTATTGCCGCCGGTGGGCGCGCCGATGGTCATGGCACTAGAAGGCCCTGACCAGTTGCTGGTCGAGCTTCCCGCCACACCCTGGGCGCGGAAGTACAAGATTTGTCCATTGGTGAGCCCGTTTACGATCCACGGATTGTTCCCGCCGGTTGCCGGGAAGGTCTTGCTTCCGAGGACAGTGCCGAACGAGGAACTTGTGCTCCATTGGACGGTGTAAGAGGCAGGCATCTCGATGCCGTTGCTGTTCTTGATTGTCTGGAACGAGACAAAGGCGCCGCCGTTAAACGCGCCGTTTCCTTTGTTAGCGCCCCATGAGGGAGCCGAGCTGAGAGTCACTGTCCCCGGATCGATCAGGACGATAGAGACGCCGCTCACGCCCGAGTTAGTAACAGTTATGTTCGCGACGCTGCCGACGGGGTTAGACGCGTTCTCGGCGCCGTAACCCAGGTTGTCCATGAATGCCTGCAAGGTATAAGTGCCGGGCTGCACGCCATGAATAGTGAAGGCGCCTCCCGAACTAAGTACGGCTTCGGAGATGCTCGTGCCCAGGTTGTTGCCGCAGCCGCCACAGGTGTTGGTGTTCAGCTGTAGATAGGTCCAACCCGTCTTCGAGCCGCTGTAACCTACATTGCCGGAGACGTTGTAGCCTGGCGGCTGAGTGCCGATAACGATGGTGTAGTTGTTGCTCACTGAGACCGGCGTATTCTCGCTGTCGGTGACTTGAAGAGTGAAGGTATAGGTTCCCGTGGCGGTCGGCTGTCCGGAGATGTTCAGGGTGTTGTTATTGTTAAAGTTAAGGCCCGGCGGCAGACTGCCGCTGGTGACGCTCCAGCTATAGGGCTGCACTCCGCCAGCTGCGTTCACGTTGGCATTGTATTGGTTGCCGACGCTGCCGTCGGGCACGGACGTGGTGGTGATGGTGAGCGTGCTATTGATGGTGATGCTCAGGTTGGCGGTCGCAGATTGTGTTGGGCTGCTAGAATCCGTCACCTTAGCGGTGAAGTTGAATGTGCCGAGCGATGTCGCTGTTCCCGTGAGTTGCCCAGTGCTGGTGTTGAGCGTTATACCGGGGGGCAGGCTGCCGGTGTAACTCCAGGTGTAAGGCTGGACTCCGCCAGCGGCGC
>Ga0307478_10001354_pt1 | contig 21302 bp, 20 predicted proteins | sample atmos_gasesECM4C_2_FD_203713 | JGI IMG/M metagenome (GOLD analysis project Ga0307478, IMG submission 203713) | Hardwood forest soil microbial communities from Morgan-Monroe State Forest, Indiana, United States - atmos_gasesECM4C_05 | ecosystem: Environmental > Terrestrial > Soil > Temperate... | reverse complement strand
CTGCGAGATAATTATGGCTGGCGCGCAATTCGCTTCCCTGCAAAACCACAAGTACATCAACCTGGCGACGTTTCGCAAAAATGGGCAAGAGGTTCGCACCCCGGTGTGGTTCGCCGGAGAGCCGCCGCAGGGCGTACCGGAAAAGGTTTACGTTTACAGCACCGCGAATTCAGGAAAAGCCAAGCGGATCCGCAACAATGGCCGCGTGCGCCTTGCGCCCTGCGAAACGCGCGGAAAGCTGCTCGGGGAGTGGATCGAAGCGCATGCGGAGTTAGTCGAGGGTCAGGAAGCACAAAATGGCATGCGTCTACTGAACAAAAAGTATTTTCCCTGGAGGCAGGTGCTCGCTTTCTTCGCGCTTTTCTCGAGGGAAAAGCGCGTCGTGTTCGTGATTCGCCCAGTATAGGTAGGGGCGCAGCATGCTGCGCCTCAGCTCGGCACAATTTTGGCCGGCAAGCTAAGCCGCTACTCCTTCTTGTTCTTAACGTAATCCTTCGGAATTTCCTTCGCATAAATTAGCCGCAAGGTAACCGACTTCGTCCGCCCCGAGCGCACCGTAACATTCTTCTCCCACTCGCTGAACACGCCTTTGCCTGACGCCCGCAAATCGTAGTTATCGGTCCGCAATTTCGTAATCGTGAAATGCCCCTGCGAATCCGCATGCACCGCATGTGGCGCAATCCCTGCCGACGATTGATACGTCACGCTGGCATGCGGCACCGGCTTGTCATCCGGTCCCAGCACCACGCCGCTAAGCACGCCGGCGCCCTTCCTCTGCGCGGCCAAATCCTGCGCAGCGACGAGCGCGACCAGCAGCACCGCAGTAAATGAAACTAAAGCGCGTCTCATATCTCCGACCTCATCTTCTGCCAGTGTAGACCCGCCACCTCGCCGCATTCTATCGCCGCACCACCTTGTGCTCACTCTCTACCTGTCTGGATGTACAGGCCGCGCTTATTCGTCGCGCAGCGCTACGATCGGATCGACCCGAGTGGCCCGCAGCGCCGGGATCACCGTCGCGGCAAACGCCACCGCCGCAAGGAGCGCGGGTACGGCGGCAAAGGTAGCTACGTCTATCGTGCTAATTCCAAATAACAGGCTGCTCATCACACGAGTCAGCGCGGCCGCTCCGGCAAGGCCCGCCAAAATGCCAATGGCCAACAGCTCCATTCCCTGTCGCACCACCATGCCGATGATGTCACCAGGCCGCGCACCTAACGCCACGCGCACCCCGATATCGCGAGTGCTCTGCGTGACCAAATATGACATCACCCCGTAAAGGCCCACAGCAGCCAGCAACAGCGCGAATGCTGCAAAAGCGCCCAGCATGGTACTCGAAAAACGCTGGCGCGCCAGCGAATCGTAGAGGCGTTCCTGCATGGTGCGAATGCCGTAAACCACCACAGTGGGATCTACGGCATGGATTTCCTGGATGATGGCAGCAGACAACGGCGCGGCATCCGACGTCGTGCGCGCCACCAGGAACATGCCATCCGAAGGATGTTGCTGTTGCGAAAAATAAGTCACGATCTTCCCGTCAATCTCCAGCCCATATTGCTTGACCACCCCCACCACACCCACAATCGTGAATGGTTTCTTGGGATCGAACCACAAATGCTTTCCTATCGGATCATCGTTTGGCCAAAAACGCTGCGCGAATTTTTCATCGATGATGGCCGCTTGCGGCATGTCCGGGTTGTCCCGCTCGGTGAAAAAGCGGCCTTTGATCAGCGGAATCTGCATGGTCCGAAAATAATCGGCGCTCGCAATTCGGAGGTCCACCTGTAATTCCTGGCCGGGCGGCGGTGCGTAACCTTCCACATTGATGCCTCCCCAACCTACCGATCCGGTCAGCGGCAGCACGGAAACCTCGCCCTCCGCTTTCACACCCGGCAGATTGGCCACCCGCTTCTCGATTTCCCGATGAAAATTGGCCAGAGGTCGGGAGTAACCCAGGCCGCGGTCCGCCTCGTCCCTGTACTTCGGGTCGCTAGCAACTAGCTGCATGGTCAACACATCTTCCGTGCTGAACCCCGGCGGCACATTTTGTAAGCGTACAAAGCTGCGCACCAGCAGGCCCGCTCCGATCAATAGCATCAGCGACAGCGTCAGTTCGGAAACCACCAGCAAGCCGCGCAAACGATGGCGCTTCAAACCCAGCCCGCCGTCGCTCTGCCCGCTTCGCCCGCCGGCCTTCAGCGAAGTGTTCAGGTCCAGCTTAATAGCCCGCCACACGGGCGCCAGGCCAAACAAAGTTCCGGTGACCAGCGAAACGCCGAACGTGAATAATAAAACCGCGCCACTAATCGTGATGTCTTCGAGGCGCGGAATATTGCCGGGATTCATCGCGCGCACCACGTACAGGCTTACCCGAGCGACAACGAGTCCGATAGCTCCGCCGAGTAGCGCAAGCAAAATGCTCTCGGTCAGCAGTTGTCGCGCGATCCTCTGCCAGCCCGCCCCGAGCGCCGTCCGGATCGCCACTTCCTTCTCCCGCCCGGCAGCGCGCGTGAGCAGCAAGTTGGCCACATTGGCGCAAGCGATTAGCAATACCAGCGTCACCGATCCTAGCAGCACCAGTAGCGCCCGTCGCACGTCGCCCACCACCTGCTCCTGCAGACCCACCACGTACATCCCAAACGAGCTGTCCCGCTTGTCCTTCTCGCGGATGCGGCTCGCAATCATGTCAATGTCTGCCTGTGCCTGGGGAATCGAAACCCCCGGTCTCAGCCGCACGACGACGTTGTAGTTTTCGTCGCGCCGGCTTTGTGCGGCATCCGCCGCCAATGGCAAGGGAAGAAACACGTCCAGCTTGTCCATCGGTTCTTCCGAGGGCATCACTTCGGCGCTAATCATGAATCCACGCTGCAAAACGCCAGCCACGATATACGGTTTGCCGTCCAGCGTGATGCTCTTGCCTGCGATTTCCGGATCGGCGTTGAACAGCCTCCGCCAGGCTCGCTCGGAGAGAATGGCTGCGTCCGGTTTTCCGGGTTGATCCTCTTCAGGCATAAACAGCCGGCCGAGCAGAGGTTTTGCCCCCAACATCGGCAGCAGCGTGGACTGCGCGCGCAGCCCGTTAATCCGCTCGGGCTGCTCGCGGCCGGTCAGCGTGAGGGTTCGGCTCTGCGCGAGCGCCATCTGCTCAAAGGAATGATTCCCTTTCTGAAGATCGATAAACTGGCCGGGCGATGGCCAGTCCCGGAAAATACCCAGCCCCGGAGAACGCAGCCAGACATTAGCCAGCCGGTCCGGCTGCGGATATGGCAGCGGGCGCAGCAGCAGGGCGTCCACCACACTGAAAATGGCCGAATTCGCGCCAATTCCGATAGCCAGCGAGGCCACGATCACCACGGTTAGGGCCGCGTTCTTGCCAAGCATGCGCAAGGCATAGCGAAAATCTTGCCACCAGGAATGCATCATCCCTCCCCTTCCAGAGAACGATTCTATAGTGCGTCCTGAGTCACATCTTAAGTAAGAGTCTCCCCAAAGGTGAAGCCTGAATTATTGTTCCCACCTGCCCGCTCAGCCGGGAATCCATTGAGTAACTGGCAGGGCACGTTGGTGGTGGGATTTTATGGCGCAGGCCGGCGTATGCATCCGAAAATTGGGAGAGCACAGGCCAAAGGCCGGAAAGCCAATCTTGTAGGGTTGTTTTGAACCAGCTTCACGCGCTTAGGATAGCGCCGGAGAGCGATACGTATGGAAGAACGCAGGCGCATGCCGCGGGTGCCCTTTGTGGCCTCCGCGGAACTGCTGGAAGTTGATAACGGTACGCGCATGAATGCCCAGGTGAGCGAGCTGAGCCTGCATGGTTGCTACGTGGACACGCTCAACCCGCTGCCCAAGGGCACCAGTGTGTACGTCAAAATTTTCACCGAGGAGTATTTTTTCGAGACTCCCGCGATTGTGGTGTATTGCCATCCGCAGTTGGGTATGGGCCTGGCGTTCCACGACGTCAAGCCGCACTTTGTGGGTGTGTTACAAAGTTGGGTGATGGCGGGAGCAGGGAAGAAAAGTTAAGAGATTGATCGGCGGCGACTTCAGGAAGACGGCCGGTCGCCTGTCACGATTTCCGCGAGTACGCGTTTCTTGTGCTCTGCGGAAAGAGCTCTGTAAAGCTCCAGAATCGTTTTGATCTGAGTTTCCCCGCTGCTCGATCCAGCACCATGTTTGGCATGCGCCAACCGCTTATGGGAACTCAGATGTCGCGAACTGTAGAGTTTGCCGCAAATATCGCACTGAACTGGCTCCGGCATCGACACCACCTCGCTGAGAAACTGCGCAAAAGCCCGGGTGAACCTCCCACTGTCCATGGTACGCAGAGACACGCGCGGCGGTTACACCCATTCGTCGTATTGTTCCAACGCCGTGACGGCTAGATAGAACACTACTTGCATTTGGTGGTAACAATGATTCGAGTGACCGGCGTTCAATTTGGTGCCGGCTGCGGAGTGAAATACAGATCTTGGTAGTCGAAGCTGAAGTCTGCTAATGGGGAGACGGCGACCATCGTGAAATGATCGATGGTCCCGTCGGCCTTTAGCGCGAAAGTGAGGAAGGCGTCCTCGATGGTGCGATCGCGCCAGTGAGCTTTGAAGGTGTCGTATTGCCAGTGCTGCAGCTCGGCGGTGGCGTTCGGGGTGTGGTCCATGCTGAAAATTAGCTTTCCGTTTTCGCTACGGATGGTGACCGGGCCGTACCACGGATCGGTGTAGACACCGGCGTATCTTTCGATCGGGAGAGAAGACTTGCTGTCCGCGGCGCGCGCGGCGTTTTGCTTGTTCGTGATTTCATCCGCTGCGTTTTGAGTTGCTTGGTCGGCGGCTTGGCAGGCGGCGATCCAGTCCGTGTTCGGCAGCGCGAGATATTGATCGAGAATGTGGTACAGGATGGAATCAAACGCGCCGCCGGATTCCGCGTTGGTGAGGATCACGACGCCTAGATTTTCTTCAGGGACGAGCATCACCCGTGACACAAAGCCGGCTACCCCGCCGGTGTGGCCCACCAATTTGCGGCCGTGATAGTCGCGAAGTCCCCAGCCGAGAGCATAATCCGCAAAATTAGCATGCAGAGCGGCGAGGGGTCCGGGACGTTCGGGAGTGGGCAAAACCGTTTGCGGGGACCACATTTCTCTGGATTGCGCTTCGCTGAAGAGGCGGTTGTCGCGGTTGGGGAATTTGCCGCGAGCGAGTTGCAAGGTAATCCATTTGGCCATCTCCGCGGCGGAAGAATTAATGGACCCTGCGGGCGCGGCGTTGTCGAGGACCACGAAATCGATGACTTGGAGCTTGCCGTCGACTTCGGAATGCGGGAAGGCGTAATCGTCCCCCGGTTTAAACGCTGCGTTGCTGAGATTGGTAGTGTTCATGCCGAGCGGGAGCAAGATTTTTTCGCGGATGTAGTCTTCCCAGGATTTGCCGGTAACCGCGGGAATGATCTGGCCTGCGGCGATGTACATGAGATTGTCGTAGGCATAGTGGCTACGGAAGCTGGAGGCTGGCTTCATAAAGCGGAGGCGATAGATGATGTCTTCGCGCGAGAAAGTTGTATGGGGCCAGAAGAGGAGATCGCCTTCGCCGAGTCCCATGCCACTGCGATGGGTGAGGAGATCGCGGATGGTCATTTCGTGGGAGACATAAGGGTCGTACATCTGGAAGCCGGGAAGGCGTTGATAGACCGGATCGTCCCACGAAATCTTGTTGGCATCGACAAGAGTAGCCAATGCCGCGGTGGTGAACGCTTTTGTGTTGGAGCCGATACCGAAAAGCGTGTTTTCATCAACAAGCGTAGGGGAGCCCAGTTTGCGGACGCCGTAGCCTTTGGCGACGACAGTTTTACCGTCTTTGACGATGGCGAGGGAGAGGCCTGGGACTGCGAAGGTTTTGAGCGCTCGGGCGACGTAGGTATCGAGGTCCGCAGGCGGGGCGGATTGCGCTTGGGTAGACGCGCGGAAAGCAAGAATGACTAGTGCTGCGACAAACAGTCTCTTTGCCGGTGACTTCAAGGTGTCCTCCTCGGTTTGCTTGAGCTGGATTAAATCACAGTGCGTACGAGGAAAGACAAGAGATAAACCAGATGGGTAGGACGCGTACGTCTTGCCGCCAGAGATGAGGGTTCAGCTTTCCAGCATATACTCCTCGTGGAAAGGCAAATCGAACAATCTCGTGCTGGCTCAGCGGGGGACCCTGTAGAGAGCGCGTCTTGACGGTGCGGGTTTAATCACTTAGTGTCTTTTGACTGTATGAGATTTGCCATTCGATCATGGTTTTGGACCACGGCGTTCGCGGCGGTTGGATTCTTCCCGGCGGGAGTTGTCCAGGGGCAGGCAGCCGCAGAGTATCGGGCGCGTACTAAAGTAGTCAAGGACTGGCCGCAGGAGGCGGTGCGCGGGTCCAAGGCGATGGTTGCCACCGATGAGGAATTGGGGTCGAAGGCTGGCGTGGAGATCTTGAAGCGGGGCGGGAACGCGGTGGACGCGGCAGTGGCGGTGGCGTTTGCCCTGGCAGTGGTGGAACCGGCCGCAGGCAATATTGGCGGCGGGGGATTCATGCTGGTACGGATGGCGAACGGCCCGACGACGTTTCTGGATTACAGGGAAGTGGCGCCGGGCAAGGCGACCCGGGACATGTATATCACCCCGGACGGGAAGCTTGATAAAGAGGCGTCGGTGATTGGGTACAAATCGGTTGCGGTGCCCGGGACAGTGGCAGGGTTGGAACTGGCGCTGAAGACGTACGGGACGATGAAGCTGGCCGAAGTCATGGCACCGGCGATCCGCTTGGCAGAGGATGGATTCGCCGTCAGCGAGAAGCTGGAGCGAGAGATGCAGGATGCGAAGCCCAAGATGGAACAGTTTCCGGTCAGCAAGCGCATTTTCTTGAATGACGGGAAGATGCTGAAGGTTGGAGAGACATTGAAGCAGCCGGAGCTAGCCGCGACGCTGAAACGGATTGCGCAAAAGGGAGCGGAAGAATTTTACAGCGGTGAGACGGCTCACGTGCTGGTGGCGGATATGGCGAAGTCGGGCGGCTTGATTACACTGGAGGATTTGGCGGCTTACAAGCCGCGAGTGCGGGAAGTGTTGCGGGCGAAATATGAAAGCGGCGGACACGAATGGGAAGTAGTAACTTCGCCACCGCCGAGCTCGGGCGGGGTGGCGATTATTGAGGCTTTGAATATCCTGAAAGATGTACCGCTGAAGAACTGGGATGACGTGGAAAGCGTGCACATGGTTGCGGAGACGATGCGGCGGGTGTTCGCGGACCGCGCTGCGTATCTGGCGGATCCGGACTATGCAAAAGTGCCGGTGGCGGGGCTGACCGATCCTTGCTACGCGAAGGAGTTGGTGGAGACGATTGATGCGCAGCGCGCATCGTCGAGCAAAGAGGTGCGTGCGGGGAAGCCGCATGCTTGCGGAGCCGCCGCTACGAGTTCGGCGCCGTCGACGCTGGTAAGTGTGGGAGAGGGACCGCACACTACGCATTTTTCCGTGGTGGATGCGGCGGGAAACGCAGTGGCAAGCACGTATACACTGAACAATAGCTACGGCTCGCATGTGACGAGTTCTGCGGGATTCTTGCTAAACGATGAGATGGACGATTTTACGACGCAGCCAGGCGTGCCGAACGCGTTGTTTGGCTTGATTCAGTCGGATGCGAATGCGATTGCGCCGGGGCACAGACCGCTGAGCTCAATGACGCCTACCATTTTGTTGCGCGATGGGAAGTTGAGCTTTGTGACCGGATCGCCGGGCGGGCCGACGATTATTTCTGCGACGCTTCTCAGCGTGATTAACTGGATGCGGCTGGGAATGGATGCGCAGGCGGCGATCAATGCGCCGAGGTTTCATCACCAGTGGCTGCCCGACCAGATCTTCATGGAAGAGGACTTTCCCGAGAGCATGCAGAAGAAGCTGGAAGCGCGAGGATTTACTATCAAGAGGCGCGGCCACATTGGGTTGGTGAATGCGATTGGGATTGATCCGAAGACGGGCGAGCGGTTGGGTGCGGCTGATCCACGGGACAAAGGCGCGGCGGTAGGCTACTAAAGAAAGAAATTCACCACAGAGATCACTGAGGCACAGAGACGACCGTGCAGAGACTGCTATCGACGTATCTGTTTGTTTCGCGAAAGCTAACTCGGGAGTTGCTCGGGCAAATTGCCGATGCGGGCTTTACCGGCGTGGAGATTTTTTGCTCACGGGCCCATTTCGACTACACATCGAAGACGGAAGCGCGGGATATAGGCGCGATACTGGCGAACTTGGGGCTGACCCTAACGTCGGTGCACGCGCCGACTAGCCGCGATTTGAGCGCCACGCGGGAGAGTGGGCAGCCGCTTTCGATCTGTGAAGTGGAACGGGTGCGCCGCATCGAGGCCATGGATGAGTTGAAGCGGGCGCTGGACGTCGCCGAGGATTTGCCATTCCCACGGATGATTTTTCACATGGGTGGCACGCGCGAGACGGCGGACCCCCGCAAACGCGATGCGGCTTTCAGCTCGCTGGAACACTTGATTTTGCACGCCAAGCATGTGGGAGTGACGATTTGCGTCGAGAATACGACCAGCGAAATGGGCGATCCGGCATACTTGCGGGCGTTCTATGACGAGACGCGCCTGACCGGGCTCCGATTCAACTTTGATATTGGGCATGCATTCCTGGCCGACGGCCCTGAAGAAGAGCGCGTGGAAAAAGGATTCGCTCCTTTGCGGGACTTAGTGGTGGGCGCGCACATTCACGATAATCATGGGGAGAAAGACGAGCATCTGCCCCCCTATGACGGGGCGATTGCCTGGGAGAACGCGATCAAGACTCTGAAGACCGCACCAGTCGGCGATTTGCCGTTGCTTCTGGAATTGAAAGAGAAGACGGGACCAGATGCGCCGGGAGCGGAGGCGCAGCTTGCCGCGGCACGCAAAGCTTGGGACCGGTTTGCGGAGGAGTGGGGGTAGGCACAAGCGAGAGTTGACCATTATTATGACTATGGTCTATAATTCGGACCAGAGACGGTTATTATGGAAGAAATTGCTATTTCCGAATTCAAAGCGAAGTGTCTAGCCGTGCTCGAACGCGTTCGCAAGACTAGGAAGCCAATTTGCATCACCCGTCACGGCACGCCCGTCGCAGAAGTTATCCCCCCATCATCCGTTCAGGAGCGGTCGACCTGGATAGGATCGATGAAGGACTCTGTGGAGATTGTAGGAGACATTATTTCCCCCGCCAATGAAGAGAATGAATGGGAGGTCCTGGGAGATTGAAGCTTTTGCTGGACACACACATCTGGCTTTGGCTCTTATCGGAGCCCCGTAAACTGGGGCGGCGGACCCTCCAGGAGCTGAAGAATGAGAACAACGAACTCTGGATCTCGCCGATCAGCACGTGGGAAGCGCTGACCTTGAATTTCAAGGGACGTATCCGCCTCATTGGAGACCTGAGGGAGTGGATGTCGCGAGCGACGGCTGGTACACGCGAAGCTCCCTTGACACATGAAATCGCGCTGGTAGCCAGGGAGCTTCCCTTGCACCAGGATCCTGCGGACCGAATCCTCGCAGCTACAGCTCAAGTTCTGGACTTGACGTTGGTCACGGCAGACGCGCGGCTGTTGGGGTTGCCGGGCGTCCGGTGCCTTGCCAGCCGCTGAGATTCGACCAAAAGCAAGAATTAAGGATAACGTAGAGACGCAGACTGCGCTGAGACTACGCAGAGAAGAGAAGAATGACCGTAATTACGATTCAACAGGGTGGTAAGTACGAAGGGCAGCAAGTTACGATTCGCGGTTGGCTGTATAACATGCGTGAATCGGGGAAGCTGCTGTTTCCGATTTTTCGGGACGGCACCGGGATTATTCAGGGAGTCTGTGCGCTGAAGGAAAGTCCGGAGGCATTCGCGGCATTAAAGGGCTTGACCCAGGAGTCCAGCGTCATCGTGACCGGGAAGATTCGGGCTGAGCAGCGTGCGCCGGGTGGATTTGAAATGGGGGTCAACAAGGTTGAAGTGCTCCAGAAAGTTCCGGAGAGCACGCCCTTTCCTATTCAACTCAAAGAGCACGGCGTCGATTTTTTGCTGGATCACCGGCATTTGTGGATGCGCACTCCCCGGCAGGCGGCGATTTTGCGGATTCGCGCCGAGGCGGAACGAGCGGCGCGCGAATTCATGGACAGTCAGGGCTACACGCTGACCGATGCGCCGATGTTCACGCCGGCGGCGTGCGAGGGGACTTCAACGCTCTTTGAAGTGAACTACATCGATGATGAGAAGGCGTACCTCACGCAGAGCGGGCAACTCTACATCGAAGCGACCGCGATGGCGTTGGGGAAGGTGTACACGTTTGGGCCGACATTTCGCGCGGAGAAGTCGAAGACGCGGCGGCACCTGACGGAATTCTGGATGCTGGAGCCGGAAGCTGCCTACGTCGAGCTGGACGAGGCAATGGAACTCGCCGAAGGTTTGGTGAGCGCGATTGTCCAGTCAGCTCTCAAGAATAAGTCGCGCGAGCTGGAGACCCTTAAGCGCGACACGACCAAGCTGCAAAACGTGAAGCCGCCATTTCCTCGGATCAGTTACGAGGATGCGATCAAAGTCTTGCAGAAACATGGGAATCCGGCGAAGTTTGGCGACGATATCGGCGGAGACGAGGAAACGCTCATTTCCAATGAGTTTGACCGGCCGGTGATTGTTCACCGGTATCCGGCATCGATCAAGGCGTTTTACATGCAACCCGATGCGCAGCGCCCGGATTTGGCGCTGGCCTTCGACATGCTGGCCCCGGAGGGCTATGGCGAAATCATAGGAGGCAGCCAGCGCATTCATGACTATGATCTACTGCTCAAGCGTTTGCGCGAGCACAATTTGCCCGAGGATGCGTTTCAGTGGTATCTGGACTTGCGCCGATATGGAAGTGTGCCGCATTCGGGTTTTGGCATGGGGCTGGAACGCACCGTGGCCTGGATTTGCGGGGCGGAGCACATTCGAGAAGTGATTCCGTTCCCGCGTATGCTGTACCGGGTATATCCTTAGTCTTCACCTAGGAAATTGAAAATGGCGCAGAAAATACGAATCATTGGTGTGCCCATGGACCTGGGGGCGAGCCGCCGGGGCGTAGACATGGGGCCGTCGGCGCTGCGCGTGGCCGGATTGCAGGCGCGGATTAAACAGCTAGGACACCAGGTGGAAGATATCGGGAATATTTCGGTGAAGCAGCCGGAAGAAATGTCCTACGGGGAAAAGCGCGCGAAATATCTCGCCGAAATTGCGGACGCTTGCAAGGATTTGGGCGCGATGGTCGAGAAGTCGCTGGAGGAGAGCATGTTGCCGGTGGTCCTGGGCGGGGACCATTCGATCGCAGCGGGAACCCTCTCTGGAATCGCGGCCCACTTCAGGAAGAAGGAAAAGAAGATCGGATTGATCTGGTTGGACGCGCACGGGGATATCAACACGCCGGAGTCTTCGCCTTCGGGAAACGTGCACGGAATGCCGCTGGCGGCGGCCATGGGCTATGGCGCGACGGAATTGGTGGAATTGCAAGGGTTCAAACCGAAAGTCGAGCCGCAGAATATTTCGCTGGTGGGGATTCGCGATTTGGATTCGCAGGAGAAGAAGCTGGCCAAGAAATCCGGCGTGCATGTTTTTACCATGCGGGACATTGACGAACGCGGCATGCGCGAAGTGATGAGCGACGCGCTAAAGTACGCCATGGACGACACAGACGGGATTTCGGTGAGCCTGGACATGGACTTCGTGGACCCGTCCGACGCGCCGGGAGTTGGCACTCCGGTGCGAGGCGGCGTGACCTATCGCGAAGCGCATCTGGCCATGGAGATGATCGCGGACACCGAAGCCATGGTCTCGCTCGAAATCGTAGAGATCAATCCCGTCATCGACGAGCACAACCGCACCGCGCTCCTGGGCGTCGAATTAGTGCTCTCCGGACTTGGCAAAAAGATCCTTTGAAGCGGGCTGCGACTTGTAGCATTGAGGCACACCAGTTGCCAGGACTTGTCGGAGTGTCAGCGATTCGTGCTCGGCGATGTCAGGGATGTGCCCGGTCCGCGCCCGACTGGCGCCGCCCTCCCCCCAGGTTTTCTCACAAGTATTCATTCTGAAGAGGTTTAAAGTCCTTTGTTTTCATACACTTTTACAAGTATTCATTCTAAAGGTACTTACGGCTGCGGGAGATTTTGCCCAGATCTTCGGCAGAATCAAATGTCCAGCGCGTTTTTACGGGGTAAGGAAGTAAGAAAATAAAGACTCCACATTCGCAAGGCGGGCGCTGCCAGAGACAAAAAAGCGGCTGACGCAGGAGCGTTGGCCGCGAAACTTTGAGGCGAAGTTTTCAACGAGAGAAGGATAAACGAATCGCGAGGATATTGCAAGCTCAAAATAGCTGACACGTTAACATGTTGAGTTGCTGGAGTTTGCGGCGCTTGGTTGCGGTTTTCTGTTGGTCGTGCGTCAGCCCGGTCGGCAGAATCAAACACGACTCGAAAGGAATGATCGAGCTTCTCTAATTCTGGAAACATCGTCCAGGTCCGGCCTTTAGGGTTGCCGGCTTTTCTGGAAAAATAATCGGCGTGAACAACGATAAAAAACGATTGCGAGTGGGTGTGTTGTTTGGGGGGCGATCGGGCGAGCACGAAGTTTCGCTGGCTTCGGCGGCTTCGGTTATTCGCGGGCTGGACCCCGACAAGTACGAGCCAGTGCCGATTGGGATTACGAAGGAAGGGCACTGGCTGGTGGGCGCTGGCGCGCAAAAAATGCTGCCGGAAGTGTTGAAGGGCGGGCAACGCGTGATGATGACCGCGGACCCTACCGATGCGGCGCTGGTGCGGCTGGATGGAAGCGGCGGTGGGCAGCGGCTGGACGTGGTTTTTCCAGTGATGCACGGCACGTATGGCGAGGATGGAACGATTCAGGGATTGCTGGATTTGGCGGGACTGCCGTTTGTCGGTGCGGGAGTGTTGGGATCAGCGATTGGGATGGACAAGGATGTTGCCAAGCGATTGCTGCAGGTGGCGAAGATTCCGGTGGTGCCGTGGATTACGGTGCACCGGGCAGACTGGGAAAAAGCGCCAAAAGAGATTCAGCGGAGCATGGAGAGAAAATTCAAGTATCCGGTGTTCGTGAAACCGGCGACGCTGGGATCGTCGGTGGGCATGACCAAGGTACATTCGCGCGAGGAACTTGCGCCGGCTCTGGACCTGGCTTCGGAATTTGCGATGAAGATTTTGGTCGAGCGAGCGATGGTGGCGCGCGAAATTGAACTGTCTGTGCTAGGAAACAGCGAACCGAAGGCGTCGGTTCCCGGCGAAATCGTGCCACACCGCGAGTTCTACGATTACCAAGCGAAATATTTGGAAGAAGGCACACAGCTTTTGATTCCGGCGAAGTTGAAACCGGGCCAGGTGAAAAAATTCCAAACGCTAGCCGTGGCGGCGTTTCGCGCGCTGGAGTTGAGCGGGATGGCGCGCGTGGATTTTTTCCTGGAAAAGAAGGGCGGCAAGATTTTCCTCAACGAAGTGAACACCATTCCAGGTTTTACTTCCATCAGCATGTATCCGAAGCTTTGGGAAGCGAGCGGGATTCCGTTTCGTGAGCTGATCGATAAGCTGATTGGCCTTGCGCTGGAACAGCATGCGGAGAAGGCGCGGACGAAGTATCAGATTGAGCTGCCGGAAGGGGCGGGCGGGGCGCTCGAAGGTTAGTGTTTCGAGTCCGCCAGCGGTTCATCGGCCAATAATGTGAACGCAGCAGGCAGGTTGGCGCATGCGAGAGCGGCTGTGCTACGCTCGCAGACGGAGACTGCCAGATGGCCCTTCTTGAACCGCCGGTTGAGACTTCCAGCAAAACGCGCCACTTAAAATTTGTAGCCGGCGCGCTGGTGCTGCTGGCGGCGGTGGTGCTCTATCTCACGTTTCGGTTTTATCCGGAGCAACGAGCGGTGCAACGATTTTTTGACACGCTGATTGCCGGAGACACAAAGACTGCTTATCAGCTTTGGAAACCACAGCCGAGTTATCGAATGCAGGATTTCCTGACGGACTGGGGACCACTTGGTTACTACGGGCCTGTAAAGAGCTACAAAATCGTCAAGATCAGTTCACCAAAAGATTCGAGCAACAGCGTAGTAGTGGAAGTTGCGGTGAGCCCGTTTTCTCCGATGGCCGATGCCTCGGATGCGGAGAAGAGTCGCAGGACCCGTGTAGTTACGGTGTGGATGAACACCGAGGACAAGTCGTTTAGTTTCCCGCCGTAAGAGTAGTAACCGAGAAACGAGAAACGAACTCGGTCGTCAGCGGATTTCGTCGAGGGCGTGTGTCAGTTCTTGTGGTGTGACCGTTGCGGTGCCGAGCTTACTTACGACTACTCCGGCGGCGATGTTCGCCAAGCGAGCTGCATCCGGGAGTGATGCGCCGGCAGCGGCCGCTAGGGCGAGCACACTCAAGACTGTATCTCCGGCTCCGGTCACGTCGAACACTTGACGGCCCGTAGCGCCGCGATCGACGCCAGGCTGGCCGACACGAGCGTAGGTCACTTCAAAACCAGTCGCGGGAATGTGCAATGCGCGCGGCGAGTTTTCTTGAATAAGGCTCATGCCTTTTTCGCCACGAGTGATAAGCACCGAGCTGCAGCCAAAGTGTGTCAGCAGGGCGTGTCCTGCCTCCTCGACGGATTTGTCGTCTCCGAGCGAACGAGTAACGAAAAATCCGGCCTCTTTCGCGTTACAGGCAATCACGCGGGCGCCCCGGTAAGCATACAAGCGTGAAGTTTTGGGTTTTACGAAGACGGCTACACGCAATTGGTGACAAGCGCTGAGAACACGTTCGGCGAAATTGTCCGTGACGAGGCCTTTGTCGTAGTCGGACAGGACAAGGGCGTCGAGATGCCGTAACCCGATGAACAGGCTGCGCAGCAGCCGCTCCTCGGTGTCGGGCCGCAGGGATTCGCGACGCTCACGGTCGACGCGCACCACTTGCTGGTGGCGCGCGATGATGCGGGTTTTCACAGTGGTCACACGGCGCGGATCGGAGAGCACGCCTTTTTCCACAACTTTCGAGGCCCGCAGGCAATTGCGCAGGGTCGCGCCCGCTTCATCTTTGCCGATGATTCCGAAGCATTGGACGCGCGCCCCGAGCGCCGAGAGATTGGCGGCCACATTGCCAGCGCCGCCGAGGCCTTCGCTTTGTTCGACGAAATCCACGACAGGGACGGCCGCTTCCGGCGAGAGACGCGAGGCCGTACCCCATAAATAACGATCCAGCATCAGGTCGCCGAGGACGGCGATGCGTTGTCCGCGCAGGCGGGGGATCAAACTCTTCAGACGGTGAGTATCGCTTTTCGCATTGCTGGGCATGGAAGAGATAAGTCGCGATGGGTTTGCCCGCGCTATTCGGGAGCCACTTTGGCTTCCTCTAGCAGCATGACGGGAATTTCGTCACGGATGGGATAGACGCGTCGACAAGTCGCGCACTTCAGGCCGCTGGAATCAGCTGTTAAAGTGACCGGAGTTTTACACTGCGGACAAACAAGAATGTCGAGTAACTCTTTCGAGATGGCCACTGCGATTCTCCTTCATGCCTTCGTGGGTGGTATTGGCACTCTACCAAAGCAGCAGCGGCCGGGCAAACGGGCGGCTTTCAGCTCTTGGTGGTGGACCCTGGCGTGTGCTACATACAAGCGCACAACCGGGAGGAATCATGCAGGCGCGCTGGAAACTGTTTTTCCTACTGGTCATCTCGGCAAAGGTAGTTTGGGCTCAGTTTTCGTGCTGGAGGAACGCGATGCGAGCTTTTGTACTTGGCGGACTATTCGTCTTAGTGTGTACCGCTCTATTGGCGGCGCAGGATTCCTCAAAACGGAGTGGGGAGGAAGGGCGCCTACTGGCATTGGAGAGTGCGTGGAACCACGCCGAGCAGAGCAAGGATGTTGTTGCGCTGAATCAGTTGCTTGGCGAATCGCTGGTGTACGTCGATTACGATGGCACGCTGCTGAACAAAAAGGAATTCTTAGAAACCACGCTGCATAATGACGTGCGGCAAGAGCAGATCAACAATGATGGGATGACGGTGCATTTGTATGGAAATGCTGCGGTGGTTACCGGAGTATACCGAGATAAGGGCATTGAAAAGGGCAAGCCTTTTCAACGACATGGTCGATTCACGGACACGTGGGTGAATCAAAACGGCGTATGGCAGTGTGTCGCCAGCCAGTCCACATTGATATCTCGCTAGGCGTACGTCTCGGCTTTTCGCAAGTTATTTCGTCGGTCAATCCTGCCCGGAGCATCGCTTACCGCATCAAATAGAGAAGCGAGCTCCCAGTTCACAGTTTTGAATTCAGGAGGAAATATGTTTGTTGCTTGGCGAGGCGTGCGGCATCTTTCATTGGCTGTTGTGGTGGTTGCTGGTATCGCCGGTTGCGGGTTGGTTCAAAGCGATAACAAGTCCGACGAACAGAAACGCAACGATGAGCAGAAAACTCGGGACGAGGTGGCTAAAGCCACCGAGCGAGCCAAGCCTGAACTGCAAAAGGCTGGTCAGGAACTGAAGGAAGCAGCGAACACGGCGGCGGGCCAGGCCAAGGCGGCTGCGCAAGGATTGAAAGAAGGGTGGGAGCGCGGCAGGCCCGAAAAGCTCGATTTGAATTCGGCAAATGAGACTGAATTGGCGGCCCTTCCGGGAGTCACACGCCGCAATGCGCGCAAGATAATCGCAGGTCGACCGTACCGCGTTCCCCACGAGTTGGTGGAAAAGGGCATTCTGTCTGATGAACAATACGAGCAGATTCGTGACGACGTTAGCGCGAACTGACGATTTGCGCAGCGCATGCCTGTCCAATGGCTATGATTCATTTCCATTAAATCGCAAAGGACAGCTTTGCAGTCCGTTGAATACAGGAAAACCCCCAAAGATGCGCGAAATAGAGGAACTGCTACCGCAAATTCGAGGGCGCCTTACGACGATTGCCTGATGTGCCCTGGGGCTCAGATAGGAGCATGATGCCAATCAGGACGAATTATTTCGTCCAGGAGGTTCTGTGTTGGCTTTAATCGGCTTGGTTTTGCTGGTGATGTGGCTGCTAGGGTTCGTGGCGTTTCACGTTACCAGTGGGGTCATTCACATTCTGTTGGTGCTGGCCCTCATCTCGATCATTGTGCATTTCCTGCGTGGTCGAACAGTGGCGTGACACGCGAGACCTCCCAGACAAAACGGTTAGAGTTCGAGAAAGGCAAGCTCGCCGATGGGCTTGCCTTTTTTTAATTTCCTCGAGGCGGTTAGACCTTCGCGTCCTTCTTCAGCGCGAGGCGCAAATCCAGGTTGCGGATCAGGCGATGCAGATAGTTGGAGTTTAGTCCCAGCAGCTTGGCCGTTTCGGTGATGCTGCCGCCACTTTGCTCAAATGCGCCCAGTATCAATTGCTTCTTTAAGTTGCGGACGGCATCGTGATAGTGTGCGGCGCTCGCGCTAGATTCGGCTGGGCTTTCCAGCAGCGTTTCCGGCAAATCCTCCGGAAGAATAAGTCGGGACGTGCCAATCACGACCGCGCGTTCCATGGCATTTTCCAATTCGCGGATGTTGCCGGGCCAGTCATATTGGGCCAGGCGTGCGCGGGCTTCGGCGGAGATTCCCTGCACATCGCGGTTGCATCGCTTGGCGTAACGGGCAGCGAAATACTCCGCAAGCGAAGGGATATCCTGGGGATGGTCGCGCAATGGCGGGAGCGCGAACGATATGACGTTCAGCCGATGAAACAGATCGGCCCGAAAGCTGCCCTCGCTAACGGCTTTCTGTAAGTCCTTGTTGGTGGCGGCCAGAAAGCGCGCGTTGAGCTTGATCGGCCGCGTGCCGCCGACGCGGACAAATTCGCGTTCCTGCAAAACGCGCAACAGTTTGGCCTGCAGAGTCACCGACAGTTCGCCCACTTCGTCAAGAAAGACGCTTCCGCCTTCGGCAACTTCAAGTAAGCCCTTCTTCTGGCAAATGGCACTGGTGAACGAGCCTTTTTCGTGCCCGAACAGCTCGCTTTCCAGAAGTGTTTCCGTCAGCGCGGCGCAGTTCAAGGCCACGAACGGTTGATCCTTCCGAGGGCTATTCTTGTGGATCGCGCGCGCAGCTAGCTCCTTTCCGGTGCCGCTTTCGCCGCGGATCAGGACCGTGGAATCGCTGGGTGCCACCTTTTCAATGAATTGGTAGACCTGGCGCATTCGAGGACTCTGCCCCACCATGTCGTGCTGCAGGCTGATCTCCGCGCGCAAGCGCTGATTCTCGCTGCCCAGGCGCTCGAACAAGCAGGCGTTTTCGATGGCGATTGCGGCCAGTCCGGCGATCGCGGCGAGAAGCTGCAAATCGTCCTTCGTAAAGGTTGCGTCGCGATTCGCGGAGTCAAGATAGACAACCCCGGAGATACGACCGGCAACCGAGAGAGGCACGCAGAGGACCGAGTGCACCGATGAGTCGTTGGCGTCCGAAGGTGATTCGAGTTCGCGACATTCGTTGTCGAGAATGGCGAAGCCTTCCTTGATCACCCGTTGGACGAGAGTCCGGTTGACCGTGACCGGGTGATCGGGCCCGGAGACGCGGTCCCACGCCACTGACGTGGACGCTTCCACGACGCTGTCATTCAACAGCAGGATTGCGCCGCGTTCCGCGGGCACGACGTCGAAGATCATCCCGAGGAGCTGCCATTGAAGCGATTCGACATCACGGATCGTGCCAATCGCCGTGCTGACCTTGAGAAGCGTGCTCAGCGCGCGAGCGAGCCGTGCCGGCTGTGGGAGAGCGGCCAAGGACTCCGGGTGCAAATAAACCAGCTCATCGTGACGCAATTGTTGTTCGTGGCTGCCACTTGCGGAGGGAGTGTCGTCGAACTTCACCGAGCTCGGCGCGCCGGCCGCCGAACTCTCCACCTGAAAAAGAAAAAGCGAACTGCCGATGGCGATCTGGTCGCCGGAGGTAAGAAAACGCTCCTTCACAGGCAGGCCGTTTACAAATGTGCCGGACGCCGTATCGAGGTCGGTGAGCAGGAAGCGTTCATCCTGGCGGGCGATATGGCAGTGACATTCGGATACGGCGGAATCCTCGACGCAAATTGCGTTCGAGGCGTCGCGGCCAATCGAGAGCAGCGCAGAGAAACGGAATTCGGATTTGCCGAGGGGACCGCTGAGAGCTAGTAGCTTAGGTTGCACGAATAAGCCTTGTCTAAGCCTTGTCGTTGCCCAATCGAGGCGAACCGCTGCGTATTCTAGCGCCAAAATGCGCGAACCTACCACCAGCGACCTCTATCTAAACAGATAGTCCATCTCTGAACAGAGAGTACCGGCAGAGTGCGAGTGCCATCCCGGACCAACACTTTCCCCGCCGCAGGTCAGTTAAGTCCCATGACTTCAGCGGTCTAACCTGACGAGCGCGCAGTCGCAGTTCGGCGACGATCCTGGCAACGCGCTTGCATTCTCTCCAGGCATCTGACGGATTTCAAAGCCGAGTGGAGGGCGACATGAAATTTCAAACGAACATTCGAATGCAGGTAATCATGGTTGGATTGGGAGCTGCGCTGCTGATGGCGGGCTCGGCCCGCGCACAGCAAGACATGGATCCCGCCTACTTTAACGTGAATCCAGCAGCGCCCGCGGTCAGCCAGCATGTCGTGGTGCGCACGGCGCAAAACACGCAAGCGCCAGTCGAAAATGCACAAGGGCAGGCAGTGGTCGCGAGCGGCGACTCGACTCTGGAATCGGTCATGACGCGGGTCGCGATTGTTGACGCGAGCATTGCGGTAATTTTATTCGGCGGCGTCCTCATTATCGTGCTGTATGCCATGGCGGCAACGCGACGCGAACGAGGTCTTCAGGTGTCCCGAGCAACTACCCCGTATACCCCCGTTTCTGCTGCGACGGCTCAGTGAAGGGAGCGCGGCGCTAGGCAGACCTCCGGGAATCGCGACACACCCCACCCGCGATTCCCGGAGATTTTTGTGCGCACATGAAATTAGAAGCCGGGAGCCCCGGAAGACGCAGGCCGCATTTCCGGCGCGTTAACGCCAAAGCGAAGATGCGCTAAGTAAGATTGGCCGAGGGACATGAAGCCGGTGTAGAGATAGCCCCAGACGAAGAGAAGCAAAAACGGGACCGTCGCATAGTTCTCGTTGAAGATGGCGTAAAGTACGGTGAAAAAGAAGTACACGCCCAGCAGGACCTCCGCGTAAGGCATCCAACCCGCCTTGTTCCTGTATTTCTTGGTGACAAAAGAGTCCCGCTTGCCCTCGATCTTGTATTTTGGCGTGCGCGCGAACTCGCTTTTCTTGCCGATGATGGCTTCGATGACCGCCTGGGCATTGCGCACGGAAATCCCGATACCCGTGGCCATGACAAACGGCATATACAGAAAAGTGCGCCACCAGTTCTTGGGTCGCAGCTCCTTCTGGGCGACTAGATAGAAGCTGGAAATCGAACAGGTGGACGCCAGAAAGAGCGGAAGGTCGATCACCAGCATCTGGATCCATCCCTGATAGAACCGCACAATCATGGCCGGCAATAGCATGGTTGAGAGCAGCACCATCAGCGGATAGCTGATGTTGGCGGTGAGATGGAAGAACGCCTCCGCTTTGATGTGCCACGGGGCATCAGACTTCATCACGCGCGGGAGAATCTTCTTTGCGGTCTGCATCAGTCCTTTGGCCCAGCGCGCCTGTTGCGCTTTAAATCCGTTCATGTCCACGGGCAATTCGGAAGCGCACTCAATATCGGGAAGGTACAGAAATTTCCACCCAAACAACTGTGCGCGATAAGACAGATCGGTGTCTTCCGTAAGAGTGTCATGCTCCCAACCTCCGGCGTCTTCAATGGCTTGGCGGCGCCAGACACCGGCGGTTCCATTGAAATTGAAAAAGGTGCCGCGACGCGAGCGTGCCCCATGCTCGACCACGAAGTGGCCGTCCAGCAAAATTGTTTCCACCTGGGTGAGCAGCGAATAATCCCGATTCAGATAAGTCCAGCGAGTCTGCACCATCCCAATTTTTTCATTTTCAAAGTAAGGGATGCTGCGTCGAAGAAAATCGGGAGCAGGAATAAAGTCGGCGTCGAATATGGCGACGAACTCCCCTCGCGCTGTTTTCAGGCCGTTTTCAAGGGCGCCAGCCTTGTAGCCCTCCCGGTTGTCGCGGTGAATGTAACTGATGGGAAGACCCTGCGCGGCGAAGCGCGTGACACAAGCGCTGGCAACCTGCTGCGTTTCGTCAGTTGAGTCGTCGAGAACCTGAACATCAAGAAGCTCCGGCGGGTAATCAAAGCGCGAAACTGCTTCGACGA
>Ga0307478_10001353_pt1 | contig 21338 bp, 16 predicted proteins | sample atmos_gasesECM4C_2_FD_203713 | JGI IMG/M metagenome (GOLD analysis project Ga0307478, IMG submission 203713) | Hardwood forest soil microbial communities from Morgan-Monroe State Forest, Indiana, United States - atmos_gasesECM4C_05 | ecosystem: Environmental > Terrestrial > Soil > Temperate... | reverse complement strand
TACCAAGAAGCCGGTCGCTACTTACACGTCATGCGGTCCCGGATCCACCAATCTGATTGTTGCCGTTGCGGGCGCCTTCGCCGACTCTTCCGCAATGCTCAACATTACGGGGAATGTGCCCACAGGCCAGTGGAATCGCGGCCCGTTCCAGGAGACGGGCAAGTACTTCCAGGGCGATTTCGTGAATGTAATCCGGCCGTATGTCAAGAGAAGCTTCCAGGCTACCCGTCCGGAGATGTTGCCTCTCGCGCTGCGGCAAGCGTTCTCCCTGATGACGAATGGACGTCCGGGCCCAGTACACCTTGACGTGCCACTGAACGTATTCGTCGAAGCGGTCGAGCAGGAAGCGATTGATCGTGAATCACATTGGCCGGTGGACGAGTGGTCACGGGCCGCCGGCGATTCGGCAGCCGTTGAGAAAGCGAGACGGATGCTCGACCAGGCTCTACGCCCGGTGATTGTTGCCGGCCACGGCGTGGAATTGAGTGGCGCGGAGCGCGAGTTACTGGACTTCGCCCAAGCCATGCGCATTCCCGTGGCGACAACGCCCTTTGGCAAGGGAGTCTTTGATGCGCGGAACCCGTTGAGTCTGGGGTCAACTGGACGGAATGGTTCTTACATGGCCAACGCGGCGTGCCGGAATGCAGACGTTGTTCTGGCACTCGGAACGCGCTTTGATGACCGGGCGACCAGCGCCTGGCTTCCCGGATTCACTTACAGCATTCCTCCCACTCAGTTGATTCATGTCGATATCGATGCCAGCGAGATTGGACGGAACTTTCAGCCGGCCATCGGGATTATCGGCGATGCGAAGCTCGTACTGCGGCAGTTACTAAGCCTGGAGCCCGCTGGCACTCCCAGCCGCAACGGCGCCTGGCTTGAAAGAATTGCAGGCTGGCGAAAACAATGGGATGCCGCAATCGCGTCGCCACGTACTTCCGATGCCGTACCCATTCGGCCCGAGCGCGCGGTCGCGGAACTGCGGAAGGTTATGCCGGGGAATGGCATCGTACTCGCCGACGTGGGAATACACCACAACTGGCTGGTTATGGAATGGGATGCTTCGCCGGCCCAGACCTTCCTTCAAAGTTGGGGTTTTGCCTCCATGGGTTTTGGGGTCGCGGGCGCACTAGGCGCAAAGCTGGCTGCTCCCGATCGCCCGGTGGTGGCGGTGTGTGGCGATGGCTGCTTCGCCATGAATTCGAGTGCCGTGCTCACGGCCGTGGAGTACGACATTCCTGTGGTCTGGTTGATCTGGAACAACCTTGGCTACTGTTCGATACGCGATCAACAAATGGGATATTTCGGCAAGGACCGCGAACTTGCTACCAGTTTCAACGACAGAACCGGCAAACTCTTCTCCGCGGATTACGCAATGATGGCGCGCTCGATGGGTGCCAATGGCGTACTCGTGGAGAAGCCCGCAGATCTGGCTCCGCAGCTTGAGGCTGCAATTGCCTGCAGGAGACCAACAGTGCTCGACGTGCGGATCGATCGCGAAGTGCGTCCAATCTCGACCGGCAGTTGGGACCTCCCCCCGATCCAGCATCCACTGCCTTCCTTCGGTTGGGGGAAAGACGACTAGCCGCACAGCTCAAGCGCCGGCCGCACCAAGAAAAGGGGAAAAGACTGTCCAGAGAACCTAAAGTCGAGGGCGTTCCATCACTGTTGAAGGGCAAGCGTCTCTATATCGCGGTCTTCCTGTTTTTTAATCTCTTCATTAATTATATGGATCGGACCAGCGTGTCCATCGCCGCACCCGTGATCGCCAAGGAATTTCATTGGAATTCCGGGACGGTCGGGGTGGTCCTTTCCTCCTTGATGTGGACCTATGCACTTTGCCTGATCCCATGGGGTTGGATGTCAGACCGTATCGGAACGCGCAAGGTCAACGGTTTATCGGTGTCGTTATGGTCGATCTCCGCCATGCTGATGGGGGCTGCGGTTGGGCTTGGCAGTATGATCGCGGCCATGCTGCTTCTGGGTATAGGAGAAGCGGCATCCCTGCCAACTGCGGGAAAAGTCGTAAGGCAGTGGTTCCCAGCTCGCGAACGAGGACTAGCGACTGCCATTTTCAATGCAGGTACTTTTGCGGGGCCCGCTCTGTCCGCCCCGATTGTGGCGTGGATTGTGGTTAGATTTGGTTGGCGAATTTCGTTTGTCGTGGCAGGTGTGATTGGCCTGGTGTGGGTATTTCTGTGGCTAACCCTGTTTCATCCTCCTGCGGAATGCACATGGCTGCCATCGCAGGAACGCGATTATATTTTGGCCGAAACTGATACGTCGGCACCCGCAGCTGCCGCGGGAAACCATGTGCCTAAGCTGCTGAGGCGACAAACCATGTGGGGGCTGCTCCTGACGCAGGGGTGTTGCGCCTACAGCAATGTTCTCTTTCTTGCGTGGTTGCCTTCCTACCTGGTCCAGTCACGCCACATGCATTTGATGAAGGCAGGGTGGTTTACTTCCATACCTTATCTGATTGCCGCGGTGCTGGGAATCATCATCGGAAAGCTGAGCGATACCTTGTTGACGCGTGAGGCGGTGAAGCAGGGCAAACGGCGAACTCTTCTGGTTGTCTTCATCCTATTATCCAGTTGCGTTTTCCTGGTCAACATGGTCAGCAGCGAATATGTCGTTCTCGTGTTGATTGCAATCTCTCTGGTATGTATCTCCAGCGCTCTCACCTTGAATATCGCCATGACGAACGATCTTGTATGGCAATCCAATATGGTGGGCACGGCGCTCGGCATTCTCATCACCGGCGGTATCACCTTCGGGATGCTGGCTCCGATGGTTACAGGGTTCATTGTGAAAACAACAGGAAGCTTCGACAATGCGTTCTATGTTGCCGGCGGTTTGTTAGTGTTAGGGGCAGCGATTTCCCTCACCATGACTCGTCACCCCATCAATTTTGACGTCACAGTAGAAGACACGCTGGTGCAGGCAAATGCCGCGAGTTCAATGGCAGACCGAACTACCGAGCGTTAATCCTAGAAAAACTGTCGCCATTTGAAGAGGTCTGGGCGATAGGATGCGGGGTCCTGGTACTCGACGAACTCTATATAGTTCTCCTCGGGATCAAGGGCGAAGAGGGCCACAAATCCCTTTCTAACTTCGAGCGGCTCGTCGAGGACCAGCCTAACTTTACACTCGTTCAATCGGGCTACCATCTCTTTCATGTCTGCGATCACAAAAGTGATGTAGGAAATACCATGCCGTTCGAACGTCCACTCTGTGAGGGGCTGTTTCTTCAGAGGGCGCATCTTGGTTTGAATGAGTTTGATTCTCTCGCCGTAGGGTGTCTGCAACCGTACAATCCGGAAGCCTTCGGGTGCAGCTCTGAACGCTCTACTCATTTCCGGGGTAGCCTCGGCGTCAGACACCTTCTTAAGTCCGAGCACTCCGGTATAAAACTCGAGCATGCGTTCGAGGTCGGAACATACGATTCCCGGCTCTATCGGTACCACCATCTTCAAAGACCACGGTTGCTGGCCATGAGCATCCATTGTTTTTTTGTCCTCGGCGTCCAAAACCATTCCCGAAGCGCCGGCGACAGCGGCACTTTTCAGAAATGTGCGACGGTCTAGATTCATTTTGCCAGGCCCTGCCATCATATCTCCGTTGGTTATTGCGGATCAGGAATGCTTGAGGCTCTTCGTCGACTTTAGGGTGAGACGTTATCGCCAGGTATCTCCAACCCCGATCACGGAGATGAGGCTACTGTGAACTGGAAACCAAAGAATGAAATGAAGATTAATTCCTGTTCACCTTTGGTGAGGGCTACAGGAAGCTTAATAATAATTAAGGGGCAATTAAGGCTTCGAGCCGGCAGGCATGTTAGGTTCACAGAAAGCACGTCTTCGATAACCTGGTTCGCTGCCCGGCCCGGGCAGCGATGGTTTGCCCAGGTGAATGACGAACGCTCAGAACCTGAGATGAGGCGCTGTTTCCAGCGTGCTTGAAGGCCGATCGGCACTCACCCCAGAGGAGAAGAACTTCATGGCATTGACCTCGACAGACCTGGAAACCATTCCATTCCTTATTGGAGGGAAGTGGATCAGCGACACACCGGCGCACTTCACGCATATAAATCCCGCCACCGGTGAGCCTAACTACAGGATATGCGCGGCCACTGAAGAACATATCGAGGAGGCCGTGCGATCGGCTCACGAAGCCGCATTAAAGCCATCGTGGCGCCACATGTTGCCGCACGAGCGGGCGAGAATACTTCATCGGATCGCTGACCTGATGATCGAGCGTTCTGACGTGCTGGCACGCTGTCAGATGCTGGAGAATGGGAAGGTCTGGAAAGAGTGTAAGAACCAGGTCATCAATGGAGCAGCGACTTTCCGCTTCTGCGCCGCAGCCATCGAGACCCTTGGTTCGGAAATTACGCCTCCGCGCGGGAACTACCTTTCCATGACGGTGTACGAGCCGTGGGGAGTGGTTGCCGCCATCACGCCCTGGAACTCACCCATAACTCTTTCATGCAACAAGATTGCAGCTGCCTTGGCTGCCGGCAATGGAGTTGTTCTCAAGCCAGCCTCCTATACGCCGACATGCGGCATTGAGTTGGGCCGCATTTGTCTGGACGCCGGTGTTCCGCCGGGCATTCTCAATGTCATTCCGGGAGCTGGAAGCAAGATTGGCGATGCGCTGGTCTCCCATCCTCTGGTTCGAATGGTTTCCTTCACTGGCGGCACGGAGGTGGGAAGAAGAATCTCCGAACTGGCGGGCAAAAAGCTGATCACCACCGTATTGGAGCTCGGAGGGAAATCCCCGCACATTGTTTTTGCGGATGCAAATCTCAAGGCCGCCGCGGACGCCGTGACCGTCGCCATATTTGAAGGAACAGGGCAGTCGTGTACGGCAGGCTCGCGGCTTTTTGTTCAGCGCAAAGTTCGCGACGAGTTCATCGAGATGGTGTTGGAAAGGGCGCGGGTGCTTCGCGTGGGAAAACCCGATGCGCCTGGCTCACAGCTTGGACCCCTGGCCAGTTTCGCCCAACGGGACTTCGTCGAGAGTATGGTGGAAGGTTCACGCCGCGAGGGTGCGGAGATTCTGATCGGCGGCGCCCGGCCTTCGGATCCTGATCTGCAAAAGGGAGCCTTCTACATGCCGACAATCGCTACGCGCATCACAAACCGTTCACGTATCGCCCAGCAAGAGATTTTCGGGCCGGTGCTGTGCGCCTTTCCCTTCGACGACGAGGAAGACTTGATGCAGCAGGCAAACGATACTTCGTATGGTCTGGCATCCGGTATCTGGACTGCCGACTACAAGCGTGCCTGGCGAGTAGCGCGGGCCTTGGAAGCGGGCATGGTGTGGATCAATACGTACAAGCAGTTTTCCACTGCATCACCGTTTGGCGGTTTCAAGGATAGCGGGATTGGCCGCGAGAAGGGCCTGATGGGCATCCGTACCTATCAACAGGTGAAGTCGCTCTTCTGGAGCATGTCGGATTCATTCGATGGGGGATTTAGCATCGCGAAATGAGCACCAATCGGGTGACGAGAGCATCGATCAGTGAGGCATACGCCCCGCGGTACTAACTGAAGTGGCGCCGGCAGAACGTCAACGGGAAGAACTACTTCGATTTAGAAATCTATTTGGCGATAGATCCCGTCGACTCCGTAAGCACAGCCTGCACTGAAGCTGGTAAGGCATCGGCATGGGCTAGTAAGAGCGTTACATCCCACGCTTGACGTTCTGACAGTGATTTCCTGAAACCCGGCATGCCGGTCAGGCGAATCCCATTGACGACCTTCCAATACGTTTCGCCGGGCTCGTCATCCGTGACGCCCTTTCCCTTGAAGAGCACGGGAGCTTCTGGAAATAACCCCTTGGCGATCGCAGATGGGGGAGTTCCAGGAAGCCCGTGGCAAACCGCACAGTTGTCACGATAGATCCTGGCGCCTTCGAGGTAAGTGTTTTCATCCGGGGAAATTGGAGCAGATTTCGGCATCTCCCGGTTGATGCGAGCATGTAAGGCTGATTTAGCAAGGAAGTGTTCCAGGGGCATCGGCGTCGACGCCGTGGCTACGGGAGCAATACCCGCCATAAAATACACGGCGATTACAGCCGCAACAACAGCTACGGATGTCACAGCCCCTAAGAGAAATGTCTTCATCGTCAAACCCTCCGTGCGACTAATTCGACAACTATTTGCCCAGCACCAGAATTTTGAAAGTGCCCGGCGCTCGAATGACGGCGGGGTGCGGGTTCTCGGGCGTCGCTTTCGGAACTTCCACGGTTGCACTGGGAAGATAAACCTTAAGAGTCTTAGGATCGACCGCCAGGGTGTTCGCCTTGAGCTTCGTCGACACCGTTTCAACCGCGCTATATTTGTCCGGCGAATCTTGATGAATGATGGTCACGGAGCCGTTGTTGGCGTTAAAAATCAGGCCTGTCTTGGGATCAAAGGCGGTCGCATCCACGTGCACGCCAATCGGCATAGTCGTAATGATCGTTCCAGTATCCGGATTAGCAACCGCCATCATCTGGTTGCCGCAACCGATAAATAGGCGCTTATGCTCGCGGTCGATTGCCATACTGGCTGGTTCCACGCATGGCGCTGTTGGCCAGCGTCCAGTTATTTGCAGGCTCTGCGCATCGATCCGAACCAGCGTGCTCTTATTTTCGAGATTGACCCAAACGTTTCCTTTTTCGTCGTTGACCGGGAACTCTGGTTCGCCGCCAAGTTCGATGGTGCCTGCCACCTTTCCGTCGCTGGCTCCGAAGACGGTCACGTTGTCGCCGTGATGGTTAAAGGCGAATACGCGGCCTGAGGTTGAATCATAAAGAACGCCGTCTGGGCTCTTTCCCGCCGGCACTTCAGCGAGGTGCTTTAAGGTGTTCAAGTCAAAGATAGTGACTGTGGATGACAAGCCGCTGGTGATGAAGCCGCGTCCTAATTTCGAAGCGATCGCGATGCCATGAACGCCGTTCAAATCGGTGACCTTGCCCACGGGCTGCTCCGAATCCAGATCGACAACTTCGACCTGTGTTCCATGGGACACATAGAGTCGGCGGGCACCAGAGTCGATAGTCAAATAGTCCCAAGCGCCGTCTCCGCTAACGGGAATCTCTTTCACAAGGCGATAGCCGCCAGCGGCCGCCGCCGAAACCAATGTGGCGGCGCAAAAAACAAATAAAGCAAAATGATTCTTGACTCCGCGGCTGATCAAACTGTGCAAAGAGCCTCCTTAGTAGAACTATAGAAGTCCAGACAAAGCAGAAATATCTTGCTGATTCATATTCCCGTCAGGGCTTGGAAGGTTCCGAGTTAGCTGCGACCCTGCGAACAATCCATGGCATTGTGACCTGCTGGAAGATCATGGGATCGGACCAGACTTTCGGGTCCCTGCCCATGTGCCCGCCCTGAGGATTAATCCACGCTTCCTTAGGCGTCTGGCCGGTGTGAAGAAGCAAATCCACATCTGCGATCGGTACCTGCGTATCGAGGACGCCGCCGATTACGAGCATTGGAGCCATCGGTTTATCGAGCAAGCCCTGCTTCTTTAGCGACATCCGCTCCCGCACATCAGCCAAGGTCTCAAGATTCGTCGCTCCCTCATACATGAACAGTTGAGCCTGGACAAAGCCGAAGAGATATTCTCGATTCTTGGCAAGCGCCATCGTGCGTGATCGTGCAAATGTCTCGTCGATGGGAGGTGACTGAGAAACGACGGCACGAAGGCGATTTCCTTCGAGGGCAGCAAGCAGCGTAGACCAGTATCCTCCGAGGCTGCTGCCGTAGATCACCACCCGCTTCTTATCGACGTCCGGACGCTCGAACAAATAATCCACTGCACGGACAAGCATGCGCTCCGCTCCCGGCGCAGCTTTAATGGGTGACTCACCCCCGCCTGGCGGGTCCAGCGCCAGATAGCCGATTCCATAGGCAAGCAGGGGGCGCAGGCGTTCCGCCATGTCCTCTTTTCGGCTGTCCAATCCGCCAATGCCAACCACAATCGGAGCTTCTTTCACCCCTTTCGGCATTTGGAGATAAGCTTTGATCTCCTTACCTTCGAAGGGAATCTTTATGACCTCCAGCGGTGGAGTCAGCAGCTTGCCATGAGCAAGATAAGCTTCGCGCGCCTTTTCGTAAGCCTTCTCTTTTCCGGGGGAGTTGGGTACCGGCCAGCGAGCCATGGTGTAGAACAGCCATGCCTCGATGAAGTTATCGTCCGCCGCCTTGGACGATTTCTCTGACCGTCCCTTCTCGGCGTAACGGTCACCAAGCGCGCTCCAGGCGGCCGCCCAATCGTCCGAGTCCAGGCTAGTGACGTGGCTCAAGGCCTCGCGCACATCGTCAGCACTCAATCCGATGAAAGGATAGGCGTTGTGATCGGCCCTTTTCTGAGCTTCGGCCTTGAGTTCCTCCAAAGTGCGTTCTTGTGCCTGACATGCGAGTGCCGCGAAGGCCACTAACACGAAGCATGCCCATCTCAGCACTTCCACCGCAGCGCACCGTTTCTCAACATTCATAGTCATATTGCCTTGGTCTGGCGAGTAGTTAAGATCGCCAGGCCAGTCCGGGCGAGGCGATCGTGCCATCAAAAGATTATCTTCAGCGCAAATTGTATCTGTCGGGAAGTCGTAGAGGTTCCATCAATCAAACCTGCGCCGCCCACCGGGTTCCCGCTCTGATCAAAAAGCGTGTTGTTGTCCAGGGGCGGCAGAAAGTTGGGGTGATTGAACACATTAAACAGCTCCGCGCGAAACTGTATATTGAACGTTTCGGAGATGCTGCGGATGTAGTTGTTCTTGAACACTGAAAAATCAAGGTCGGTCAGCCGCGGCCCTCGCAAACTGTTGCGTCTGGCAGTTCCCAACAGGGTAAGAGGATTGGGAGCGCTGAAACACTGGAGATTTATGTACGCAAATGGATTACCCGTGACTGCCGACCCGCATCCCGGGCCACTCAAACGATTGGGATACGCATAGGGTGAGTTGTCGAGAGTCCCAAGCGGATCACCTCCGTCCAAGGGCGTGAATGGAAGACCGCCATGAACATTGAAGATGGCGCCCAGCTGCCAGCCATTTAATGTCCACGCTGCCGGGCCGTGCAGCGAGGGCACAGTGGGAATATTCCACAGGGCATTTATGATTGCGTTGTATGGAATATCGTAATCCGACACGGCGCGGCTCAGGCTCCGGTCGAAGAAGAATAGGTTTGAGATCGAGTTGTTGAAGGGATCGCCAACGTCGCCCATGGATCCTGTATCGATGCTCTTGCTCCAGGTAAAGGAACCTTGAACCTGGAATCCATGAGTCATCTCTTTACGCACCTGCAGCTGCAGTGAATCGTAGTATGAGCTGGAGTGCCAATCGGTGTAGTCAATCCGTCCAAAATTAGGGTTGATCACGGTCCCGCTGCCCGATGGAGACGGCCACAGATATCCGGCGGGAGTTAAAGTCGGCAACACCATGTTCGCGTCATCTCCCCGGAATAACATATGCTTTCCGCGAGAACCCACGTACGCAATGGTCGCAGACAGATCGGGCGCGAGTTCCCGCTGGATGTTCACGTTCCACGCCATCACGTAGTTGCGACTTGGGTCGTATTGGACGTAGTCCTCTCGCAGGAGACTAAGGGCTTGCACCTTCGCAAACCCCAGGGTTGGAAAGTCTCCCGGGGACAGAACAGGAGCGGTCACTCGTCCTTGCTGAGTGAACGGAGCGGAACTGAAGGCCGTAAGTCCGTATTGATATACGAGAGGAAGGATGTCAAATATACCGAAGCCGCCACGAATGGCAGTCTTCTCGTTGCCAAACGGGTCCCAGGCAAAACCGACTCTCGGCTCAAAGTTATGGAGGGTGGGATTTTGAAAGAATGGATCACCCAGATGCGGTGCCGTAGCTGTGAGGCTCCGCATATTCGACAGCTTTCCGTGGGCTTCTGTCGGCGTGGATGATATTTCGTAGCGCACTCCTAGATTCAGCGTAAAGTTCGGTTTCCAGCGAAAATCATCCTGAAGATACAGCCCCAGGATGTTTTGCCGGTAATCCCTCGGGCTATGCTCGGCCAGGAGTCCTGCCTCCAACGTTTGCGGAGCGTTGGTTAGAAAGTCATACAGTGACCCGAAGGAGTACTGCCCTCCGTCCGTGTTGTCTTGAATCACGCTGGTGTACATTCGTTCGAAGGCAAAGCCAAATTTCAAAATATGTTTGCCCTTGGCGAGAAAACCGTCGTCATACGCTTGATAGGAAGTGTATCCGGCTTTTGTAAAGCCGTAGTTCTTGAGGCCACCTTGAAAGGTCGTAATCCCGGAAACAGCAATTTGCGGTGCTGTAAAGCCGGGTACAGCTTGCAGAGCCGGACTGTCGGCAATAGGATTCAGGTCGGCATTCGCATATCCCCCATCCGCCGTCACCCGATTGAGCCCGACCCGAAAAGAGTTGATGAACTGAGGATTGAAGATATGCCGTTCTTCAATCGCCAGCAGTTGACGGCCTCTTTTCTGACCCACCTGAATATTTCCTAGAGCATCTGGCAGGGTAGTGAGACCTTTATCAAATTGGTAGGTACCGAAGATGCTGTCCGCCGAGCTGATCGTCTGATCGATTCGGCCCGTTAAGAAATTTCCATTGGTTACGGCTTGGGCAGCGAACTTGTAAACGCCAGTGTCGCCATTGCCTGTCAAGCCTGCGTTGGGCAACTGCCACAATCCCAGAAATGGCGCTACCAAAGGGTTCACCGTGATCGTAGTCAGATTCCCGTTGTCATCGTGCACGGTACCTTCTCGAGCGGCCGGGGAAGGCACAACATCCGAATTTGTGATGCCCAACGATTGGCGTATCCCTTCATAGTTGACAAAGAAGAAAGTCCGGTCCTGGCGGATGGGGCCCCCAATAGACCCTCCGAATTGATTTCGCCGGAACGGTACTGTCGTCGTATCAAAAAAATTAGCCGCATCCAAGGCTCTGTTGCGCAAAAAATCATACGCCGTACCATGCCACCGATTGGTTCCGGAATGAGTGATGGCGTTGATCACGCCTCCGGACGTGCGGCCGTACTCTGCCGAGTAATTGCTGGTCAGCACCGAGAATTCCTCAACCGAGTCCACTCCCGCGGTCGCGCCGAGTACGCTGCCTGGACCACCGTTCAGCCAATCGTTCACATTGATACCATCGACGCGATAGCTGCTTTGTTGGGGACGGGAACCGGAGATCGTAAGCTGGGTGCCGAACCCACGATTTCCGCGGCCGCCGCTGGCACTTCCTCCTGTCGCTGGCTGAATCGCCTCCATCGAAGCAACGCCGGGGGACAGAACCGCTAGTTCCGTCCAATCCCTCCCGTTGAGGGGCAAATCAGTCACCGTCCGCGATCCCACCTGATCGCTGATGGTCGAAGTCGTTAGCTGCACAGCGGAAGTGGTAGCTTTCACTTCAATTGTCTCTTGCGTTGCACCTGGCTTTAGCTTGAGATTGACCAGATTCTGCGAACCAACGGTGACCTCGATTCCCGATTGCACTTCGGTGGCGAAGCCCGGGGCCGACACTGTGATCGAGTAAGTACCTGGTAAAAGATTTGCCGCGGAATAGGAACCGCTGCTATCCGTAGGTACAACTCGCGAAATTCCAGTAGCAATATCCGTGATGGTCACCTGCGCCCCCGCGACCACGGCGCCGGATGCGTCCTTCACGGTTCCGAGCATCGTTCCGCCAGCCACCTGGGCATGGACGGAAGTACAGAGTGAAACTCCAACGACCATCGCAAGAACAACCCAGAATGTCCGCCGCACTTTGAGCGACATGGCTCACGCCCCCTTGTGACCTAAGCTGCGAATGAAAAGTGTTCGTCTAGCGCCTTGCAGTCGACGGACGCCTAAACCGCCGCACACTTCTTCGGTTTTCCGTCTTCTGCACTCTGCTACTCTGCGGCGAGACAGTAACACGACCGATGAGGAGCGTGAATTAATCGAAAATTAATTTGCTTTAATTATCCGAGGCCAGTGCGGATTCGGTGTCGGAGTTCGCAATCGCCACACTTGTGACCGGCTATTGCTCCGAAATGGTGGTGGCTTGATGGGCAACCAGACGCCACTGTCCCCCCAATTTGATGTAGACGTTCGTAAATCTGCGGGGGACCTTATTCACTTTGCCCTGGTATATCACCTCGGACGTTGCACGCCCCGTCATGACCACCGTGTCGCCATAGACGTGCAATTCGTAACTGTCTCGCCCGAACGAGATGAACTTGAGGTTACCCGAGCGGAGATCTTCCATGCGTTGTGCCTTGGAGAGTAGCGCCCCGTGAGTAGTCACGAACACCAGATCGTCGGCGTATATCTGATCGAGTTCCGCTCCGCCGGCCTGGCCATGTGAGGCCACATACCGTTGCATCGCGTGGTCCTTTTCGTCGTCGATCTTCAGGATTTGCTTCTCGATATCAGCATTCGCGTTTGCACCGTCTGTTTTTTGGCCACCCACGAACCCACGAATCGCAAATGTTACGAGAAAGAGCACAAGGACCGTTCGCATAGTTGTTTCTTTCTTTCCCAGAACTTTTTATTTGTTGCAGTACTGAAGATCTCCCGGCGGGCTGTCAGTGACCAGCGTTGCTTGATGAGCCACAAAGCGCCAATGGCCGTCGAGCTTCACATATACGCTTGTGAATCGCCTGGGAGTCTGGTTGAGGCGGCCCTGGTAATCCACGACAGAGCAGGCAACGCCAGTCACGACGGCAGTGTTTCCGTAAATGTGGAACCTGTAGTCGCCCTGACGGAACGAGTTGTATTTGACGCTGCCAGAGGCGAACTCTTTTATCCGGTCCTGCTTCGTCAGAACTTTTCCACGAGCATTGACGAATATCAAACTGTCAGTGTAAACCTCTTCGAGCACCTTGGCGTCGCCCTTTTGCATGGCATCGTTCTTCACGGCTTCTATCGAAAGGATCTCCTTCTCGATCTCGGTATCCTGGCTGGCGGCCGGTTGTTCCTGCGCTCCGAGTGCACCGGACAGAGTGGCCGTCAAGGCCGACCATATGACCAGGCGTCGCAGACTTGTCACGCATGGGCTCCTTCCTGAACACACCACTGCATCCTCCGGTATCGATTACTGGGGCTGGTCGATGAGGGTCTCGCTCTGCGCGACGAGCTGCCATTCTCCGTTGAGCTTGATATAGGTGAGAGTGAATTTTCGTGGGACCCGATTGATCTTCCCGTGAAATTGGACCGCCGAATTCGCGCGGCCATTGAGAATGACCGTATCTCCGTAACTGTGAAAAGAGTAGTCGCCCTGATCAAAAGACAAGAATTTAAGATCGCCTGATTGAAAGTCGGCCAGCCGCTGAGCTTTGGTCAAATGCACGCCACGCGTGTTGACGATGACGACATTATCGGCGTAGATGCGGTTTAGCACCGCCATGTCCGCTTTCTGCATCGCCTCGTCACGCGCCGCTTCTGTCTTAAGCACTTCCTGCTGGATCGCGGGTGATGGAACGTCAGTCTGCGCTTTCGCCATACCAGGGCACACCAGTGCGATCAGCCCGATCATTCGCAAAATGTATCCTGCCGACATAGACGTCGCCTCCAATCGTGCGCGGCGTTAATTAGTTTCGTCAGCGATCAGAGTTGCCTGGTGAGCTACCAGGCGCCACTGCCCTTGCATCTTGATGAAGACGCTGGTAAAGCGTCGCGGGCGCTTGTTCACCACACCGTGGTATTCGACCACGGATTTGGCTCGTCCGCTCATTATCACCGTGTCGCCATAAATGCAGAACGTGTAATCATCGGTCTCAACCGACAAGAACTTTAAATTTCCCGACCGGATCTCTTCCATATACTCCGCCTTGTTGAGCATGCGGCCTTTGGTATTGATAAACACAAGTCCGTCGCCATGGAGGCGATCGAGAGTGGCCATGTCCTTTTTTTGCATTGCCTCATAGCGCTCGTTGTCGACCGCGAGAATCGCCTTTTGGATTTCCGCATCGGGCTGGTGTTTCGCGTCTTGCGCGCTGGCGGGGCGGATCGCGCCCAGCGCCATGATCGCCATCAAAACTGCAACTCGTTGCTTTTTCATGTATGTATGCTCGCTATTCTGCAAATTCATTCGTGTTTGAAATCCTGCTATTCGACGATGGGGGTTGCCTGGTGCGCCACGAGTCGCCATTGCCCGCCGGTTTTCACGTAGATATTGGTAAACAGGCGTGGGATTTTATTGACCCTTCCTTGGAATTTCACGACTGAACTCGTGCGCCCCGTCATCACCACCGTGTCGCCGTACACGTGGTAGGAGAATCCTTCCTGGTTGTAGGAAAAGTATTCCACTTTCCCGGCGCCAAGATCGGCCAGGCGCTGGGCCTTCGTGAACTTCTGGCCACGCGTATTCACAAAAACCAACTGGTCGGAATAAATCTTGTCGAGGAGGGCCACATCCCGCTGCTGCAGAGCCTGATCCCTGGATTGCTCCACCTGGAGCACTTCATTCTCGGTTTGGAGGACAGACTTGTCGTCCTGTTTCTCCTGACCGGCCAGGGAACACACCGATGCAACACTGGCTGCGCACAAAAGCAGGACTCGGCACACACGTCCGGGATGATTCCGCATAGAAAACTCCTTCGATTCTCCGTAACGGGCCGCAGGAGACGGACTCTCAATGGTCTGAAGCCTACACTGTCTGCCTGAAGTGGACATGAAAAGAAAATTAACTTTTGTTTATCGCGTTTTTTGAACCTCAGATTTTAGTAGACTCTCCTCGCAAACGAACCCTGTTGCGCCTGGAGAAAATGCACACAACAGCCGGGACAATGGATATCGACAAAGGAGTTTAGCCTCATGAAGCTGGTCTCTATACGCGGACTCGCGACGGTGCTGTGTTCTCTGATCTTTGCGGTGCCTTTTTTCGCAGCTGAACAGTTCGGAGGTTATCATCTGCTGAAAAAGGTGCCTTTGGGGAGTGCGACAAAAGGTGCACAGCGCGAATACTTTGACTACATAACGGTGGATGCGGCAGAGAGGCGGGTCTACCTTTCCCACGGGACTGAAGTCATGGTGGTGAATGCAGACGATTATTCGGTGATAGGCACAATCCCCGGATTGAAACTGGCTCATGGGACTTTGTTGCTGAAGGACCTGGGCAAGGGATTCATCAGCGATGGCGGGGGCGATCGCGTGGTGATTTTCGACCTGAAAAGCCTGAAGGCGCTGGGCGAGATCAAGACCGGCGGCAATCCTGATTGCATTATGTACGACCCCGCGTCGAAGCATATTTTTACGTTCAATGGCAACACCAAAGATTCGTCGGTCATCGATCCGGCAACTGCAACTGTAATCGCTACTGTTCCCATGGGCGGCCGCGCAGAGTTCGCCGCCGCCGATGGCAATGGGATGATTTACGACAACATTGAAAACACCGACGAAGTCGTAGCCCTGGATTCCCGAACGCTCAAGATCAAAGTCCGGTGGCCGTTGGCGCCAGCCGGAACCCCCACCGCTCTGGCCATGGATGCGAAGCATCGGCGCTTGTTCATCGGCGGACGCAACCAAATTATGGCGATCATGGATGCAGATAACGGAAAGGTCCTGCAGTCATTTCCCATTACAACCGGCGTAGACACCATAATTTTCGACGCCGATTCCGGGCTGGTGTATGCATCGACTCGGCAGGCGATTCACATATTCCATGAGGACAGCCCGGATAAATTCACGGAAGTTGAGACAGTGAAGACAGAATTTGGCGCGAAAACGATGGGCTTTGATAAGCGCACGCACCGGATATTGGTCGACACGGCCGATTTCGGCCCCCTGCCGCCATCCACTCCAGAAGAACCTCACCCAGAGTCGGAGCGAGTGCCAACTCCGGGTACCTTCCGTCTGCTGATCTACGGGCGTTAAAGCACGGGCGTTAAAGCCCGGACGCTAAAGCGCGGGCGTTAAGCCACAGCAGAGGAACGCTCAACCTCGTTTTCGAGTTCCGCAGGGCTGTCCCAGTTCTCAATGCGAACGGGTGGGATTGCGACGTAGGGCAGCGTTACGACAAAAGTCGTGCTGGAACCTAGAATGCTGTTGCACTCAATCGATCCGCCCTGGGCCTCGACAATGGCCTTCGCGATCGCGAGTCCCAGGCCACCGCTGCGGCTCTCGCTGCCGCCAATGTTGTGGCCACGGAAGAAGCGTTCAAAGATACGAGGGCAATCCTCGCTCGGAATTCCACAGCCTTGATCTTCGAAAGTAATTTGGACGTTGTTGTCTACCCGCTCAAGCTGAACCTGCACTTCCGTGTTGCTTGGCGAATACTTAATGGCGTTGTCTAGAAAAATGATCGCCAGTTCCTGCAGAAACGCCTCGTCCCCAAAGTAGGGTAGGTCCAATTTCAGGTCCCGGCGAACACCAATCCCCTTGGCGTCTGCGATGGGCCCGATTCTGCCGCAAGCCTGCTCCAGCACTTCATTCAGATAAAGCGGTTCGCGCAATAAGCGGAGTTGCCCGGAATCGGCCATCGACAGAGTAAATAAGCTCTCCACAATCCGAGTCAGGGTTTTGAGTTCGCCATCCATCACACGCACGGTTCTCTCGTACTCTTCGGTGGTTCGGGGGCGGGAAAGCAATAGCTCGGTTTCCCCTTGCAGGATGGCAAGCGGCGTCCGCAATTCATGGGAAGCGTCGGTCACAAATTGACGCAATTGCCGCATCACCACTTCAATCCGGTTAAAGAGCTGATTGAAAGTAACGGCCAGCCGGTCCAATTCGTCCCGAGAGTTCGAGACCGTCAGAGGAGTAGTAAACGCGCCATTCGACTCGGTATCGATAGTGGTTGCCTGTCCCACGATCTCAGTGAGCCGGGCAGCCCTGGACGTCAGGTCCTTGACGGGCCGCAAACTGCGTCCGACGTACCATCTCGAAATAGAGGCCGTCACCAAAAGGCTAATCGGCAACAGCCACATAATCAGCCGCTGAAAACTGGTGAGCACCGCGTCATTGCGGCGGCCTGGCATGGAAAGAGCCAGGAATTGCTGTCCCGTTTTCTTTTGGAACGGAATTAGAGTTACCCGCTGGCGTCCAAGGTTCTCATCTTCGATCGTCTGGAAAGTTTCTCGCGAGGGGTCCATCACCCGGTTTAACTTGAGTTCCGAACCCGCCAGGTTCTTCGATTTCTGCAATACCCGTCCAGAAGCGTCGAGGACTTCAAAATACTCGTCGGGCACATTGAGTTCGTTTACGCCCCGGGACTCGCTATTGGGGTCGGAGGCAAGAACCGTAGCCACCGCCGTGGCAGCCTTCTGTAGCCGGCAGTTGAATTGCGAATCCAGTTCGCGGGCAAACAAAACATACAGCACGCAGAGCGTGCTCGAGAGCAACACTCCCACCGCAGTGCAGAAAAGCAACATCATGCGACTACGGAGCGACAGTCTATTCATAGGTTACTCCCCCATTCGATAGCCCACGCCACGGATTGTGTGAATCAACCGGGGCTTCCCCGTGCGATCAATCTTCTGCCGCAGCCGGTTCACGTAAACCTCCACGAGATTGGTCTCGCTGTCGAAGTGACAATCCCAAACGTGTTCAATGATTTCAGTCCGCGAGACAGCGTTCGGGGAATTCACCATCAACAGTTCGACGAGAGCGAATTCCTTCGTTGTTAGCGGGATCACCGAACCTGCTCTCTGCAGGCGCCTCTTCTGGCGATCAATCTCCAAGTCTCCGCAGCGGAGAAGATAATTTCCCTTGTGCAGCCCACGCCGGGTCAGGGCCCGTACACGAGCGCGAAACTCTGCTAACGCAAAGGGCTTGGTCAGGTAGTCGTCGGCGCCAGCATCCAATCCCTCTACCCGCTGCTCTACAAGGCCGCGAGCAGTCAACATGAGCACCGGCGAACTGTTGCCTGATTGCCGCAGTTCGCGACACACCTGAATCCCGCTCAACCCCGGCAAGCGGACATCGAGCACAATCAAATCGTGAGCGACCCCTTCCGACATCTCTAAGGCCTGCTCGCCCGTTTCGGCGACGTCCACCGCATATGCGTCCTCCCGGAGGGCTCGCGCAACGAAGCTCGCTACCTTACGCTCATCTTCAACCAGCAGGATTCGCATCGTGAATACCAGAGGAACAGCGGAACCGAGGGTGCTTTGCTATCCATGCGTGGATAACACACTCCTTTCTTGGAAGTCAAGAGAGGCACGGGTAGTGTCATAATAGTGCGTTGTCAGGTGGATCGTGGCAATTGTGTAAGGACACTACCAATACGCGGAAGCGAAGACATGGGACGTGATCGTGGTGGGGTGGCGCGATTGCTCCCGGTTCGAAACTTCCCGACATGGCAAATGCACTGTGCAGTTTATCGCTCACCTGGGAACGTCGTAGCCAGAGCCTCCGGCCATCTCGGGGGAACTGAGGCAGATGGAAAGGCACAGTTTACAAATGTGTCTCCTACATCTGCCTAGAGTGAGCGCAGAAAATCGATGATTTCCTGTTGCTCCTGAACGGTCAGCTTATTGAAGTGTTCGATGACCTTGTTGGCTTCGCTGCCGTGGCTCTGGTGAGCCCTGATGGCGTCGACCAGGTTGGACGTACGCCCATCATGGAGGAAGAAGACGCGTTGTCCGACGCCCCAAAGAGGAGCGGTTCGGAACTCGTCGGGGCCGGCGGCGCCTTGCGTAATGCCGTCGGCCAGGCCTTTGCCCATGTGGTGCACGAGCAGGTCGGAGAAAAGATTCGCAGTTTGATTGGAAAGCGCAGCACTCGGATTGGTCGCGGAGCCACTCGCAATCGTTCTTCCTGTGGTAAACGACGGAGTATGGCAGTGCACACATCCAACGCTCGCAAACAAGTCGCGTCCCTTTTCGGTGGACGGCGTGGGTGGAACGGGCGCGGGTGGAGCGAGCATCCGCATGAAGTTGGCAAACGCTTCGATGTCCGAGATGACCGCTGGGTTCGAGATGCCGCTCGAATTGCCGGTGGTCGAGGGAGTGGTTGTGAAGTTAAGGTTGTCGTTAGGAGTGGGATTGAAGATACAACCGGGCGTTTCATCGCGCTCTTGCGGGAATAACTGGTTCGAGATTCCCATCTCGACGTTGTAGGCCTCGCCCGCGAACATGAGAAGGGATTTGTTCTGCGCCTTCCACCCAAAACGGGTGATAGTTCCATCGTTGCCACTGAGATTGACGTTTCCGCTGAGGTGCGCGTTCGCGTGTCCGTGAATGCCCAGCACTGACTTCGCCGATGCATTAGCCTGCTGGTTGGCAAGGATGGCCGAATCGGAAATCCCTTCAATCAGCCCCGCGCCAAAGACAGCAGTCGGGATTCTGAAAATAATGTTTCCATTCCCGCCCTGGCCCGTAAGCGGGTTTCCCGCGGGCAAAAAATCGAATTGGGCGATATTGCAGCCCGGAGCGTCCGCTCGCCCCGTGATCACGAAGAGGTCATGCACTTCGCCATCCGCGTTGCCGTTGCTCTTCTTGAACCGCGCCTCACGGATGGGGCCGTTGGGCACGATGAACCATGGCACCGCGTTCTTGGCCCTATCTAGGGCGGCAACTTCGGGCAGAGGATTTTTCGCCGGGCTGGTTCCACCCATATTGGGCTGCGAGTGGCACGAAAAACACTGATTTGAGTTAAAGCGCGGACCAAGGCCGTTGTTTGCGCCCTTGTTTACAACCTCGATTTCAGCGAACCTCGACTGCCCATCCAGGAAGAATGCGGTCTCGTCCGCCGTGAGACCCTGCAGCGGACCACCCGCACCCGCCGCCCCACCCCGCACGCCTGGGTCTACCGGAGCTGATCTGCTTTGGCCCAGGGTGTAGCCAGATGTGATCAGCGCCACGGTTAATATTCCGCAGAGACTCTTAGGCGTAATCCTCCCCAGTATCATCATTACATCACCTCATGGCTCGAATGCCGGTATAGTAAACGAGTCTTTCACCCCTCTTTGAGTCGAAAGTGCATCCGTTCACAAACGGCATTTCCCAGACTCGAAAACGCTTTAGGGAGGGCCAAGATGCCCCCCGGTTCTTGTACTTCGAGGCTAAGTACCAGTTCTCTTGGATTGCGCAGGTGGAGGAACGCCCAAAGCTGTTGCTATCTGGATTCCTATCGGCGATCCAAGCCCAGTGCAAGCATCCCATCCCCGACCGGCAGAATAGGCTCCGTTGTTGCCTGTGGTGACATCGTTGAAATCCGCCGCTGTGCTCGCACTCTTGTAGAGCAGTGGGTTGACGAAGCCGACCGGCTTTCCAGTGCTCTCGTTGATGAGCGCGATCAATCCAGCCCACAGTGGAGCGACAGCACTCGTTCCCCCAATCACGTCGGGGCTACCATCGACAAGGGTGACGTAGCCGGTGGTTGGGTCGGCATCGCCGGCCACGTCCGGAACACCTCGACCAACATTGTGATTTGGATTGGCGGAAGGTGGCACACCAGCGCCAGTCTGCCAGATGGGAAGGGGAAAGACGTCGCTGATGCCGCCTCCGCTTGCGCCTTCATTGTTTGCGAGTTCGTTCCACACAGTTTCGCTGGTAATAGCATTCCCTGAGGCGACCAACTGAGTGCCTCCACAGGCCAGCACATTAGGACTCGATGCCGGGAAATCCACATGGTTCAAGCCATCGGTTACGCCGTCAGTCGAGCCGTCGTCTCCAGCGGCTACGCAAACTGTTACACCCATGGCAGCCGCGGACTGGAATGCCTCATCCATCGACGTCATGGCCTGCTGTGTCCATGAGGATTCGGGGCCGCCCCAGCTGATGGAGACCACAGACGGGTTGTTCGCGCTGTCGTGTACCGCGGTTGTAATCGCATTCAAAAAGCCGGCGTCCGTGTTCTCGGCAAAATAGACAACGATCTTAGCGGCGGGTGCGATCGAGCCAGACACTTCAATATCCAACATTACCTCGCCATCCGCGCTGTTCGGATCTCCGGTGGGATTGTTGCTGCCGTTGCCAACCGAAACCGCCGACACGGTGGGAGTCTCGGTTAGCTTGAGCTGACTCCAGTACTTGCTGAGATCTGTCGGGTTGTAGCCTCCGCCCAACTCGATCAGCGCGATACATTCTCCGGCGCCGTCTACGCCAGTGGGAAAGTTGTAAAGCGCAGCGACTTGAATTGGCGTGTAAGACAAGTTCACGGCAGCGGCACGGACGCCACCGCGCCCCTGCCGCCTACGAAAATGCGGCTTGGCTTGGGGTCGATTATCCAGACCAAAGACACCTTCGACCACGTTGTGTAATTCTGCAGGAAGGTGGACGGGGCCTGTGCGCCCGCGGTATCGACCGCTTGGGTGTTCGTATTCCTTCAGCTCGACGCCGAACGCTTCGTTCATGGCGGCAACGTTCCCGGAGAGAATGACGGTCCGGCGTGCCGGGCTCTTTTCCTTGACCGCGAGTTTGTGTTGACGGG
>Ga0307478_10001352_pt1 | contig 21340 bp, 17 predicted proteins | sample atmos_gasesECM4C_2_FD_203713 | JGI IMG/M metagenome (GOLD analysis project Ga0307478, IMG submission 203713) | Hardwood forest soil microbial communities from Morgan-Monroe State Forest, Indiana, United States - atmos_gasesECM4C_05 | ecosystem: Environmental > Terrestrial > Soil > Temperate... | reverse complement strand
GGCGCGTTTCATCGTTCACCATTTGGAGTTAATTATGCTGCGCGCCGACGCCATGCGCAATCCGATCTCTCGCGTACGATGAGTTACAAAGTAGGCGAGCATGGACTCTTTCAGAACTGAGGTTCGGAAAGGGATGGTGGCTGAGGAAAGCTGCAACCTGCATTAAGCGTGATAAAGCGCTAGTTCGGACATAGCTGCCGAAAAACTTGGGTATCGAGAACCCCCTCAGAGCAATCAATTCCCGGATTGTCCGCAAACCGGAAGTAATACAGATCGGGATATGTGGATCGGCACCACAATTCGGCATACAGGAAGTAACTGCAATTGCTCGCGCACAACTTGGAAACAATCGCACAGATGTAAATCTCATTTCTCGGCAAGTGGCGGAAGTAGCCCGGAAAAACACGGCAAGAATCTCTCAGAAGCTCGATTCATTTGTTTTTTTGCGAGCAAACTCACCGGAGAATTTTTCGAGTGTGGACTGGGTGCCCAAGCAAGTAGTCACAGCGCGCCAATTTCGACCCCGTTGAACGCCGCGGAGGTGACCACTTTCAGCCACAGTATCGTATGCCGTTCGCCTCAACGGAAGGATTCAAAGATGGACTGTTCCTTTGGGAATTCACAACATTGCCGGCCGTTGATTCTCCGGTTAACTTCCTGATTGGCCGCAAGTTACGCCAACGTCGGGAGTTGTGGAATTCAAAAGGGTAACGAAGGTTCGAATCCTACTCGCTCCGCCACACAGTCTGACCTGCACGGAAACTCCACCCGCTTTGCGCCGAAATGCGCGAATAATGCCCGTATTTCGCGATTATTCCCAAACAAACCGGACTGCAGAGAACGGACCGATTAGCAATGAAGGCGGTCACTGTCCTGGCTTTTCTCCAGAGGGCACATGTGCAGTCCGGTTTCGATAAGGGCTCAGGCGAATGCAATGCGATCGCAAGCTGGGACCTGCAATCCGTTAGATACGGGAGACGCTGGTTTGATCGTTGAAGAGGGACAAGCAAACGTATTCGGCTCAAACCCGTCGGGAGCCTTTCCTGCGTTTTGCGAATACTGGGGACGTATTTGACTGGTATTACATCGTTGTCCATAGCAGCCATATGGACCATCTTCCTCGTACACCGCAGGATGTGCCTTCGTCTGGGAATGCATGTCTCCATGTGTCCTGCTCCCCGTTCACTAGGGCTTGGTGCCTGCAGCCCTAACACTAGAAGAAAACCTGGTGGTCTGCAAACGGTATCCGTTGCGAGTGCGTACTTTGTATTTGTCCGCTTTATCACCTACAAGCTTTACTGTGATCGCACGCCAGGCGGTGTTCGGATTTGCCTTGGGATAATAGGCGAGCGAATACAAATGCGCGAGATCGTCCCGGATGGAAGCGAACGCGCTCTTCTCATCTTTCCAGCTCTTGGCAAAATAAGCTTTGCCTCCCGTGGCCGCAGTCATGCGCTCAAAGACAGCGGTAGAAATCGGCTCCAACTTCGCTTCCTGAGTGCTGATCATATAGACAGAAACTCCCACGGACTGAGCGAGTTCAGCAACGTCCTCGGGCGGCACTACGCTGGAGTTATCGGGACCATTAGAGAACACGACGATCATTCTTCTGCCGGTGTACTGCGCAGCATCTTTTACCGTCAGCAAGAGAGCGTTGTAAAGAGCCGCAGAATCTCCGGCCACTGTGGAACGAACCCCGCGCAAAACCTCCACACGGTCCGAGGTTAGGGATACAGCTCGTGAGAGGTCCCTGCTATAGGAATAGAAGGCAATCTTGTCGGCGGTTTCGAGAGAGCGAACAAATTGCGAGATCGAGTCCTCAGCGAACACAAAGTCGCGATACATGTAGTTGCTGGTATCGAACAAAATAAAAACATCCGAACCGGCGACCAATGACGAAAACGGTTGAGGCTGGTCATCCGCTCGATCCGTGCTGTGATCCGAGGCGTTTTCGATCTGACCGTTCGGCGATTCCAGTAGACTGCGTGCCGGCGCATCCCCCTGGGCAAAGGCCGCAAGCTTTTCGGTGATTCCATCTTCCGTGATTGCAAAGTCCTCGGGACGAAGTCCTGTGATGTAATTTCCGTTTTTGTCGGTTACGGCAACATTTAGTTGCACCATGTTGACGACAACCCGCAGGGCCGAGCCCTCCTGCCCTTCAATTCTGTTTGCATCCACGGAGAATAATCCGAGAAGAACAAAAAATGAGAGGAACGATTTGTAGGACATGTTCTCTGGCCTCCGTTACTGCCGCGCAGGGTCAGTTATGCCGGTCGATGAATCGATTTTTCGCTTCCGAAAATCTTCGCCTGTTTCGCGCAAAGCGCGAAGAACTGCCGGCCAATCCTCCAGGTCGGTAGCGAAGATTTTTTCAATCATTTGCCGGGTCAACTCGGGAACCAACCGATTCAGTGCGACCGAGGGATAACCCATTTCATCCGCCAAGCGAGCCCAATAAAGGTTCGAAGAATCCCACGTTTCGGCCAGCAGGCGACTGGCAAAACCTGAGAATGCAGGCAATGGAGGGACGTTGAGCAACTCGCGAGCGTAGGTATGGCTCATTGCAGGGTGCGGTATGCCAAAATCCTGCGATAGCCGGTTCCAGTTCACTTCTTGCGGATGCTGACGGCGGAGACTTTGCAGCTCTTGACCGGCTACTCCCCAAGAGTCGGTTTCTTTCGGATACCTGCGTTCGAATTCCACGGTCAAGTAAAAGGTGTCGGCTGGGGTCACGTACGTAAGAATCTCTGATGCCTGTCCCGCACGCAGGCCCTGCTCGATTTGCTCCGACCTCCGCGGAAGGACACGGTCAGACAGAATGGCCATCACGTTGGTTCGCAGTTTCTCGTCTTTTCCAGCCGCGGTTAGGAGTTCTTCGCCGGTTCGCTGATAGAGTGTGACTGCGTGCAGTTCAGCAGGACTGATGTTCCACCAGCGGGGCAGAACCGCGCTGGTCAAAAGACTGGGCACCAATTCTTGCCAGATGAGAGCTTGCACGTTTTTTGGAGCGATGAAGTCCTGCTCGAGCTCGGCTAGCACATAGGGAAGGTCGGCAAGAGAGCCTACAAAATGAGTGCCACCGCCGGCAGAATTGCCTGCACCAAACAGTTGCGGCATCTGCCAGAGCCCTTTTATGCCCTCCACTGTTTCGCCGGAGAAATCGTGAGAACGAACAAAAAGAGGATTATTGTGGAGCGTTTGCGCTCCCGGCGGTTCATAGTAGGCATAATTTAGACCTACAAGAATATCTCTCAGAAATGGAGTAAGCTGACTGCGGACTTGTTCGAGTTGTCCGTGCGAAGATTTAGTGGAGAGAAGCGCCGCTCTCACGTTGTTTCGCATCTCCAGATCGGTGTGATGGGTGCTATAGAAAGTGGGTGCCCATTGCGTTCTTTCACTGGATGTAAAGATCGGCTGAGGCATCTGAAACTCGTGGAGTTCGCCCGCCATGTGGACCAGATACTCCTCTGGTTTAGCGCCGTCAGTCTTTTGTTTTAATGCGTCGCCCAACGGGATCAGCGTGTCGAGAGAAACTAAGCGCTGACCGTCCAGGACAGATCGAATCTTGTCAGCCAATTCGCGATGAATCTTTTTGCCCTCGGCTGTGCTCTGCGGAGGACCGGCCAGCAGTTCAACAATTTCATCTTGCGATATAGACGGGCTCCCGGCGACCGCGCGTAACAACTGCGCTAAGGAAAGTCGTCCCGCATCATATACTTGACCTTCCGATTGAACTTCGGCAAACGGTTTGAGCACACTTCGCCAGGATTCATCCAGCTGGAGCGTTGGAATCTGACCCTGGCGTGCCAGAATTTGCCAGATTCCTACGTTCGCTTGAATGAGACCGAGAGCATCGCCCCGCGCTGGTTCAGGAATCCTCTCCGAACGTTCAGCAATATCCAGGAAGAGCACGATAGAGGTATCGCTCAACTGCGGAAATTCAGTGAATATCCTGTATGGGTCGCTGAAACCAGCGAACTTGAGGCACATCAAACGCACGGTTTCGGACTTCAATTCATGGCCGGAGGATCGCCTGCTGTCGAGTGCGCTTAGAGCCAGGTAAGCCTGCAGAGGCCCGTAGTCGGTACTTTCGCGAGAGATAGCAAACAGATATTCCAATAAGTCATCGGGATTTCTGAGGGAGTGCTTGTCCAGTTCTCGCATGCGGCGAGAGGAGTTTTTCCAACGCGCAAGGACTTCTCGCCACACCTCGATATTCCCGGGAACCAATGGGTTTCCCTTTGGATCCCACCGAACTTGACTCGCCAAAAGCAATAACCACGGCGCTGGTCTGAATACGCCGGTTGTCGCACTCGTGGATGGAGTTGGAGGGCGCATTGCAGCATAAAACCGCTGCAGCCGATGTGCTTTAACGAAATATTCCTGTTGTCCGCGACTCACGCTGGAAAGCACGTCATAGTAGGCGGCCAGCCATCCCCTGTCTTTCGAAAGCAATTGGGAAATGAACTCGGTGGGGGATCCCGGGCTCGCGCCTGCCAAGTCTTCCCACGCTGACTCTGCTTCCACTCCGCCCGGAACCAGGACACGTCCGCGGCGGACGCAAATGTGGCTGCCGTAGAAATCAAGCTCGGCGCCGAACTGAACCAGCTTTCGAATTCCCAGAGTGCGGTGAAGGAAAAACCTGGTTTCCAGATCCATCTTGGACATTGCCCAATACAGGCGGGCGAGCGAATGATCGCTCAAAATCGCGTCCAACAGCTCCTTGCTGTCTTCCCTGCGATTCTTCTTGTTGCCAATGCCGATCCACTCACGCTCCCCGAAAAGCACCGGCACACTGGTAGAAGTGAACGAGTACTCGAAAGGCTTGCCTCCCTGCAGCGTCTGCTCAAGGTCCGTGAGAGGGAACCCTGAATCGATCGTAAGGAAAGCTCGTTCGGCATTGGCCGTTAGTAGTGAGTTGTCAGGCCGTCCACAGCTCGATACCATGCGGTAGCCGAGGATGTGCAGAAGCGGCGTCGCATTGCTGCAATCGACTCGAATAACTCCGTCACTGCCCACTAAATTTGCCAACTCCCTCGCCTGTGTTACATAGCGAGTAAGCAGTATCAAGTATTCCGTCGGATGATCGGAGCCTTGATAGCCGATAGTGGACACGTTCCAGGCCAATAATGGGAGAACGTCGTCGGGTGAGATCTGCTGACTAATTCCCGCCATCCGCAGAAATGAGCGTAACGGACCCGGAATCGGAAATTCGGAGGACGATGAAGCAGATTCATCCGAAGACAAGGCCATAACTCCATGGGGTTCTGAGGCTGGATCGGTTGGGCCCGCGATTGCCGAGAAGTCGCAACAGGTGACTACACAAACCAGTGCCAGGGTCGGGAGGCGAAAAAGCAACTTCATGGCTGGCTTCCTCATGGACTCCGAGGCATCATGTATCTACTACAAGACGGTTCCCGGAACAACTTATCCGATCACTTTATCGGATCATTGCTCCGCTAATCTAAATGGCTCCCCAAGCTTGCGAGCACATGCAGCCTCGATTTGAAAAAAACCATTGCCGGTCAACATACTCCGTCTCGGCGGATTCTCCAAGAGGGATTTTGTCAATTTTTCGACAATGGGGCCGTTCGGCAAAATCAGCTCTCCGGCCGGAGAGGTTCTCGCGGTGGATAGCTTCCTGTCGCCCAATTTTCATCGACAAGTCAGCATTGGCAATCTACGTTCTGAGTGACAAGCAGAACCGAAACTTAATTACGAGCCATAAGTCGGATTCTAGAAAGTTGGTTCTCTCCGAGGACACCAACAAGTCTGACAAACTAACGATGTCTCCAATTCTTAACCAAGAGTTCTTAACCAGAGGTAGCAGTCAGGAAGCATGAGCAAGAATCTCTGAAAATTTCCATTTATTTTGCCTTTCTTGGAGCGCTCCCCGCGGATAGATTTTTCGCTTTCGGACTGCGCGGTAGGCAAGCAGTCACCTGCGAACCCCATCAGGCTGCCTGGGGAGCCTCGCAACGTTGCCCTTTTGCCACAGAATCGCCTTGCGTTCGCCGTTTAGGTACGAATAGATGGCGAATCGAAACCGGACTGATTGCCCAGTTCTGATGTCCGGTTTCGGGTGAAATTCTCTGGCAGGGTTTTGCTATCTGCACTTGCGGACACGTCGAGCCTTAGCGCGACAAAACCGTACCGAGAGTTCGAATCTCTCTTCCTCCGCCATGCAGTCTGAACTGCAAAGGATTTTCGCTCGATCTGCGCCGAAATATGCGAATAATGCCCGTATTTCGCGATTGTTCACACGCAAACCGGACTTCAGAGAACGGACTGCTCGTCGGCGAAGGGGTCACGGTCCCGGCTTTTCTCCGGAGGGCACATGCGCAGTCCGGTTTCAATAAGGGGCGTCAGGCGAATGCAATGCGATCAGAAACCGATGAAGCGGCGGGCCTTGTGGAATGGGAGGCAGACGCTTGCTGATACGCCGTACTACGATGTTGAACTCCTGACCTGTCTTTACTGTCAGGGGAAGATCGACCGTAAACAGGCCCGCAAAGCCGGGGGCGGCTCCCTGCGGGATGGGACGAAGGTCACTCCGTCGACTGATATGACCTCGATCGTCACATCGGCGCGCGATATCTATATTTGCTCCGCGTCCACTCCACCAGGTGGAGGCGTGCATGGCATGTGCGGCTATCATGCCGCGAAGACGGCGTTGTCGAGGGTGGGATGCGCTGAAGACGGAAGTCGCCGTGATCGCCCCAGCATTCACTCGCGTGGACCAACCGTGGGACCTCCGGTGCCACGAATCGTGCCAATCCGGATCGCGTGCGATCGTCGGCGCATAGAGTCCTAAGAATTGACGGCGCCACCAAAGGCCTGTGGCTCTCTTTTCGGACATCGTCGTAAACCAATATTGCCAGATCACAACGCGTACCTCGTGCGGCGGCTTATTCGGAAAAGGATTGCTCCGAAAAAGATTGAGAACGTCGCTGTTATTGGAAAGCAGCCGGACTTCCGTGTTGGGTACAATCGGATAATCCTGCCATGAGCCCAGCGAAGCAAACCAGAGATTCCAATCGAATCGTGGCTGATAGGGTGCGTAGATACCCGGCGGCGCACTCAGGTCTTGAGGTTTGTAACGGAACGGATATGCCACCCAGATTTTTCCATCCGCAGAACCCTGGAATTCGATCTCGTATCGCCCTCGGGTCATGATGCCAAACAGACCGTATCTATTGGCGATCCGAAAAGGCTCAAGCGCCGCCACAGGTCCGGTTGGCAACGGTATGGTGGAGAACATCCAGATCAACTCAGCCGTGGTGGCATAGAAAATCCAGCCGAGGACAAAGCTAGTTACAGAAAGCCTCGCTATCCTGCACCGACGAAGGACGCTTCCCGAACTTTGCACTTCGCTCTGCTTAGGCGTCGCTTCCGCGACCACAAATTTCTTCCATCGTTGCGGGAAGAAGCACAGCAGGAAGCGATCGTCCAACAGAAGAAATCCTAGCGTCAGAACCAGGTAGTTCAGAAAAGTGTAGTTGGCTGTGAGAATGATGCCCAGTTCCCAGGGTGTCACAATCAGGAAACAAAGGAGGCGCCAGCGGCGGGGTAGAAATAACATCCAAACCAAACCCAACTCAAGCGCGAGAGTCGCGAAGGCACTCGAGGCATGAAACCAGTGTGGCAGATGCTGCACATACCAGGCGATCCACGTGGGCAGCGGACCGTTCTGATAGTACTCGTCCATCGCGGTAAAGTGGCGCCACTCTGGATCGCCACCGATGATCTTCGCCACACCTGACTCGAAGTAGATGCGAAACCATTCCCATTGCAGCAGCAAGAGACTGGCACGCGATGGCGGTGACGCGATCCCAAAGCCAGGACGGAATCCTGAGGGAGCGAAGAAAAGTGCGATAAAGCCCGCTTCGAGCAGCATCCCGTCCGACTGATAACCTGAAAAATCCTGCGCCGCACTCACGAAAGACAGGAAGCATACAAAGCAGATCACGAGCATTCTCCGCGGCCACGCATTCAGCGCCAATAACAACGATGCACCCATGCCGACCCAGCACAGTGCAATCAACATATTCGGGCCGCTTGAAAGCCAAAGCAAGGTGGGCGCAAACCAGATGCCGCGGCTGTAGCCAAACGAATGTACTACGGCGTACAAGTATTCGTTTGCCGGCAGAATTCCTTCCGGCCCAATGAGCCCGCGTATCTGAAAGACAAGTGAGAAGAAAGCGGAAAAATAAATACAGCCCAGTGCCCGCAAGAAAAGCCAACGTGGAACGAAGCGGTCGATTGCGCCATGTTCCGAGTCGAATAACCATCGGGTGGCAGACGCAAGCCGGTCCATGAGCGTCAGCAATTATACCGATATCAGAGAGACGGAGAACTGGTGTCCGCCCCCAGGCTTAGATTTATCGAGACTAGTCGGATACAGCAGGTCATGGAAGATTGGAGGGCCGGCTTCACCTTGGACGTATGAACTTCCTCTTGAGCACATGCAGACCACTCCCGCTGAAGAGCAGCATCCACGTCACGACATGCCTCCCGGTTGAACTGAATCATCACCGCTCCTTACGAATTCAGTCCGCGCCTACGGTGGCAACTGCGGGCTCAGTATTCTTGAGTGCGCGAACTTAGCGGCTCTGTTGCATTAACTTAGTGACAACGCCCGTCCATCCGGTTTGATGGCTGGCGCCCACCCCGGAACCAGAGTCGCCGTGGAAGTACTCGTGAAATAGAAGCAAGTCGCACCAATGAGGATCCGTCTGAAACTTTTCCAAGTTGCCGAATGTCGGTCGGCGGCCCTTTTCGTCACGAAGAAAAATGTTTGTCATCCGGCGCGACAGCTCACCCGCCACGTCCCACAATGTCTTCATGTTTCCTGATCCAGTCGGGAACTCGACTTTGAAATCGTTACCTAGATAGTGATGGAACTTTTGCAAGGACTCGACCAGGAGAAAATTCACCGGGAACCAGATCGGACCACGCCAGTTCGAATTGCCTCCGAATACTCCGGTCGTCGATTCGCCCGGTTCATAATCCACTCGGTGCTCGGTTCCGTTAACGTGGAGTGAGTAGGGGTTTTCGCGATGAAACCGCGACAGCGCGCGGATCCCGTACGGTGACAGAAACTCACGCTCGTCCAGCATGTACTTGAGAATCCGGCGCAGCTGATCTTGATTTGCGATGGACAACAACCGGCGTTCGCCCATCTCTGTGCTGCGTATGCAGGCGAAGCTTTCTGTGAGATCGGGACGGTTATCGATAAACCACTCCAGACGCCGCTTGAAGTCGGGCAGCCGATCGAGTACTTCCGCCTCCAGAGTTTCCACCGCAAACAGCGGGATCAATCCCACCATGGAGCGGATCTTCATTGGAAATTGTGAGCCGTCAGGCAGCTTCAGCACGTCGTAGAAAAAGCCGTCTTCTTCGCTCCAAAGTCCGATGCAGTTGCGGCCGCGATGGCTCATGGCATGTGCAATGTAGATAAAATGCTCCCAGAACTTGCTGGCCACGTCCTCATAGCAGGGCTCTTCTTTGGCCAGTTCCATTGCGATAGCCAGCAGATTCAAGGTGTACATGGCCATCCAACTGGTTCCGTCGGACTGCTCGAGAGAGCCGCCGGTGGGCAGGGGAGCGCTGCGATCGAACACGCCGATGTTGTCCAGCCCGAGAAATCCGCCCTGGAAGATATTCATGCCCTCGGCATCCTTGCGGTTTACCCACCAGGTGAAGTTCAACATCAACTTGTGGAAGATGCGTTTCAGAAATTCGCGGTCGCCTCTGCCGGTGCGCTTCTTGTCGATTTTGTACACGCGCCATGCGGCCCAGGCATGCACGGGCGGATTAACGTCCCCCAAAGCCCATTCATAAGCCGGTATCTGACCGTTAGGGTGCATATACCACTCGCGGAGCATCAGCGTGAGCTGCTCTTTTGCGAAGTCAGGGTCGACCAGGGCAAGCGGAATGCAGTGGAACGCCAGGTCCCAAGCCGCATACCACGGGTACTCCCACTTGTCGGGCATAGAAATCACGTCAGCGTTATACAGGTGAGTCCATTGATGATTGCGTCCCGTGGATCGCTCCTCGGGTGGGCGTGGATTGTCCGGGTCGCCTCGCAGCCAATCCTTGATGACGTAATGATAGAACTGCTTGGACCAGAGCATCCCCGCAAAGCCCTGGCGCATGACGTTCTTCGCGTCTGAGGAAAGATCCTGAGGAATGACTGTTGCGTAAAATTCATCGGCCTCACTTCGCCGGAGCGCGAACGTTTTGTCGAAGGCATCAAACGCGTCCCATCCCTTGAAATCCGAGTCGGCAAGTCGCATCCTTATTACAACCGTTTCTCCCGAACCGAGTGACATTTTGTAGTGGGCGGCTGCTTTCGAACCAACCTGTTTGGGATTGACCGCTTCTTTGACACCATGCACGATATGATCGTTGATGCCGTCTTTAACGAAAGGAGAGTAATTCTCTGTTCCAAATAGCCTTTGAGCATTCGTTTCGTTCTCGGTAAAGAGAAGCTCGGGAGAGCCTTCGCAATGGAGCCAGCGGGGATTGGACTGGGTTTGGTTCAGCGGAGAAAGCTTCAGCTCAATGACGGGATTGGGAGCGGGGCGCGCTTGGTGCAGCCTCGGGCGTCGGGCACGGTTCCCCCATGACCACGTATTGCGGAACCAAATTGTCGGAAGAACTCGAAGATTGGCGGCTTCCGGGCCGTGGTTGGTGACCGTGATCTTGATCAGAATGTCTTCGATGTCAGCCTTGGCATATTCCACGAATACGTCGAAGTAGCGATCTTCGTCGAATACGCCACTATCGAGTAACTCGAACTCCGGTTGGCTCTTGTCGCGGCGGCAGTTTTCCTCGACCAGCTTCGCGTAAGGAAACTCCGCTTGCGGGTACTTGTAGAGATACTTCATGTAGGAGTGCGAAGGCGTGCTGTCGAGATAGAAATAGTATTCCTTCACGTCCTCGCCGTGATTGCCTTCGTTGCCAGTTAGACCGAAAATCCGTTCTTTCAGAATCGGGTCATGCTCATTCCAGAGTGCGAGCGCAAAGCAAATCATTTGCCGGCGATCGCTGATCCCCGCCAAGCCGTCTTCGTTCCAGCGATAGGCGCGTGAACGCGCATGGTCGTGTGGCAAGTATTCCCATGCATTGCCGTGCGGGCTGTAGTCTTCGCGCACTGTGCCCCATGCACGTTCGCTGAGGTAGGGCCCCCACCGCTTCCAATGCTTTTTGCGCGTGCGGGATTCGGCCAGTCGAATTTCCTCTTTTGTCATGAAGGGTCTTCGTATTTCAAATCAGGCTCAGTTAACGAGCAAACTCACCCGAAACTTGCAAATCGCCGCACAGCGGGCCGAGTCCGGTATCGTTCACCGGGTCGTCGATGCTTGGGTCGCCCTGTAGACACTGGGATGGAAAATCGTGGACAAGATCAGGGTGCCAGTCGTTTCTGGACAACGCGGCGTGGACGTTGCTACTCATATCTCCTCCGTAGGTTTCACGATTCCACCTGACCTTCACGAATCGATAACTGGCGCGAGTCGGCTTTATTCCCCTAACTTCACCTTATCTCTTCAAATGACACTCAGGAGGCCAGTAAACCCATCCTCAGACAATCGCCCTGGAGGTTGAAGTTGTGTTCGAGTTGGGATTTTCCCGGCTGAGAACCAGATTAAACTGCCAAGACAACCGTTCCCTCGGCCCGGCTAACACATGGCAGCACATATCCGGCATTTTTCTGCTCAGCAGTCAGCCCGGCTTCGACATCCATTTGAACGGTGCCGCTCAGAACTAGAGTTGCACAGGTGCCACATAGGCCCTGGCGGCAGCCATACGGAATCTGCACACTGTTTTTCTCCGCCAGATCCAACAGAGTGCTCCCGGCGGGACCCTGACAAACTTTCTCCGAGTGAAGGAACACAATGGTGTCGACTGCGCGACCTTCTTGTGGTTGGAACTCCGTGGACCGTTTGCTTTCCCCGAAACTCTCCTGCAAGATCCGTTCTTGCTGTACGCGGAGACTGGAGAGAATCTGGCGTGCGTTGTCCATAAATCCCTTGGGACCACAAAGAAAGAAAGTGGGTGCATTCAGATCGGTCACGTTCTGGGAGACACATTCCTCAGTCAGGCGCCCACTGCGTCCCTTCCAGGCGGGGTCCGGTTGCGACAGGCACACCTCGTACTTGAAGTTGGAAAGCGACCTTGCAAGTCGCGCCAGTTCACTTTGGAAAATGATGTCCGCAGCGGTTCGCACACAATATAAGAGTGTGACTGAAGTCGCCAGTTTAAGATCTTCGATATAGCGCAGCATAGAAATCATTGGAGTGATCCCACTGCCGGCCGCAATGAGAACTATGCTTTTGTGGAGTGTCTCGTCAAAGTAGAATCGGCCGTAGGGTCCGCTGGCTTCTACTCTAAGGCCTGGCTTCGCCCGTTCATTCAGAAAGACCGATACGCACCCATCCTTCACACGCTTGGGCGTGATCTCGACATAATTCTCGTGGGTGGGCGAGGAGGAAATGGTGTAAGACCGTGTGACTCGTTGACCATCAATCGTCCACTGAAAGGTCAGAAACTGACCTGGCTTGGCCGAAAGTCGTCTCTCCTTCGGAACCTGGAAGCGTAGCGTTCTTGTATCGTGCGTTTGTTGCTCGATCCGTGCCAACAGAAGATTCATTGAGCCCTTCGCGTTTTCACTGTTGGTTAATGGGGTTGGCAGCGCAGGAATCTCCGGAATGCGCGACTCCATGGAAGCCTGCGACCGTTTCCTCTTTTTAAACACCAGGGCGCATTGGACGAGGCACACAGTAACAATCAAGCCCGTCCCGAGCCTTAACCCTAGGCTTCCTGGGTTCGCCGAACGAAGAAGTTCTGAGAGAGTGGGAATCGACACAAGCGCGAATGAAATTACGAAGATTGCTATTCCCAGTGCCTTCAGCGACGAATGGCTCTGCTTGTAACGGCGTGCGATCAATATCTTCAGGAAGAGAAGAGGCACAAGGACGAGCACAAGCACAATATGCAAAACCAGGTGCGTAGGCAGATGACCGGTTATTCCCACACCTACAAGTCTCTGGCTCATGCTGTAGGCCATGATGCAGAGCAGAATCACAAACAAATACCCACCCGCCCGGTGAGCAGCGATCAAGCGGGGTCTCATCGTTATGCTGTGCGAGGGCCGAGAGGCCTCCAGCATCACCACCACATTGGCGGCAGCCAGTGTGACGAAGGCAATGCCGGCCACAATCGTTGAAATGTTCAACATAGGCAAATATTCCGCTGCACCCTGCAACGCGTATCTTCATGTGAACTGCTAACCGCAGTTCGGCAAGAGACATCGGGTCTGACGAGTCGCTGATACGACCGCGACGCGACATGGACCTATTGGCCCCTCGACACTAGGGGGCATTTTGCGCTCTGTTAATGCTAACTGGATTGAGTACGATTTATTCCAGAACTGGGGTGGGTCGTGGTTCACGTGACGCTATTTGAGATATCGTCGACGCTGCTGCTGCTAGCCGATTTGGGGAGGAAAGCAAAGGGCTGCCCCGGCGATTCGGGACGGCCTGCAGGTGCTTCCAATATCTCTCTTCCTCTTGATCCGGCCAGCGCGCAGAGCTCTAGCTGCCACAATTCACAAGGTAATAATTGGCAGCGGGAGTTCTTTGGAGAACGGGGCGGCCACGGTTGACCGCTCGGAGCGCCGCAATAATCGAGCCAACGATGCAAGAAACGATCAGTAAGATCGGAGCTAGCGAAAATAGACCGACGAGCAACTCAACACTGCTTTCCCGCATTCGCTGTTCCTTCCGTCTTTCGTGACGTGCGCCTGAAGCTCTTCTATTCACAAGAACAGGCGACAGATTGGTGACGCAGTCCTCAGTTCCCGATGAGCGTGTTTTCGGCGGGTTCCGAAAACTCTGGTACAGATTCAAAAGTTGAACAAAGTTCACAGTCCCCGACTAATACGTGAGGGCAACCGGTCTTGCCGGGTCCGCGCGCGGCATCGAGTTCTGCGGCGAGTTGAGATCTTAGGCCACGTGTCGCATTCTGGAGTTCAGCTTTAGCCTGCGACACGTGCACCAGAATTGTGTGCAGCCGCTTCGGACCCAATATCAAGAGTCCGAGCATAAGCACGAAGAGCATTTCCATGCCGAAGCCCATGGTTCACTCCTTAATTACGCCTTGTCGTTGGAACTGCCGGTTGTGTTGGAGGGCTTCTCTTCTTCAGCCTTCATAGCTGACTTGAAGCCGCGGATACCCTCTCCAATGCCTTTGCCCAGTTCGGGAAGCTTCTTGGGTCCGAAAACGAGCAATGCGATTCCGAAAATCAGCAGAAGGTGCATCGGTTGAAACAGTCCTTCAATCATAATGGCTCCTTGGATCGGGTTGAGAGTCTCAAAATCTGGTCAACAAAAATGCGGGCGCTGTAACTCGCAATCAGATACAGCGCCCGCCCTTACAGCAAGGGGAGAGGTTGCAACGGTTAAAATCCGCGTTTGACTGAATCAGCCTCGATCGCCAGCTTATTGACTAAACTGAAGAATGCTTGCGATTGACCAAGGAACAAAAGGTCATCCGTGAAAGCCTTGATCGTAGCGACTGCTCCGCCGTTCTGTGTCAGCGTTGGCCGAATCACCGAGCATTGGGGCAGACTCTTGCTGATGAACGTGCAGGGCTCAGGCAGAATCAGGTTGGTCTGGTCGAGCTCTGAGTTGCGGGCATTGAGATCCGGGAACGTCAGACCAGTTTCTGGATCGGTGACACCGGCCAAGGGCTGAGCAACCGCATTGCCGGCTTTGTCGTGCCAGAGACCGAAGTGGTCAATCTCGACTCCGCCAATGCTGATGAGGATTCTGAGAACTTCAGCGTCGGTCGCTTTGAAGGCCAGCGTGGGATACAGGCTCGCTCCACCTTGCTCGATAAACGCAAAGTGGAATCCCGCGGTGTTCGCAATGGCCTGCATCCGCGACTCTTGCGGAGTCGCAGGAGGAACCGGTTGGGGCTGGTTGGGAGATGTGTCGGTATCGTTCAGTGGAATAGCTGGCTGGTTTTCGATAGTGAAGGGTCCCTGGAACTTCACACCGAAGTCTGGGTTCTGGGAGCTGCGATACCGTGTATACCAGCTGAGGTCAACATTTAGCTTCAGTAGGTTGGTCAACCTTCCGATATTCTTGGCGCCTGTCGCTTGACTACTCGGCAAGGTTCGGAAAGCATCGAGATCAACCGGTTCTTCGCCCTTTGAAATCAAGTAAGCATTCAGAAAAGCCGCATGGCTCAGTTCGTCGTCAGTATTGTCGGCGATGTATTGCGCCATATCACCGTCAAGGTTGCTGAGTGCGGCGATGTAGGCCGGATTCCCGCCCTGGACTCCTCCCAGTTCGTTGTACTGTTGCCACAAATCAGCCTCGATGAGTTCGGCTGCCGCGGCGAACTTTAAAAGAGAGGCGTCGCCCTTGGATAGTTTGCCCGAGCTCCGCGTCGCTTGCGCGACGCTCTCGGCTCCCAGCAACGCGCTCGCCGACAGAGCTGCACCGGCGATCCCCAGTCCCTTCAAGAATGAACGTCTTTTGACTACACCCTGCCAATGACGTTGAACGCCTTCTTCCGTCGAAGAAAGACTTGCTTCCGGTGAGTTTGTTTCTGACATTACCGCAGATGGAGAGTTGGCTTTTTTCATTGGTTACTACCAGTTCCTTTGCTTATGATTTTTGTTCCAGCAGTACTGTTCGTTAGACACAAAGGCCAAATCAAGAGATACGCCGAGGTTGTCATTTGATTGTCAACTTCTCGGCTGTGCGCCGTGACAAATGCCGCCGTCGATTCGTAACAGTTGACAATTGATCGTCCAACATCATGTTTTCACCCACCAGACTGGACTTCGTACGTCTGTATATGGCGCCTGTATATGAAACTGCGATGCGCGCGGGTTATTCCCGAATTCCGCACGATCTTTTTTCGTGGAATGAAACTGTGAATAAAACAAACGAGGCGGCCACCGTAGGGGCCACCCTCGATCAAAGCATTCTCGGCTGGCGCCTGGAATTCACGAGCCAGGCCACTCCGATACTGATGGCGTAGAGCGCAACCATCGGAGTGGCGAACAGGCACATGTTGAGGATGTCGGCGGTAGGCGTGACGATGGCCGCAATAATAAAGATGACCAATATCGCATACCGCAGATTCCGCCACATCCAGCGCGCCGTTATAACCCGCATCAAAGCCAGAAAGAAAACTAGAACTGGCATTTCGAAAATCAGCCCAAGACCGAGAGTGATTGTCACGAAAAGCTTCGTGTATTCCCCAATCGTGATCATCGGCTGGAAGCGTTGCCCGTATCCGATCAGAAAGTCGAGCGATGCCGGGTAGACCATTTTGTAGCCGAAAAGTCCTCCAGCAATGAACAACCCGCCGGTGCCGAGTAAGAAAGGAAGCACATAACGTTTCTCTGTGCGATACAGGCCGGGAGCGATGAACAGCCACAGTTGATAAAACACAAACGGAGAAGCTGCGAACAGGCCGGCAACCAGAGCCACTTCGAGATAGAGATTGAAAGGTTCCGTCGGGTTCAAGTAAACCAGGCCGCCGCCAAGGCCGTGATGGCGCAATGCATTAATAATCGGTTGCTGCATCAATCCGAAAATGCGATCGGCGAACGACCAGCAAGAAAGAAATCCAGCGAGTACCCCAAGTACTGAGAAGATGATTCGTTTTCTCAACTCTTCCAGGTGAGCCAGAAGCGGCATGGGGTGCATGCGTAACGACAGTACGGGAGCAGTCGCGTCAGCCATGGAAAGCCTCTAGTCGCAGGCTTCGAGCACCGGTCTCGATCGTCGGAGAATCATTCATATGTGCGTTATTGATTAGATCGTGCGAGGACTTCTCTCGAGTTGGTGGAAGTTCATGACCGTAGGCAAAACGGAACGCCATGACCAGCATTGCGGTCAACCCTGTAAGTCCGTAAGACGTTAGTTCCACCATTCTTTCCTCCCCTGCATTTCTCGGCGCTTCTTGGCGGTCAACCCGAACCAACCTTGGTCAAAAGATCGCCCCTAGGCGAGGGCGCACCGGAGTGCGCCCTCGCAGAGGCAATTTGTTTTAGTTGATGGTGACCGTTACTGCACTGGAATGGCTCAGGGAGCCGGAGGTCCCTGTTACCATTACGGTGGCCTGCCCAGATGCGGGAGTTGTAGGTTTGTTGGAGTTGCTGCCACCGCATCCAAGGGCGAACAGTGAGATACCAAGTACCAAGCCCAGCAAACCTATCCACTGAATGCTTTTGCGTGAAATCTGTTTGCGTTTGCGACCGCCGAGTAGGGTTCCGAAGAGCCCTAGACCAGGCGTCAGAACCAGGAAGCCATATCCGCCAGTCGGAGGAGTCGATGCGGCAGAGATCGTTAAGGTCGAGGACGCCGCGCTCGCCCCGGGCGAGATAGTTGATGGGTTGAGAGCACATGTCAACCCAGCGGGCGCGGAGCAGGTAAGCGTGATTTGACTATTGAATCCTCCAACTGCAGCAGCGCTGATCGTGACGTTAGCCGAGCCTCCTGGAACAACCGTTGCACTTTGCGCCGAGAGGTTCAGAGAGAAGCCTGGACTGCCGGCCGCAGCCGCTGGCGCAAGGCTGGCGAACATTGCGGTTGCGCTTCCTCCGGTCGGGAAATTTGGTTGGCCCGCGCTGCCGCCTGCAGTGATGTACAGAGTGCCAAGGGTGCCGGGATTATTATTAGCTCCCCCACCTCCACCGAACACCATGTCCCACAATCCGGGATTAACCACGACATTGCCGGAAGTGTTAGTGAGCTGACCAACAAACTTACCGGTCGTGTCGAATGCACTGATGGTGCCGTCGCCGAAATTCCCGACGAGGATATCGCCCCCAAACGCTCCGAAACTCGCTGGAGCTTGTACCACGCCCCATGGCGCATTGAGGTTATTGGTGGCGCCGACAGCAACGAAGGTGCTCACGAAATTACCGTTGCTATCGAAGATATCGACCTGTCCGGCTCCAGCGCCCGGCACGGCGTCGTGCTTGGGAGTATCCTGCATCGCATAGGCGACGTAGACTTGATTACCGATCACATGGATGCCGTGGGGCGCGAGGCCCGCCGGAAGATTGGGATTGGTGAACGAACCGCCCAAAGACGTCAGATTAAACGTGGAATCGTAGACATCTACTTTGCCGCTATTGAAATTGGCTGCCAAAAGGTTCGTGCCAAGCAATGCAAGACCTTTGTAAACCGCTCCGCTTGCAGAATTATCTTTGCCGACAATCCCAGTGTTGCTTGAGCCATTCCAATAAACAATGAGGCCATCCTCGGTATCAAAAATGAACGATCCGCCGGAGAAGTAAGAACCGCTGGCGTTGGCTACGGTCCCAGTTGGGCAGCCGGGGCTGCAGTTGCCGTTTGGATTGCTTGTGGCCCCGGGTATGGTCACGATCAGCCCAGTGTCTTTGTTGCCATTTTGGTCGTAGAGCGTGGAGACGCCGCTGTTGTTGTCGGCAATCCAAAAATCTTGCCCGGGAAGAACTGAGATTCCCCAGGGGTTCACGAGTTGAGTGTCTGTGGTGGTGGCTACGCCGGTAACATTGGAGACCAGGTTGGTCTGGGAATAGCCGTCCTGCTGTGCCCACAACCCCGACGGAATCGTCAACGCCGTGAGCAAACCGAATAACAAGAGTGCTTTTTTCATGTTGTCCTCCTCGACTTTCTTTATGATTTGTACGACGTTGCTGAATACCGTTGTTTCCTTATCTACCGTGAAGCCGTGTTGGGGGATGGAGGGGGAGTTCAGGCACGCTGATGTAATTCCTATTCCTGAACTCCCCATCACAACCGTATAAAGCCGATGTTCTGCTCGACTTAGTTGCCTCCAGAGGAGGACACCGGAGAGTGGTCCTTTCTCTGGGCTAGCATAACCATCGCTGTTGGTGCCGCGAAGGTATAGACGCCTCCTGGTGTCTCAGCCTCGCTCAGAAAATACTTATCCCCTACATGCTCGAAGCTAAGCTTTGGCTGCTCAACAGGAGTTCCATCGACAGCTATAGGGAGCACAAACGCGCTATTGCCGTAGCCGCGGATTGCTATGCTTGAGAAGGCCTCACCAGAAAGGCGGCCAACCGTGTAAGTGCCCGCAGGCAGTCTCGTGCCTCCTGCGACGAACTCAAACGGAATGTTCACACGAACTCCCTCGGTGTCCTGAGCGCGGGCACTTATGCCCACCCCAAGCAAACAAGTCAGTGTAAGTGCAACTGTCAAATACGACTTCTTCATGATTCCTCCATATATTGAAATGTTTGTATTGTTCAATCTTGATAACTGCGCTCGTGAGACTTTATTCCACAAGTCTGTCTGAGTCTCACTTATCAACTGTTTTCACAACGTATGTGAGTTAGACGCGGCGATTAAGGGCGAGATACGGACAGGATGTCATTTGATTGTCAACTCTTTGTCGACATCTCGTAACACGTAGCCTGGAACATCACTGGGAGCGCGGAGTAGAGAGTACTGCGTGGTGGAACTGACGAAATCACCATGAATCACGCACTGTTGAGGCAATGCTTGACACTGTCGGTTGCCGCACGGGTCGCCGCATGCATCTCAGACTCGGCAACATTGATCGAGTGTGTCTTCTCCATCGCGTTGCGCAAGCACTCGGCAAAAAGGCCGAGAATCCGACCTGTTTGTCTGCCTGAAGGGAATGACTGCGCTCGCGCAGGGTGTGGTCGCTTGCTGAAGTACTTGTTCAGGGGGCTGAGGAAATTATGCGGGCGATTGATGAACGATTTCCAGCCCCGAAAATTCCTTTACCATGATACTGAAGGAAGGACGATGCCAATGCTTTCAGAATCCGAACTTAAGGAACTGCTGGCCCAGAAGACCGAGACGAGGAATCTCGATTGCAAAGCTTCCTTCAATTGGGACACTGCCGACGCTGATGGGAAATGCGAACTGGTCAAGGACATCCTTGCTCTACTGAACACGCAGGACGGCGGTAGGATTGTCATAGGCGTTCGAGATGGCGATTTGGAACCTGTGGGAATGACGGATGCTGATTTTGTGTCATTCGATACGACGAGGGTCAATGAGTTCTTGCACCGCTACACCGATCCGCAATCCTCCTGCGAAGTCCAAAAGCTGACCCTAAGCGGGTTGAGGTTCGTGGTTATAAGCGTTCCTGAGTTTAAGGACATCCCGATCATCTGCAAGCGGGCAGCAAATTCGAGCAAAGATTCATCCAGGACGATCCTCAAACTTGGTGGAGTCTATGTCCGCACTGAGAAGGCTACAAGCGTTCTCGTCCCAACTTCCGAAGAGATGCGTGATCTGTTGAATCGTGCGATGTTGAAACGAGGCGACCAACTTCTGGGCCAGATCAGGACGCTACTGACAGGCAATCCTCCAGCCAAGGAGGAGGATATAAATCAGTATGAAGGTGAGATAGCGGAATCTCGGAAATACTTTGAAGAGTCCATGCCTGAAGGTGCCGAGAAGCTCGGACATTGGGAAGTCATCTCAATGCCCTTGAAATACAACAAGGAAAGAGTTCCGAGTATCACTGAGGTTTACAAATCGTTGGTGGAGTCACAGGTGAGTCTTCGGGGCTGGAACTTCCCCCACTTTAACAGGGAAACTGATTCTAACTTTGCAAATGGACGCCAATCGTACACGGAGTTCATGCACCATAACGAAGCACATCGTGCATACCAGAGTGGCCTCTTCATGTGGAGGGGTCTCTATTGGGAACATTCTTCGCATTTCAAGAAGCAGCACGAAAAAGCTCTAAGCTTCATTAACGTCATCTATACCGTGACGGAGTTCCTGTTGTTTTTCAAGCGATATTACGAGCGAATCTCGCCAGATGGGTCAATCCGATTTTCAATCAAAATGACCGACATCAAAGATCGCACCCTTGAGGCTACCGATTGGGATGCGCTTCCATTTATGGGAAACTATGCGGCGAAGGATTCGAGCTTGAAAATTGACCGGGAATATTCTGTGCCGGAGCTACGTGCGACTGCGGAAGAGATAGCAATCGGAGTCGTGCAAAGGATTTTTGAAGTGTTCAACTGGAATGGCTCTGACCCGAACATGATTCGGGGCTGGCAGCAACGTCTCTTGAGCAGAACACTCTAACCACAATTCGCTTCAGCCACGTTCCCAGAAGACAAAAAGGATGCGTGTGATAACCCGAGCGGAGTACGAGAAATCCGTCTGCCGCAGGCTGGTGTCGCTCGTCAAAATCTCTTGCATTCGCAGAATGAATGACTTCGAACGAGCTTGATGCGCGCGTTCCAATAAGATTCAGGCCATGCTATCGGCCACACTCATTTCGCTCCGCCATCTCCTGGGATGGCTCG
>Ga0307478_10001350_pt1 | contig 21378 bp, 14 predicted proteins | sample atmos_gasesECM4C_2_FD_203713 | JGI IMG/M metagenome (GOLD analysis project Ga0307478, IMG submission 203713) | Hardwood forest soil microbial communities from Morgan-Monroe State Forest, Indiana, United States - atmos_gasesECM4C_05 | ecosystem: Environmental > Terrestrial > Soil > Temperate... | reverse complement strand
CTTTCGTATCCGGCCCGTTCGATCCCGGCCGTATGGGTGCAGGTGCTTGGGGATCGAATTGAAAAATCCAAACTTTGTTTTCGAAGCCGCCGGAAACGTACATCTCGAAAATTCCACTGGCGCTGGCAGCGCGAGAAAATGCCAAGCCCACGTTCGCGCTTTGCGGCGAAGGAAAATAAACATTTTGGATCACCAATGGCTCGGGGCTGGCATTCAGGTCAATCACGGCGATGGATTGCTGGGCTTCATTCGTGTCCGCGCTGAACTGGACGCCGTAGCCGCTGTTGACCACCAGGAGATAGCGGCCCTTGCCGCCGCGTCCGAGAGCATCGGGGCTCCGCAGCATCGCCATGGGCATGGCCCCGACTGCGGGCAAATGCGTGGCGGCATCGACCACAAGCGCGCCGGCTGGCGTGATGGGCCGCCCTTCCGCAGCCGGCTCTTGCTGGCACCTTGCGCCGCTCGAAAAAGCCAAACTAATCACAAGAAAAACAACCGTCTGGAATCGCGATTTCATAGGCCTCGTTTCCCCGATTCTAGAAATGATCGTGATCACTATACTTGGACGCATCAAAATCGGCATGCCCGAGTCTAGGGAAGAATTGTTTCGCAAATTTTACAGCCCGCCAATGGCCGATTTGCCGGTCCCCATGGCAACGTATTTGACGCGAGGCGCTTCTACTCCTAGGATGAAAGAGGAGCCGTCGTTAATCTCTCTACAAGCTGCCAACGAGCCACCCATGAAACCCGCAATTATCTCCATCACTTTACTCTTTTTTTTGCCGCTGTCAGCGGGGGCCCAGACAGCTGACGAAATCGTTCAGAAAGTCCTCGACGCCCGCGGCGGAATCGAGAAAATTAAAGCCGTCGAATCCGAACGAGTCAGCGGCCACGTCACCTTCCCGCAAGGCATGGAAGGTACATTCGTGGTGGAACTCAAGCGCCCCCTGAAGATGCGCGTGGAAATCACCATCCAAGGGCAAAAGGTCATCCGCGTTTACGACGGCCATGCTTCCGGCTGGATGGTCAATCCTTTCGCGGAAACCAAGGACGCTCAGCCGCTCACCTCCGAGGATCTGAAGAATATCTCCGAGGAGTCCGACTTTGACGGTCCGCTGGTAGACTACCAAGCCAAAGGCCACCGGATCGAACTGGCCGGCAAAGAAACTCTGGATGACAAGCCGGTGTACCGCCTGAAACTCACGAACAAGAATGGAAATGTTCGCTTTTACTTTTTTGATGCCGCTTCTTTCATGCTCGTGAAATGGGAAGGCACCCAGAAGACGGAAGACCAGGAACTTCCGTGGGAGTCCTTTTTTTCGGACTTCCACGAGGTTGGGGGACTGAAATATCCGTTCCGCATTGACCAGGGCAGTCCAGGGACGGAAATCAAGCAGACTCTGGTCACCGAGACAATCGAAATCGACCCACGGATCGATAATTCCCGCTTCATGAAACCTTCTCCTCCAGGTCCGTCCGCGCCGGGGGCGCCACACCCGCCGACGGCGCCACCTTCCCCAGACCCGCCTCAGAAGTGAGTTTCGGGCCACCCCCTTCTGGATTGCTTGTTGCACTCACCCTGGGGAAATGCATACCATAAGCTTTGACCATGGAACTGGCGCTCAATCTCATCTGGGTGTGCGTGGCGGTGGCTGGCATTGGGCTGCTGGCCAGCAACCTTTCCTGCGCCTCGGGGCACCTGGCTGGACGGCCGAGCAATCGACAGAAGATCATTGCGATGGGCTGTGCGCTGATCATTCTGTTTTTTGTCATTTCCATGACCGACGACTTGCACGATCAAGAGATCTTCGTGGAAGAGAGCAAGTCGCAGCGGGTAATGAGCGGAATAGGGTCGCCTTCGCCGGCGGCCGCTCATTCCACGATTACCGCGGCTTTTCTTCTGTTCCTCTGCTTCCATTGCTCTTCATTTACTATTGATTTGCCGTCGCTGCGGAGGCTGATCGAGCCTCTGGAAGTTTCGTTTACGGCTGCGATTTCCTTCGACCCGCTCTGCGGGCGCGCACCGCCTGCCCCTCTCGCCTGAATCCGTTCGTATTCGAATTCACAAGCAGTTCACGGAGAAGGTCAATGATGCAAGGCCTCCTTTTCTCCGAATTTCCCATTACCAGCGCAGCCCTAGCCACGGGTTGCCGGCGGCCGGCCATATTGGCGGCGCCAACATATAAGGCCAGGGAGCCTTAGCTTACCGCGGAGTCACAGTCATCATGATGAAGAATCTTTTCTGGAAATATTTTGTACTCCTTGCCTTGATTCCTTCCAGCGCGTTTGCACAAACACTGGCGCAAACGCCGGGTGCTTTGACTTGGGAGCAAGTACGCCAGCGCTTTGAGCAAAATAATCCCACGCTGCTGGCCGGAAAGCTGGGCATCGATGAGTCCAAGGCGCAGGAAATCACGGCATACTTGCGCCCGAATCCGGGACTTACTCTTGCAACGGATGGGACGCAACTCGCCCCTTACAAAGGAATCTGGCAGCCCGTCACCGGCACTCAGTTTTCATCCAACTTCAGCTACCTGCACGAACGGCAACATAAGCGCGAATTGCGGCTGGAGAGCGCTCAGAAGGCGACCGGCATGGCCGTCTCCGGCCAGGCGGACCTGCTCAGGACTCTCCTTTTCAGTTTGCGGACAGCTTTTGTGCAAGCCTTGCAAGAAAAGGCTATTTTTGAGCTGGCGAAGGATAACCTGGCGTACTACGACCATGTGCTGGATGTGAATCGCGAGCGCTATAAAGCCGGCGCGATTGCCCAGGTAGATTTAGACCGGCTGGAGCTTCAGCGCGTGCAGTATGAAGCCGACCTGCAAACCGCGGAAGAGAGTCTCGAGACCGCGAAAATCCAGCTTCTCATGTTCTTGAATGACCGGACGCCGGTGGATCAATTCGACGTGACCGGCCCCTTCGATTTTTCGGGCCAAATCGCGCCGTTAGACGAAGTGCGGCAAACGGCTCTCGATAACCGCCCGGATTTGAAAGCGGCGCTACAGTCCATCGAGAAGGCGAAAACCGATCACCGGCTAGCGGTCGCGAACGGGTCGACGGATCCGACGTTCGGCGCGTGGTATACCTACAACCCCTCGTTCAACAACCCCTTTGACCACCAAACGCTGGGCGCCAGTATTAGCATTCCTCTGCGGATCTTCGACCGCAACCAGGGCGAAAAGTTGCGCACGCAGTTGGACATCGACCGCAACCAGAGGCTGATGGAAGCCACTAAGGCCCAGGTCTTCAGTGACGTGGATTCCGCGTACGCCTCGGTCAACAGCACGGTCGTCCTTCTCGAACCTTATAAAGACAAGTATTTGCAACAAGCGTCGCGAGTCCGGGACACCATTGCGTTTTCCTACGAACATGGCGCGGCATCGCTGCTGGACTTTCTGAACGCGCAAGCCGAATACCGAAGCGTCCAAGTCAACTACCTGAACCTGGTCGCTTCTTATCTGAATGCAGCCAGCCAATTGAATCAGGCAGTGGGACGTGAGGTCATCCAATGAAGCGCGCGGATTTTCCTATGACGGTCTTATTTTTCGGCTTGAGCGGCTTCCTGGCGGCGTGCGGCGAAAGCAAAGGCGATCCCAAGGCAGAAGCCCCGCCGCCGGCAAAAGTCTTGAAGGAAGAAGACGCGGACGTCATCCAAGTGGCCCATCCTGAGCAGTTTTCGCTGGTTGCCGCAGTGGGGCACGAATCCAGGTCACTGTTGACGGTAACCGGAACAGTCAATCCGGATATCTCGCGGAGCGTCCCGGTGATTTCGATTGCCACCGGCCGTGTGGTGGAGGTTCACGCGCGGCTCGGCGATACGGTGAAAAAAGGCCAGCTGTTGCTGCGTGTCGAGAGCGCCGATATGTCGGCGGCCTTTTCCGACTATCGAAAAGCGGTCGCCGATGAAAGACTGGCTCGAATACAATTCGAGCGCTCCAAGCTGCTCTACGACAAGGGAGCGATTTCTTTGAATGATTACCAGACAGCGGAGGACGTGGAGAACAAAGCCCAGGTCGACGTGGAAAACACGAGAGAACGGCTCCGCGTGCTGGGGGGCAACACCGATCATCCGGCGGCGGTGGTCGATATTGTTGCTCCGGCTTCGGGAGTGATCACCGATCAGCAGGTCACCAATGCCGCGGGCGTGGCCGGGCTGGGCTCGCCCAATCCATTCACCATCTCGGACCTCTCGAATGTGTGGATTCTCTGCGACGTTTACGAAAACGATCTGGCCAGCGTGCACGTGGGCGAAACTGCGGAAATCCGCTTGAACGCTTATCCTGACAAAATATTCACGGGTCGCATCAGCAATGTGCTTCCGGTCCTCGATCCAACACTGCGCACGGCCAAGGTGCGCATTGAGGTACACAATCCCGGGCTGATGCGCGTGGGCATGTTTGTTACCGCGAGCTTCCAAGGGCAGAAAAAAGAAATGCATGCCGTCGTTCCGGCTACCGCCGTTCTGCATTTACACGATCGCGACTGGGTGTACATGCCGACCGGCGACAAGAAGTTCCGGCGGGGCGAGGTTATTGTTGGCCAAATGCTTCCGAACAATATGCAAGAGATTGTTTCTGGGTTGCAGCTGGGCCAACAAGTCATCCAGAACGCGCTGGTATTCCAGAACGCGATGGGGCAGTAGATGCTGCGTAAACTAGTCGATTTCCCGTTGGAGAACCGCCTGCTTGTCCTTGGAGCAGCGGTTTTGTTGCTGGCGTGGGGCGCCGTTTCCTTCCATCAGCTTCCCGTGGAAGCGTACCCCGACGTTGCCAACAACTACGTCGAAATCATCACGCAGTGGCCGGGAATTTCCGCGGAACAAATCGAGCAGCAGGTCACGATTCCGCTGGAAGTGGTGATGAACGGCATTCCGCATGCGGTGCACTTGCGCTCGTTTTCTCTCTTCGGCCTTTCGGACCTGAAGCTGATTTTCGACGATGAAGAGCAGAATGCCTGGAACCGGGAGCGGGTTCTCGAGCGCCTTTCGCAAGTGACCTTGCCGCCGGGCGTGGTGCCGCAGATGGGGACGGACTGGAGTCCCGTCGGGCAAATCTATTTCTTCACGCTGAAAAGCACCAACCCCAACTATGACGTGATGGAACTGAAATCCATCGAAGATTGGGTGATCGAAAAGAACTTCAAGTCCGTGCCCAACGTCGTCGATGTCGCCAGCTTTGGCGGACCGACGCGCGAATATCAGGTTCGCATCGATCCCAATAAATTGATCGCCTACGGACTCAGCCTCGCCCAGGTGGAGCAGCAACTCACAAACAACAACGCCAACGCGGGCGGCAGCTTCATCGAAGCCGGCCTCCAGCAGATTAATGTCCGGGAGGTAGGCCTGGTTCGAAACGTGCAGGACATCGCGAATACGGTCATCATGACCAAGAGCGGCACGCCGCTGCGCGTGAAGGACATCGCCGTCGTTTCGCAAGGTCCCAAGATCCGTCTCGGCCAGTTCGCCCGCGCCATTCGCCGCGAAGACGGCATCATCGTTGATAACGACGATGTGGTTTCCGGCATCGTGCTTTTGCGCAAGGGCGCAAATGCCGACGAAGTACTCGCCGGAATTCACGCCAAGGTCAAACAACTGAACGAGCAAATCTTGCCTCCGGGCGTAAAAGTCGTTCCGTTTATTGACCGCAGCGATTTGGTCAAGTTCACGACTCGCACGGTGCTGCACAACCTCACCGAAGGCATCATTCTGGTGGTGATCATCCTTTTTCTGTTCCTCGGGAATGTGCGCGGAGCCATCATCGTCGCCTTGACGATCCCGTTTGCGTTGTTGTTCGCGGCAACTTGCTTAAAACTGAAGGGTATCCCCGCCAACTTGTTGTCTCTTGGCGCTTTGGATTTCGGAATGGTTGTCGACGGCGCGGTAGTGATGGTGGAAAACATCCTCCGGCACATGGGCCACGGCGGCAACACCTACAAGACGCCCATGGAGCGCATCCGTGAAGCTGCTCACGAAGTGCAGCGACCCGTTTTCTACGCCATCGGCATCATCATTACCGCGTACTTGCCAATCTTCACTTTGCAGCGCGTAGAAGGGCGGCTGTTCCATCCCATGGCCTGGACAGTGGCTTTTGCGCTTCTGGGCGCGCTGTGCTTTTCCATGTTCCTCGCTCCGGTCCTATCGAGCGTACTGTTCAGCAAGGGCGTAAAAGAATGGCAAAACCCAGTCATGGAATTCTTGAAAACACGCTATCGCCGCGCTGTCAGGTGGGCCGTCGAGCACCGGTTGGTAACCGTGGGTGTGGCGGCAGTGAGTTTTGCCGCCACCATTTATTTGACCCTCGGCGGAGTCATCGGCTCCGAGTTTTTGCCGCACTTGGATGAAGGCGCGCTGTGGGTGCGCGGGACGCTCGCTCCAAGTACAGGTCCTACGGAAGGCACACGGCTGGCGAACCAGGCTCGCGCGATTCTTTGCTCTTTTCCTGAGGTGATTCAATGCACCAGTCAGGTCGGGCGTCCCGATGACGGAACGGACACGACTGGGTTCTTCAATACCGAGTACTTCGTCGATCTGAAGCCGAAAGAAAAGTGGCGCCCTGTTTTCCACCAGGACAAGGAAAGAGTGATCGCCGCCATGCAGCGCGAACTGGATAAAATTCCCGGCGTGGTTTGGGGTTTTTCGCAACCGATCGCCGACAACATGGAGGAAGCGGTCAGCGGCGTAAAAGGTGAACTGGCGGTGAAGATTTACGGCGACGACCTCAAAGCTCTCGATGCCATGGCAGATCAGATCGTCGATACCATGCGCCAAGTCAAGGGCATTGAGGACCTGGGAGTCTTTCGAGTTCTCGGCCAGCCCAATTTAGACGTCGCGTTGGACCGCGCGCAAGCGGCGCGCCATCAAATCAACGTGGCGGATGTACAAGATGCCGTCCAGACCGCGGTGGGCGGCACTGCCTTCACGCAAGTTTTGCAAGGCGAGCAGCGATACGACCTGGTTATCCGCTACCTTCCGCAATTTCGTAATACGCGGGAAGCCATTGAGAGCATTCGTTTGCTGTCACCCACGGGAGAGCGCGTTTCGCTGGCGCAACTCTCGAAAATCGAAGAGCGGGAAGGCGCTTCAGAAATCTACCGCGAGGGAAATGAAAGATATATCGCCATCAAGTACAGCGTGCGCGGACGCGACCTTGGCGGTGCCGTCGAGGAGGCCATTCAAAAGGTAAACGCCAAAGTCCAACTGCCGCGCGGATATCACATCGACTGGGCAGGCGAATACGAAAGTGAAAAGAGAGCCGAAGCCCGGCTTCTGGTGATCGTGCCGTTAACGCTGCTGGTGATTTTCGGTATTCTCTACACCATGTTCCGTTCGTTTAAGTGGGCGCTTCTGCTTCTCGGAAACGTGGCCATGGCGCCGATCGGAGGCTTGCTCGCCCTGCTTTTTACCGGCACGCACTTCAGCGTTTCCTCAGGCGTCGGATTTCTGGCGCTGTTCGGCGTTTCCGTGCAAACCGGCGTCATTATGCTCGAATACATCAATCAGATGCGCGCGCGAGGTCACTCGATCGAAGACGCCGCGGTCGACGGGGCGGTGCTCCGGCTCCGTCCCATAATGATGACCATGCTGGTTGCTACCCTCGGTCTGTTGCCGGCCGCGCTTTCTCGTGGCATCGGTTCAGACTCCCAGCGTCCCTTCGCTATTGTTATCGTTGGCGGACTTATCGGCGCTCTGGCCCTGAGTATCTTCTTGCTCCCGACTTTGTACGTGTGGTTTGCGAAGGAAGGCGACAAGCTCCCCGCGCCGGAAGGTGATTTCGCTGAGGAATCTTCGGGAAGTTGAAGAAGCTCGAAGCTGGTTTGGTTCGGAGGCGGCAAGCCGGCTGGTCTTGACTCAGCTGCGCGCGGCAAGTTCTCTTGCCGGAGGCGCCAATTTGCGAGCCGCCCGCACGATGCTCATAAATCTTCGCGCCAATTCCACAACCTGCTCTGCGCGCTGGAGCCGGATGGCCTCCCGGGGAATCAACTCGCTGCCAATCCCCAGAGCCGTGGCCCCCGCGCGAATCATGTCCGAGGCCGTCTGCTGCGTCACCCCGCCCGCTGCCACCAGCGCGGCATTGGGGAAAGGCCCCTTCAACGCCCGAATGTAGCCAGCGCCTCCCACCAGCGCGCACGGAAACACTTTGATGAAATCAACGCCGGCTCTCAGGGCGGCGGTTATTTCACTCGGCGTCAACGCGCCGGGCATGGTCACGACATTGGCCTTGCTGGCAAGTTCCACGATGCTGAGGTCCAGGCCGGGGCTCGTCAGGAACTGTGCCCCTGCGCCCAGGCAGCGCCGCGCCGTTTCGGGATCCAAAACGGTTCCGGCCCCCACGATGATGTCTGGAGCGTGTGCCACCATGTCGTGGATCAATTCGCATGCTTCCGGCACGGTCATGGTGATTTCCACGATGGGAATTCCACCGGATGAGACGGCGGCGGCCGCGAAACGGGCTTCCTCGATGGAAGAAACGCGAATCGCGGGAACGATACCTATTTCCTCGATTCGCGCCCGAACTTCTTCTTTGTTCATGGAATTGTCCCCTGCTGGACGACGTTACGAAAAGATGCTTTCGCACTCCGCGCAGGGTTAAAAGTGATTCTACCTCAATTTGTGTTCCACTGGCCCGTGACCGCCGTCACGTTTGAATGCTTGTGCATCCGTCCGTGTGGCCTCTTGCGATATGCTGAATTTATGAATGAGAAGGAAACCCCCGCAGCTCACCGCGCCAGCTCCGCCCGAGGACTTTGTTCGAACTGTCGTCACGCGCGCCAAATTGAGTCGGAGCGCAAATCCGTTTTCATCCTTTGTGAACTCTCCCTCACCGATCCGCGCTTTCCCAAGTACCCCCGCCTCCCCGTTCTTTCTTGTTCCGGCTACCGCGGGAAGACCGGCGAATTGGCAGGCCCCATCATTGTCGTTGACTACGACCCCCAATGGCCCAAGACGTTCGAGACTCTGCGGTCACGTCTGGCCGAAGGGCTGGGTAGCCTCGCCGTCGCTATCGAGCACGTCGGCAGCACAGCCGTCCCGGGCTTGGCGGCCAAACCCATCATCGACATCGACGTGCTGCTCAAATCGGCCTCTGATTTTCCGCTGGTTGTCGAGCGACTCGCTTCCCTCGGATACGCCCACCAGGGCGACCTCGGCATTCGCGGGCGCGAAGCTTTCGCGGCTCCCCCAGGGTCCCCTGCCCATCATCTCTATGTGTGCCCTACGGAGTGCCAGCAGTATCGTCGTCATCTAGCGTTTAGGGATTATTTGCGCTCCCACCCGGAGGAGGCCGCAGCCTACGGCGACTTGAAGCGCTCGCTGGCGGCTTGCTTTCGGGAGGACCGGCCCGGCTACACGATCGCCAAGAGCGAGTTTATCGAATCGCTCCTAGAGCGGGCGTTCGCGACAACGCCGCCACCAATTTGAATTGCCAGCTTCCGATTGATTATGCTTTGGCCGAGCTCCCGAACCGGACGGCAGAGAGATCTTCATAGACGACAAGTTCCACGGCAAAACACTCCGGCCACGCTCAAAACTTCCCACCGGTTCCCGAACTATTGACCTGAAATTCCCCGGCCACACCGACTGGCGCTGTTCCCTCGAGATCCTAAAATCCAGCAAGACGGCCCGCAAGGCTACGTTCGACCTGGCCCCGTAAGTTTTCGCCGAGAACCCGGTCAGTGCCCCACAAAAAGAAACGGCAGGGTGCCGGGGTGGGACGCCCTGCCGGATGGGGTTCTTCTGTTTTCTCTAATTATTCGGGTTGTTTAGGAATCTCGGGATTCTGCTGGGGCGGCTCGGGTTGCGTTGCCACGGGAGTGAGGTTCGGCGTGCCCGTGGTGCTCACGGCCAATTCCGAGGGTTTGTACTTTGGCGCGCTGACGTAGCCATGCACCTTGTCTTTCTCCACTTTGTTCACCACCACTTGCACCGGCTGCGACTCGTTCTCGTTGTGGATCCAAATCGGTTCGTACAAGTTTACGTTTTTCTTGGTCAGTTTGTTGTCGTCCACAACCATTTCGATGTTGTAGTTCTTGTGTTTCGTATCAACCTTGCGCAAGGCCAGCGTCACCGGCCCTACTCTCTGGAACTGCTTCGATTTCGTCAGGTCAAATTCAAAATAGCTGCGCTCCCCACGCTTCGCCAAAGCCACCAATTCCTCATGGGTCTTGGCGATGGAGCCGTTCAGTTCATCTTTTGTTGAATTTAAACTCCCTTCCAGGTCGGTGCGGTTCTTGGCGATCTCGTCTTGTGTTTCTTTCAGCTGCTTCTGCTGGTCGTCGATTCTCGCCTGGAGTTCCTTCAGGCGCTTGCTTTCGGCTGTCGTAGTTTTCTTGCTGGCCGCAGCCTTCGCTCCGGGGGCACGAGCCGCCTTGGCCTTCGCTTGTTCTGCCTCGACAGCGGCTTGCTGTGCGACGGTAATCTCGTTCAGCTTGGACGTAAGCGTGTTCACTTGTCCTTGCATGTCACGGATCGTGGCGTTCGCCATGGTCTGTTGGGCCGTTAAATGGCCGACCAGAATTTCCTGCCGGTAACCATAACCAAACGCTACGCCGGCCACTACGATCAGTGCGACGAGCCCCGCCAAAAGCCAGCGATTCGCGTTCGAAAGCGCCGACCCTCCTTCACTTTCATTTCTTTCCAGATGCTCTTCCATGGTCTTTCTCCTTGAGCTTATTTCTCTCTAGTCGACTCGTCAGGAGAGCGCTCACCGCTACCCGGGCCGATCCGTGAGAATCCCGCGCCTAGATATCCGCTCGCAAAATGGCGCAATTCTACTGTTTTTCTTGTATGCACGGCGGGCACCGCGTGCCCAGAAATGCGCACACCTCCTAAGTCCTCTGTTGTCAAGACACAAGAAGCAGCACGCGAGAGTTGCTTTGATCGTTGCCGGTACTAGGCCCGGTATTTTTTCCCTAGTGGCGGGGGTAGTTTCACTGCGCTGGCAGGCCCCGGTCTACCCCTGATTCTTTCGGCTCCTGCGTTGCTCCATTCCGCACCCTGTGCTAGCATCCGCTTCGTCAGGAGACCGGACCAGGGATTGTTCGTAGACCTTAGGTTCCGCCCCACGGGACCCAGGTGCAGAGGCCACGTTCTCCTCCATCAGTTTCAACTTGCCAGGCGTTCGCCCGCGCCGGAACTCGCCCGCACGGACCTCGCCTTCTGGAGGTTTTAATGAAGACCTATCTTACCAAGGACATCCGAAACGTTGGCATTGTAGGCCACGGCGGCACCGGGAAGACGCAACTGGTGTCGTCGTTACTGTTCACTGCGGGCATGACTCCGCGCTGGGGAAAAGTTGCCGAAGGCAGCACCGCCACCGACTGGGACGAAGAAGAAATCTCCCGGAAAATCTCCATCCAAACAGGCCTGGCGCATGCCGAATGGCCTGCCACCCCCACGGGACCCTCGGGCTCATCTGAAAAAGTCAAAATCAATTTCATCGATCTCCCCGGCTATTCCACTTTTATCACCGAAGCGAAGGCTTCGCTCGTCGCGGCTGACGCCGCGCTCATCACCGTGGACGCCCACGTCGGCGCTCAAGTCACCACGGAAAAAGTCTGGGATTATTGCACCGAGTACGACATTCCCCGCGCCTTCGTGCTCACCTGGATGGACCGCGAGCTTTCTAGTTTCGAGCGCTCCATGGAATCGCTCCAGGAGGTCTTTGGCCGCAATGTGATCTCCTTGCAGATGCCCATCGGCAGTGAAAAGGGATTTCGTGGCGTCGTCGATCTCGTGGCCATGAAAGCGCACATCTACAATCCCGACGGTGACGGGAAACCCACGATCGAGGAAATCCCCGCCGCGCTTGCGGACGACGCCAAGGAAGCGCATGAAAAGCTCGTCGAAATGATCGCCGAAGGCGACGACGCAATGATGGAAGAGTTTTTCCGCGAAGGCACCATCCCCATCCACGATCTCATTCCCGCCGTCCGCAAAGCCATCGTTGCCGAGAAAATCTTTCCCGTCCTAATGACTTCCGGGCTGCGTAACATCGGCACGGCCAGCCTGCTCACTTTTCTTGCTGATGTCTTCCCGCACCCCGACGAACACGCCCAAGTGGGATTTAAGGACCCCGGCGGTAAGGGCGACCGCCTCGAGCGCAAGTACGATGACGGCCAGCCGCTTTCCCTCTTTGTCTTCAAGACCCTTTCCGATCCTTTCACGGGCCGCATCAACTATTTCAAGGTAAAGAGCGGTGTCTTGAGGAATGACGCCACGCTCATCAATTACAACCGGAACTTGCCGGAGCGCTTCCAGCACATCCAGGTTGTCCAGGGGAAGCAGCTTACCGAAGTCGGCGAGCTTCACGCCGGAGACATTGGGGCCATCGCCAAACTGAAGGAAACCGTTACCGGCGAAACCCTTGGCGATAAAGCTTCGCCCATTTACTATTCCCCCGCACAAATCCCCGAGCCTTCCATCACTTTTGCCGTCGAACCGAAAACGCGCGCCGATGAAGACAAGATCGGCGTTTCCATTCATAAAATTCTCGAGGAAGATGCGGCCTTGCGGTTCATGCGCGATCCGCAAACCAAAGAGTTTCTGCTGGCCGGTTCCGGCCAGCAACACATTGAAGTCGTCGTCGCCAAGCTCCACAAACGCTATCACGTGGACCTCACGTTGAAGCCTCCCAAAGTCCCCTATCGCGAAACTATCCGCGGCAAAGCCGACGTTGAGGGCAAGCACAAGAAACAGTCCGGCGGTCACGGCCAGTTTGGCGTCTGCCGCATCAAGATGGAGCCCGTCGAGCGCGGCAAGGGTGTCGAATTCGTCGATGATGTATTTGGCGGGGCCATCCCCAAGAACTGGATTCCCTCGGTTGAAAAAGGGATTCGCGATGCCGCCGCCCGCGGCTACCTGGCGGGGTTTCCGGTCGTCGATTTCCGAGCCATTCTCTACGACGGCAAATACCACGACGTGGATTCCTCCGATATGGCTTTCAAGATTGCTGGCTCGCTGGCCTTCAAGGAAGCCATGAAACAAGCTCGCCCCGCGCTCCTCGAGCCCGTCATGCACGTCGAGGTTTATGCCCCCGATCAATACTCCGGCGACTTGATGGGCGACCTCAGCGGCCGGCGCGGGCGCATCTCCGGCAGCGAAGCCCGCGGCCACAACGTCATCATCAAAGCCCAGGTTCCGCTCGCTGAAATGCTCAGCTACGCCAACGACCTCATCTCCAAAACACAAGGCCGCGCTACTTACTCGATGGAATTCTCACACTACGATTATGTGCCCAACGAACTCGCCGAGAAGGTCATCGCCGCCCATAAGGCCGTCCACGGCGAACAACTCGTTGAAGAAGAAGCCTGAAGGCCACACCTGTCCTGGCGAACAGGTATTGCCTCTAGCGAACGCCGCGGCAGAAAGTTAATGCTCAAGTGGGCACACCCCGTGTCTACGCTTATTGATTCAGTAGCAGATCCTACAATACCCTACAAAAAGCACGAGACTGCGGGGGAATTGCCGCCTCTCAGGTCAATTTGGCTCTCATCTCCATTGCCAGGCCGAGGTCGTTCCTAGGCGATTGATTTGAACGTAATTGGTTGGAAGCCAAGGCCACAAACTGCAGCGGCCTAGAAGACGTAGGTCCGCCTAGGAGCAATGGATCGCCTATGAAATTCTTTTTGAAATCCTCTCTCTTCGCGTCCCTCTTGACGAGTTTCGTTTTTCTAGCCGGCTGCAGCCACGCCGTAATTGGCGGCGGCGGTTGCACGGTTAACTGTGGTGGCGGTGGCGGCACCGGCACCGGCACCGGTCCCTTCACCATCGGTGGAACTGTCACCGGCCTGACCGGCACCGGGCTGATTCTGCAGGACAATGGTGGTGACAACCTCAGCATCACCGGGAACACCGCTTTCACGTTTGCAACCAAAATCGCCACGGGCCAGCCCTATAACGTTGCGGTTTTTGCCTCGCCATCTAATCCCGTGCAAACCTGCACAGTTGCCAATGGTCAAGGCACAGTCGCGGCCAATGTCACCACTGTCGTTGTCACGTGTTCCACGGGAACCGTTTCTATCGGCGGGCAAGTCGTGGGCCTGCTCGGCACGGGGCTGACTCTCCAGGATAATGGCACCGATAGCCTCAGCGTTCCCATCGCCGGTCCCTTCACGTTCGCTAAGGCGCTCCCCATCGGCAGTACGTATGCTGTCACCGTCAGCGGTCAACCCACCAGTCCCGCGCAGACTTGCACGGTAACCAATGGCAGCGGCACCGCAAACGCCAACGTCGGCAACATCCAAATTACATGTTCCACCGGAACGCTCTCCATCGGCGGAACCGTCACCGGACTCGCCACGTCTGGCAGTGGCGTCGTCTTACAGGACAACGGCGGCGATAATCTCAGCGTCAAAGCCAACGGCAACTTTACCTTCCCCACTCTCGTCCCTTCTGGCGGCGCCTATAAGGTTACGATTCTTACTCAGCCTTCTGGCCCCAACCAGACTTGCACCGTCTCCAACGGCACTGGCATTGCCAATGCCAACGTCGTCAACGTTCAGGTTTTGTGCCCAGCCATAACCCATACCATCGGCGGCACTGTCGTCGGCCTTGTGGGCACCAATAGCGGTATGGTGCTCCAGGATAATCTCGGCGACAACCTGACCGTCTCCGGCAATGGCACCTTCACCTTTAACACTCCCATCGCCGACGGCAGCGCGTACGACGTCAGCGTCTTTGTTGGACCAAACACGCAAGCGCAGGGCTGCGTCGTTTGGGGTTACCAGGGCATTGCTACGTCAGCGGTCACTAGCGTTATTGTCGATTGCGGCCACAATGACTGGTCGTGGTTCGACGGTTCCAATACCTCCAATCAAAACGGATCGTCTTCTTCGCCTCCTGTCCCGCCTACTCCTTCGTTTAATACTAGCTCTCCCGGCGGACGCAAGTATCCCGCAACCTGGACCGATCTCAACGGTAATCTCTGGCTCTTTGGCGGATACGGTTTGACCTTTACCACGGGGCTTACGCCACCGGCCACGGACCTCAACGACATGTGGGAATATGTCGGCACGCAAAACTACAACGGCAGCTTCTTCAACTATTGGGTTAACCTGATACAGGCCTATTCAGGTACCGGGCCAGCTCCGCGTAACGGCGCGGTCACTTGGACCGACCCTACCACCGGCGATCTCTGGCTCTTTGGCGGCCAGGCCGGTACCACCTTCCTCAACGATCTCTGGAGTTACCACATCAATCCGACTCCAAACACCGCGGGCACCTGGACGTTGCACGGGGGTGGCGCCGATCTTAGTGGCGTCTACACCGCCGGTGGGGCCCCGGGCTCGCGCTGGGGTGCTACTTCCAAGATGAATGCCGGGACGGTTTGGCTCTTTGGTGGCTATGGTTACGATTCAGCAGGCACTCTTGGCCTGCTGAACGACCTATGGACCTTCAATACGGGAACGGGTGCGTGGACTTTCCTAAGCGGTTCCACAACGGTCAACCAGACCGGCAACTACGGCACTCTAGGCACGCCTGCGGCTACCAATGTTCCTGGTGCGCGTCAGGCTGGCATGTGCTTCCTCGACCTTTCCGGGAATTTCTGGCTTTTCGGTGGATTCGATCTCGATTCCAAGGGCAACCCGGATGCTCTAAACGACCTCTGGGAGTACAAAGGCGGCCAATGGACCTGGGTGAGCGGCGCCAACGTCGTCAATCAGACCGGCGTCTACGGCACCCAGGGCGCTGCTGCGGCTACCAACGTTCCCGGTGCGCGCTGGAGTTCCGGCGCTTGGATCGACGACAAGGGTAATCTCTGGATCTTCGGCGGACAAGGCTACGATTCCACGGGCAATGGCTCGCTTGCTGATCTCTGGGAATTTACCGGCGGCCAATGGATATGGGTGAAAGGTCCTGCCTCAGTCACCCAGGCGGGTACCTATGGTCTCGTGCCCGGCCCTATCATCTACCCGTACGTAGGCAACTACCCGGGGTCTCGCTATGCCCCTGGCTATTGGTATTTGAAGGATGTTCCCACCAATTCGGTTGAGTTCTGGATGTTCGGCGGCGAAGGAGACGACTCCGCCGGCACGAACGGCAACGGGTTGCTCAGCGACCTGTGGCGGTATCTGCCGTATCCTTGATTCATCGTACGAACGCACCTATCCATTCACTGGTACGAACGCCAGAGACTCTGAAGGGACCTCTGGCGTTCTCGTCTTTCTCGTCTCTCGTCCGTTGATTCATTCGCAGCTTTCTGATGACTGCCGTGTAACTTATTTTTTTAAAATTTTCTCTCGCTGCTCAAGGAGCGTGGTATCTTCAAGGCCAGTTTGTTGGTTCCGCCCGCGCCCCTAAACAGCAAACCTTTACATATAGATTGCGGCTTGTTTGGCCAAGCGCCTGGAAGCGCTTTCTAGACGGAGACGACTGCATGCGCATCTTGCTGTACAACCCCGATAACGGGGTCACGCGGAATTTCATGCCTCATCTATGGATGTTTCTTCTCCAAGCCTTAACTCCCCCCGGCCACGAAGTCGTGCTCATCGATGGCAACGCCCAGCCCATGGATGAAGCCGGCATTGCCCGTTTTGTGCGCGAACAAAACATCGGTCTTGTCGGCATTGGCGCCATGACCCGCATGATCGCCAAAGCCTATCGCATGGCCGACGCTATCCGCGCCGTTGGCGTGCCGGTGGTGATGGGCGGCCCGCACGTTACCGAAGAAGCCGACGAAGCCCTCGGCCGAAACGGCGGTCCGCGCCATGCCGACGCCGTGGCTCTCGGCGAAGCCGACGAAACCTGGCCAAGAATCGTCGCCGATGCCGAACGCGGGCACCTCAAGGATATCTACGCTCCCGTCGATGCCTTCGGACAGGAAAGCAAACCCAGCCTCAAGGAATATCCCGCGATTCCCTGGGACAAAATAGATCTCGCGCAATTTAATCTGGTTCCAAAAATGGTGAAGCGCACGCTTCAGCGTATCGGTGACGGTTGGGGCACCTTTCGCATTATTCCCATGGAATCCGGGCGCGGCTGTCCCTACGGTTGCGAATTCTGCACCGTCACCGGTTTCTTTGGCGACTCCATCCGCTTTCGCACCAACGAAAGCGTCGTGAATGAGCTGCTCCTCCTGAAAGCTCGCGCCAAGAGCGAAGGCGGCCAGATCGCCGTCTTCTTCATCGACGATAATTTCGCCATCAACGTCAAACGCACGAAATCCCTGCTGCGCGACATCATCGCCGCCGGGGCCCAAGTCCACTGGGTCGCGCAGATCAGCGCCAATCTTTTGCGCGATGAAGAACTCGTCGATCTTATCGCCGCTTCCGGTGGTAAATGGGTCTTCATCGGTATGGAGTCCATCGATCCCACCAACCTTGCCGACGTGAACAAAGGCTTCAACAAGCCGGGTGAATATGCCGCCGTGCTCGAAAGGCTCGCTGCCCGCAACGTTTATGCCATCACTTCCTTTATTTTTGGCATGGACAACGACACCGTGGGCGTCGCCGAACGCACGCTCAAAGAAATTCGCACTTGGCCCGCGGGTCTGCCCATTTTTGGCTTGCTCACCCCTTTGCCGGCCACGCCGCTTTACAAGAGGCTCGAAGCCGCCGGACGTTTAACCCGCCCGAAGCATTGGCAGGAGTTCATCCCCTTTGCGATGGCTCATACGCCGCTGAAAATGACCATTGCAGAAGCCCACGCCGAAGTGCGAAAGGGATGGGCCAACGCCTACAGCCCGGAAGCCATGGCGCAAGCTGTCGATTCGCTCAAGGACAAGCCTCTCGGCTACCGCATAAATATCTTCATCGCGCGCATGTGTTTCCGCGGAATCTATTTCCCGCAGATGGGTCCTCTGGCGTGGCTGAAACTGATCTACCAAAATCGCCGCACCATCTTTAGCCTGGTTAGGGAAGGTTTGGCCACCTGGCGCGGCCGCCCCGGCAACCCAGTGCCGGTGGCCGACGAAAGTCTCGAAACTGAGGTCGGCGCCACCTAACAACTGCGCGCAGTCGTGAAGCTCAGATGGGCCTTGGCCGCTAGCTGCCAACGATTTTCGGCAGAAACATACCCGTTTCTTTTGCATGCGTTCCAAATTTGTCGCCAAATTCCTGTCTCAGGAAGGACTCCTCGCGTCGCGCTTTCCAGTAAAACGATGCCCACGCAATAGCCACGCCGAGCAATCCGCGCACTTCGCCCGTTACCACGATGGTCCCCAGGAGCCCCAGCAGAATCCCCGTATAAATCGGGTGACGAACGCTGCGGTACGGTCCTGTGCGTATCAACTCGTGGCCCTCTTTGAGGGTGACGACGCCGCTCCAGTTGGCGCCCAGATGCCAACGCGCCCAAAATGCGATCGCCACGCCAGCCGCAGTCAAAAGCACTCCAGCCCATTCCGTTACGGGACCCGCGGGCACAAACCGCGTCCCCAGCCATCCGTGGCGCGCTTCCGGCCGAAACAAAAGGCCAAAAGCCGCCGCCAGCGGAAGCACGTAGACCAACCGTTGACCCCACGATTCACGCCGCTTGGTTTTCTTCAGCTTGAGCGCGGAGACCAGCCAGTACAATCCGAACAAAATCCACAGCGCGTTGATCCATTCTCGTGGTGAAGAAAAATCCATGGGGGCCTCCCGTTGACCAATTCTTTTTTAGGCGCCGTGCTTGCCGGCTTTTTGTTTCAGATGCGAAATCCACTTGCGCTCCGTACGAATCTGGTCGCGCAAGAAACGCACGACTTCGCCGCCCCACAAGCCCAAATCCAGGCGACCGGAAAGCCGCGCCAGGTGCTTTTCACGGCCAGCTAGCCAGCCATCCCGCTCAGCAAGAATTCGGCCGCGCGTTTCCGCATCCAAGAAGCTGAATAATCCCACGCGCAAACGGAAGCCGTTTTCCGAACTGACTTCTTTACCTGTCGAATGGCTAAGGCGCCGGAGCAGTTGTTGCCTGCCTTTGTTCGTAAGCGCGTAAATGTCGCGCGTCTGTCCGCGCTCGCCGGGACTCTTGCGTTTGCTGACCCAGCCGCTCTCCACAAACCGCCGCAGCAACGGATAGACGAGATTGTTGTGCATCTCGGCCTTTCCCGAAAGCAAACCCACCTGCTTTTTCAGCGCGTACCCGTGCTTGGGCGCATCCAGAAGGTTGGCCAGCACCATTAGGTCATTCATGACACTGTCAGTATTGCACTAATAGACGGGGATGGTCAACCCTTTCGTTAGGGCCCCCGTTTCGACATGGCTGTGGTAAGAATCCAGGGTGGCGAAAAACAGTCGGTCTGGCCACTACCTCGCGAGGCGCGGCTACATTAGTTCTTCAATGAATGAGCGGGCCACATCCAGGGGCACCCGCGGATCGCAGCGGACCAGAGGTCCCTCGTTTAGGACCGGCTCGGCGCCATGCAGCGTGGGGACATCGGTGCGCTCGAAAAATTTCCCGATAGGAATCTCCTCGCCCCAGACGAGCGAGTTCTCCATCGCCGCCTTCCAATCAGCCGGGTCATACGCCGAGTCGTCTTCGAGCTTCTTTACGCGCGGGCGGAACCATTGGTAGGTATTGTCGTGATTGTAGGTAACGCAAGGGCTGAACACATCCAAGAACGAGAATCCCGGATGCTCGATGCCTTGCTTGATCAGCTCGGTCAGATGCTTTTGCTCGCCGCTGAAGCCGCGCGCAACAAAAGTAGCGCCCGCAGCCAGCGCTAGCGAAATCGGATTCACCGGCGCTTCGATGTTGCCAAAAGGCATGCTCTTCGTCTTCATCCCCACGCGGCTCGTCGGTGAAGTTTGGCCCGTGGTCAGCCCGTAAATCTGGTTGTCCATGACGATGTAGAGCAGGTCCACGTTGCGGCGCATGGAGTGAACGAAATGGTTGCCGCCGATTCCGAAACCGTCACCGTCGCCGCCGGTCACTAAGACGGTCAGCTCGTGATTGGCCAGCTTCAATCCTGTAGCCACCGCCAGCGCCCGGCCATGCAGCGTGTGCATGCCGTAGGTATTCATGTACCCGGGGAAGTTAGAAGAACACCCGATGCCGCTGATGGTGACCACGTTGTGGTTGGGTATCCGCAGCTCGACCAGCGCTTTTTGCACCGCCGCGAGCACGCCAAAATCGCCGCAGCCGGGACACCAGTCGGGATCGACGCGGCCTTTCAAATCCGCCATGGTCAGTTGCTGAGTGGCACGTTGTACCCCTATGGCCATTGTGGTCTCCTTCTCAAACCATAATCTCGTGCATGGGCACGGACACTTGCGTCTTCCCCGCCCATTGGGTCTTTCCCGCCAGTTGTTCCTTCACTGCTTCCACGATGTGGTGCGGCATGAAGGGTTCGCCGTCGTACTTGCGAATGTGCCCGTCCGGCACAAAGCTGGTTTCGCTGCGCAGGTAGCGCGCAAACTGGCCGCTGTAATTGTTCTCCACGATGATAGTGTGCCGTGAGTCTTTGAGAATTTCCAGAATCGCTTCGCCATGCAACGGCACCAGCCAGCGGATCTGCAGTTGATTGGTTGAGATTCCTTGCTCATTGAGGATCTCCGAAGCTTCCTCGATGACTCCCATCGTCGAACCCCAGCCGATCAATGTAACGTCGGCCGTGCGCGCGCCCGAAAGCACTGGCGGCGGCACGGCGGCTTCAATCCCGGTCACCTTGCGCATGCGCTTTTCCATCATGGCCCGGCGCTTGACCGGATTAGTGAACTCATCGCTGATGAGCACGCCGTCTTCCATGTGTTCGTCCGTCGCCACGGTATGGATGTGCCCGGGAACACCGGGGATGGCGCGCGGCGAAATTCCGTTGTCGGTGATCTTGTAACGTTTGTAATCGCCGTTAGTGGCAGCCGCGGACGGAGTTCCGTTGCCATTGGCGCTGGTGATGAGTTCGCCTCGATCGATGGATGGACTAAAATCCAGATCTTGCGGATGCACACTGAGCCGGCCTTCCGACAGCAGCAAGTCGCAGAGCACCAGTCCCGGGCACTGGAACCGGTCGGCCAGGTTGAATATTTCGGGGATGAGCTTGAAGCAATCGCCGATGTCCAGCGGCGCCGCGATGATCCGAGGATAATCGCCGAACGCCGCGCCAAGCATTTGCCAGAGGTCGCCTTGCTCCGTCTTTGTGGGAACTCCCGTCGACGGGCCCGCTCGCTGGCAATTGATAACCACCACCGGCGTTTCAATCATGGCGGACATGCCCAAGCCCTCGCTCATCAGCGCAAAGCCGCCGCCTGAAGTAGCGCACATGGCCCGAACACCCGCGTGGGCCGCGCCGATCGCCATGTTGATCACGCCGATTTCGTCTTCGACTTGCCGCACCATGATGCCCGCTTTGCGCGCGTGCGCGGCCATCCAGTGCAGCACGCCGGTCGAAGGGCTCATGGGATAAGCGCAATAAAATTTCACGCCTGCCGCCGCTCCGCCCATAGCCATCGCGGTATTCCCGCTAAGGATGG
>Ga0307478_10001349_pt1 | contig 21387 bp, 22 predicted proteins | sample atmos_gasesECM4C_2_FD_203713 | JGI IMG/M metagenome (GOLD analysis project Ga0307478, IMG submission 203713) | Hardwood forest soil microbial communities from Morgan-Monroe State Forest, Indiana, United States - atmos_gasesECM4C_05 | ecosystem: Environmental > Terrestrial > Soil > Temperate... | reverse complement strand
TCGTCCGCTAGGTAGGTACTCGCGAGCGGTTCGATCCAGATGGCTAAGCAGGAGGAGCGGATTTCGTCCCTTTCCGCTAGCGGCTGAGGATCTGCGTCAGGGCTTGGCGGAGGGCTTGTTCCGGGTCGCGGGGGAGGGTCATCGAGCGCCAGCCGATGTGCTTGTCGGGGCGGACCAGGAGCACGCCGTCCTCCTCGATCTCGCGGATCCGCGCCCAGTCGTAGTAGATGTCGGTGACCTCGCGTCCTGGGCCGATGATTACCGTGTTGATGGGGACGTCGAGCTCGTCGCCTATTTTCTTGGCGGCTGTTGCCCACGCCTCGCCGGCGATGCCGGTGATCAGCGTGAACGTGGTGTACGGGGCGAGGTCGAGGGTGGAGACCCTGTGGGTGGCGTCGCCGACCCACACGTGCGGCAGGTGCGAGCCGGGGACGGTGGAGGCTTGGTAGTAAAGCTCAGGGTCCCGCGTTGGCCGAGGCCTTTCAGATCCATCCGGAACGATCGCGGCTGACTCATAGAACTGTCCAAGGTCCACCCCGTGGGCGTTGAACTCGTAGTCCTTGAGCTCCATGGCGGCGACCAGGGCTTCGCGCTTGGCGCGGCCGCGCGGGGTGTTGGCCTTGCGCTCCTCGATCTGCTGCCTCATCTCCTCTTCGGTCTCCGCCTCCATCAGGCCAAGCACCTCGAAGAACTGGCCGAACTCGCGGCTCGACTTGTTGGCCCGCTTGACGATCTGCTCGGCGACCGGGGCGCGCTCGGTGGAATACGTCTCGAGGAGCTCCGCTCCGGCCTGGTGCTTAAGGACCGCAGCCAGCTTCCAGGCGAGGTTGTAGGAGTCCTGGATGGAGGTGTTGGAGCCGAGGCCATTGGACGGCGGGTGCCGGTGGACCGCGTCCCCGGCCGCGAACACGCGCTGCTTCTGCAGGTGGGTCGCGTACATCTCGTTGTTGCCCCACAGGCTGGTGCCAGTGATTTCGATGTCCAGGTCGGGCATGCCGAGGAGGTTCCTGGCGATCTCGATGGCTTTCTCGGTGTCCACTTCCGGCGGCGGCTGGCTGATGTCGTAGCCCCAGACGATCAGCCACTCGTTCCACGGCCGCACCATCCGGACCAGCCCGGCGCCGATGCCGCCGACGTTGCTGCCCGGCTGGATGACCCAGTACAGGACACTGGGACGGGTCTCGACGTGGGCCGAGATGTCGGCCTTGAACGTGATGTTCATCGAGCCCGCGATGTCCATCTGGCCCTCATAGGGGAGGCCTATGTCTTCGGCGACCTTGGAACGGGCGCCGTCGGCGCCGATCAGGTACTTGGACCGGATGTTATACACCGCGCCAGTGAGCCGGTCTCGTACGGTCGTGGTGACGCCATCCTCGTCCTGCGTATGGCCGAGGTACTCGGTGGAGAATCGCGTCTGGGTACCGCGCGCGGTGGCGTTCTTGACCAGGATCGGCTCCAGGTAGGTCTGCGGGATGTCGCAGACCAGGCAGGGGCTGGCGAGCTGGTAGTCGGCTTCCCGCGCGGGGTGGGTGCCCCAGGTGCGGATCCTGCCGATTTCCTCGCCCGCGATGGACGTGCAGAACACCGTGTCGCCGACGAGCTCGTGCGGCGTCGCGTCCGCCTTGACCTGGTCCTCGATGCCGAGGTCGCGGAAAATCTCCATCGCCCGCTGGTTGGTGATGTGCGCCCGCGGCGTATTCGCGGTCCAGCGGTACTTGGTGATCATGATGTTCGGCACGTGCAGGCTGGCGAGGCACAGCGCGGCCGCGCCTCCGGCCGGTCCGGACCCGACGATGAGCACGTCGGTTTCCGCGGCTTGTCCGGTTGGGATCTCGGTCTCGGCGAGTCCGTCGTCGAAGGCAGGCATGTTCGCGATTGTCCTCACCTGGGCAGGGGGTGGCTAGGACTCCGGGCCATAGATGGCGGAAATGAGAAGCCACATGGAAGCCGTAGGTCCGGCCTGCCTTTCGCGAGGTTATGGCATTAGGGCCTTCCTCGTTCCTGAATCACGCTCTCGATCAGCTTCCGCGGCGTCCGGAGGCGCTCCCAAATCCGCGATTGTAAAGCGCCGAGCAGTCCGGGGGACGCGCCAGTGTTCGGGATGATCTGAGCAGTGTTCGGACAGCGCGAACGCTACCAGGTACGCAAGCTGGTCGCGCATCACCGTCAGGCCGACGATCTCTCGCATGAGCGCGCTGGATCGACCAGCGCGCATACCACGGGGCGGCGGATCATCACGGTCCGAGACCGCAGCCGCCCCGTCAGCCGCTCGCCCCCACGTCCTCAGCAACATCAGGATGCGTTACGGGGTCCTGCACAAGCGCGAGAATCATGCTGTGCTCGAAGATGTATTGGACGGTCGCTTCGTCTCCTGCGGCGCGACGACCGGAACGACGCGGGAAAAGGCGGGTTCCGGAGCCTAACCACCAGCCGCCAGCACCTACCCGGAGTGCCCAGGGAGGTTTGACTGTCCCCTCCGGGAAGCCGGGGACAGCAAAGACGCAATCCAGTGCCCTGGCCAGTTCTGGTGTGGGGCGCCTTCCGGCAGCTTTCCCGCCTGGGCGCTCAGAGATTAGCTGTGAGTGGTCCTCGCCACCACATCGGCCCACGTCCAATCGTGCGTGGCGTGGTGCGCTTGCAGCTTGTTGGCAACCAGCCGAGCGCGTCATGGTCCTACGTCCAGCGTCCGTTCCTTACCCACCTTACCGATCGCTCTGAGGTTGCCCACTTGACGGACAGGGTTGATGGCCAGGTCAGGCTACTCGCCTGATGTTTTTGCGGTGGTTGCTTTCGTAGTCGGCGGAGCTTCTTTCCCACGCTCTTCATGATCGGACATCCTTCCGGGGCAGAACCCCTGATGGTGGATGTCCGTGAAAGCGGGTCAAGCTCACCCCCGGTCCTACACGGATCGCATGTGCCCGTCGAAGGCGCTACGCCGTGGCCGACAGGCCCGGCTCAGGATCGGAGGCTACTGACTTCCTACTGCCAGCGGGCGACACCGGGTGGTCAGGTCGGCGGGGAATTGGCGGGATCACGTGAATCCTGCTCGCCCGAGCCCCCGAAACGCTAGAGCAGCCGTCACGGCTCGGGTCTACCTCCACCGGCTTGCTGGCCTGACTTGAGGTACCGGGCCAGGTCGCTTGGCACGGAGACATAGCCCCGGACTGTAATGACTCCGTCCTCATGTACGGCGAACTCGACTTCGTCCCCCTCGCTGATGTGCAGTGCCTGCCTGATCGAGTCAGGCAGCGTAAGCTGTGCCTTCTGGCGAAGCTTCGCTCGAGCGTTGGTCTGCGGTCGTTCCTTCTCGGCACTGGCTTCGTTCACGGGTGACCCCCACTCCGCGTTACTTGGAAAGTCCGATTTTCTCAACTTATTTTGGGATAGGCAATGGTACGACATGTGTTTGAATTGTTCGGACGACCTCGGACAGCAGATGCCAGTGGATGCTTTTGAATCATATTTCGCCTTTATGCCTTCTTCTGGCTCCGTTATCACACGTCATGCGGACCGCGGACCTCGCTGGCGCGGCGGCCGAAGTGCTGGCGGAAGGCGTGGGAGAAGTACGTCACGGACGTAAAGCCGCACCGCGTAGCGATGGTGGCTACGGTCTGGGCCCTTCCGCCGTCCGTGGCGCTGACCAGCATCGAGTAGGCGAGGTACAGGCGGCGGGACAGGATGTGCTGCGGGACGGAGACGCTGTCGGCGGCGAAAACCCTGGACAGTTGCCGCTCACTGATCCCGATCGCCGCCGCGACTTGTGCTGCGCCCAGGTTGGGATCGGTCAGGTGCTCTTCTATATAGGAGCGCGCGGCGGCGCGGTGCACTGTTGCTGGAGCCGTGGCACCTCCGGCCGCCAGAGCCGCAACCAGGTCGAGTACGGTGCGCTCATCGGCTGGCAGGGGTCGACAGGTTCGCGTGGCGCGGCCAGTGATTCCGGCCAGTGTCCGTGCGTACTGGTCGTTTGGGCCGCTGCCGCGCAGGGATGCGATGACCGGCCTGCTGAGCTGAAGCACCTCGGGCAGCGCTGCCCGGTCCACTTTGACGACGAGTTCTTCAAGGCCTCGGCTGAACCCTCGCGCGAAGGGCTGGTCCGCCTCCGAGACAACAATGCTTCCCGGGCGCAGTGTGCAGGTCGTACCGGCGCACTCGAACCAGGCGTCCCCACGCAGTGTTAGATAGACAGCGATTGCGCTCGAAGGGCTTCGCTCGATGACTTTCCTGCTGCGCAGAACCCAATGGGCGGACCCGCCGACCCGGGCCAGGTCGACGCGCGGAAGTCGAACGTTCAGTTCCGTGGCGGCGAGTGGCTCGCTCGCGTGCACGTCAAGCCCGATGAGCACCGTCGCGTTATGCGTCTCCCACAGCTCGACCCGGCGCGCAGCTGGTAGCCCAACGGTAGAGAAGGTCTTAGGCGCCAGATCCGCGGGCTGCATCGCCCTCCAAGAACGAACACTCGATGAGTGATGAGTGGGCAGCCCGCAGGTGAGCTGCCCGTTTACTCGATTCATGGTAATTAGCCAGCCACTGGGTGGCTACCGTGACGACCTAGCCATCGTCACGATGTCTTGCCACACGACGTGCGGCTGGCCAGCCGTACGTTCCGGGCTCACTCGCGCGCTGAACTGCGACTGCGGTTCACGTTTGGGATGAGGCCCGCTCATGACCTCTCCCTCCTTTAAGGGAGTCGTACTTTCCTACTCTCCTACTCTCCAAATTCAGAAATCTCTCTAGATTGTACCATTTAATCCAAATGTACCAATTCGGGGTCATTCTTACCTAGATCTTTACCGGTCGTTCAGCGGGAATCAACTTCGGCCACGTGCCGTGTACCGGCTAACGGCTATGCTAAGACAATCGGTTCTCATCGCCTCTAGCCTAACGATGCCTCTCGATGTACCATCTTTACGGAATCTTTAGTCACGCATCAGACGCTGCTGCTGTATCATCCATCCTCATAGTGAATCTTCAAGAAAAAAAATATTCGAACCTTACTGAAAGTCCCTTATGTGACGGAAAATGAGCATTCGCAACAGTCCGCTTGCGGCGGGTCATAGCTCTGAGCTGCGGGGATCGCGTCGCCGGGTCGGTCGCGAGGAGCTCGTAGCCAGGACAGCGACTAGGGCCGGGTGATCGACAGCGAACGCAGGGGGGTAATCCGGATGATAGCGGACGAAGTCGTCATCATCAGCGCTTCGACTGCATTGTAAACGATGAGTAAATGGGCGGCCTCACGTAACAACGGCTGCTAGGGGACAGTTCTGTAAAGCGAGAAAATCAGAGAACCCAGGGCGGGGAACGTGAAGACTTGTATCTCTCCTTAGTTGCCAGTGCTCCCTGCTGGCCTAATTGCTGTGCGCTCCTAGGCGCTCCCCGCTCTGAGGGGATGATGGTGCATCTCTGTCGGGGGCAGATCCTTAGGTGCTGTGCGCAACATACGCCGGCCGAAAGTTAAAGGAGCCGCATTCTTTTTCGAAAACCATCTATTAATGGGGGGGTTCATAGTGCCAATGCCTAAAGTGTCTATAGTCATCCCCGCGCTCAATGAGGAGCGAAATATACCTTATGTCTTCTCCAGAATTCCTGAAGGCATTCACGAAGTAATCATGGTGGACGGTCAATCTGTTGACCGCACCGTCGAGGTAGCTCACAATCTGAGGCCAGACGTATGTGTCGTGTCTCAAACCAGAAAAGGTAAGGGCAACGCGTTGGCCTGCGGTTTCGAAGCGGCCAAGGGCGATGTCATCGCCATGATCGACGCAGACGGTTCGGCGGATCCAGCCGAAATACCAAGATTCGTCGCCGCTCTTCTTGACGGCGCGGATTTCGCGAAGGGGACGCGGTTCATCGATGACGGCGGCAGCGACGACATCACGCGCCTGCGGCGCCTGGGCAACGGTATGCTGACCGGCTTCTTCAACGTGTGCTACCGGCGGAAGTACTCTGATCTCTGTTATGGGTACAACGTCTTCTGGCGCAAATTCGTGCCCGTCCTTGGCCTCGACGTGTCATCCCCATCGCGCGCGAACGGAGGTACGTTGCCGGGGGACGGCTTCGAAGTCGAAACTCTCATACATCTACGCGTCGCGAAGGCAGGTTTGCGGGTCACTGAGGTGCCCAGCCATGAATACTCGCGGATTCATGGCGTGAGCAACCTGAACGCGTGCAGCGACGGTGTCCGCGTGCTGCGAACCATCTTGGCCGGACGGGACGGATGGCGCCGTCCTGCCGTGGCACCTTTCACGCTGCCCTTGGCGGCGCCGAGTGGCCCGGAGGAAGAGTGGGTCCGATGATGAAGGGACATGCAGCCGACTGCTCTCGCTAACTGCGACGTGAGGACGCGAACGATGAAGGTCCTGATCTCGGGAGGGGCCGGGTATATCGGGAGCACGGTGGCGTCGGCATGTCTCGACGCCGGTATCAGTCCCGTGATCCTGGATAGCCTGGTGACGGGTCGGCGCGAATTCGCCGCAGGTCGCATGTTCTATGAGGGCGATATCGCGAACGAGGCCTTGGTGGACACAATTTTCGCTGATCACCCGGACATCTACGCCGTGGTTCACTGCGCGGCACTGATCGTGGTTCCGGACTCGGTGACCGATCCGGTGAGGTATTACCAGATGAATGTCGTCAAGAGTCTCGAGTTCGCCCGGCACCTCCTTCGCAACGGCTGCGAGCGTCTGATATTCAGCTCCTCGGCTGCGATCTACCGGGCCGGAGAAGACCTGACCGTCGATGAGCACTCGGTGATCGATCCTCAGAGTCCGTACGCGCGGACCAAAGCAGTGTGCGAGGCAATGTTTGCAGACATCGCCGACGCCTATCGGCTGCGCGTCCTGTCGCTGCGATATTTCAACCCGATCGGCGCTGATCCGAAGATGCGCACAGGCCTGCAACTGCGACGGCCAACTCATGCCTTGGGCAAAATGATGCAGGCGCACATGGACGGGATCCCGTTCCTGCTTACGGGAACCGACTGGCCGACCCGGGATGGCTCCGGGATCAGGGACTACGTTCACGTGTGGGACCTGGCCGAGGCGCACGTGGCCGCTTTGTCCCGGTTCGATGCGCTACCAGGACCGACGACTGTGATCAACCTCGGCACCGGGGCGGGCACGACGGTCCGGGAATTGCTGGCAGCGTTCAACCGGGTCGCTGACCGGCCAGTCCAATGGCGCGAAGCGGACCGTCGACCCGGTGACATCGCCGGCGCCTATACCCGCACTGCCCGAGCGGAGTGCCTGCTGGGCTGGCGGTCCCAATATAGCCTCACCGAAGGTATCCGTCATGCTCTGCAATGGGCCGGGATCCGCGATGGAGTCTTGTCTGAGAGGGTGCCCGAGACGGTTGCTTCCGGAATCTAACGATCCATGCTAACATCTGGCTCATACATCCCTAAAGACATTCAATCGTCGATATGGCCCGCACCCACGTCTACGGTTGCTGCCGTGGGACTACGTGTTTCGCCTATGCCGGGCATAGGGGGGAGGGGCTATGAGAATTCAGGTATCCTATTCAGCCCTTCCAAGGCAGCCAAAACCCCAGTTCGATGTGGGCCTTAATTGTGAGTAATGCGGGGAGGTATCTGAGTTTCTTTGGTACGGGCACGAAAAATGCACGGCATTCTGCCCGGCAAACTGACCCCCTGCGTTCTCTTATCCTTACCACGTGGCATCGCCACCGCGACTTGATACACAATGCTATTAACCTGTTCGCTACGACCGGTGTAACAGCGGGTCTTGGCTTCGTTTACTGGGCCATTGGGGCGCGGCTATACAGTGAACGATCCGTAGGGTACGGATCGGCAGCCATCTCGGCTATAACATTGCTTGGCACGGTTGGGATGTTCGGGCTTGGCACCGTGCTAATTGGTGAATTGCCGCGGCGGAAGGATGCGGCGGGGCTTGTTTCGGCCGCTCTTATCGTGACGAGCGTAGGTTCACTTGTGCTGGGAGTAGGATTCGCGCTCATAGCTCCCCACGTCAGCACCAACTTGGTAGGAATAGGGGGATCGCCTGCGCGCGTCGTGCTTTTCGTGGCCGGAGTAGTGCTTACAGCGTTTACCCTTGTCGCGGACCAAGCCACTCTTGGTGCGATGCGAAGCGGTATTCAGCTGATGCGTAATGCGGCGTTCGCCATAGCGAAGCTGATGATATTGCCAGTGGCGGCATTCACCATCAATGGTGTCGTTGGTACAGGACTTGCATTCTCCTGGGTTGCGGGGATGGCGGTTTCGCTAATTCCTCTGGCTATCAAGCTGCGGCTGTCCGGAACGGCTCTCTTGCCGAAGCCTGACTGGCGGCTGCTGCGAGGCCTCGGCAAGACAGCTCTTGCGCATAATTGGCTCAACATGTCTCTATATGTTCCGGTTTTGCTAATGCCGGTACTTGTTACGGCCTTTGTATCGGCGTCTGCGAACGCCGCCTACTATGTGGCCTGGATGCTGGCTTACATCCTCTACTTGATCCCGACAAGCCTGTCGACCATACTATTTGCAATCGCGGCAGCGGATCCGGCAGTAATCGCAGGAAAGCTGCGGTTCTCATTGCGACTTTCCTTTGCGATCGGGATACCGGCAATTGCCGTGCTGGGACTGGGCTCTCATTTGGTGCTGGGAATATTCGGACCAGCCTATGTACGCACGGCAACCGTGCCTCTGATCCTCTTGCTTCTGGGCTACATACCTATGGTCCCGCGTACGCATTACGTCGCGGTGTGCCGTGCCCGGGGCCAGATACCTCGGGCTGCCGTCGTGCTAACTATTGGCGCGGTTATGGAGATCACTAGTGCAGTGATCGGTGCAGAACTTGATGGCCTGGTAGGGCTTTCGGCTGGGTTGTTGTTGGCGCGTCTAATCGAGGGGGCGATGACCGCACCCGCAGTGGTCCGCGCAAGCTTTGTCCAAGACCGCAAGAAGGCGGTGCTCTCAGGTGAGAGACGTGCTGCTTCGGCTTACCAGGAAGGGCAAGAAGCCGAGATCTCAACTATAATTTCAATAGCTGCTGTTACGACAGCATCACAAGTTCCGATTGGAATGGCTCAAGATACAGTTCCCCCTAAGATAGACCCTGATAAGGACAACAAGGCTAGCTGATCGCTAGGCCGAGGCGTCACTGGGCCCCCGCGTGCGGGACCTTAAGCGTTGTGCGCCGGAGTAATAGGCAACGATCTCAGCGGGGGTGACTACGTCCTTACTGCTGTGGCCGTAAAAGAACACGCCACTGGCGCCATCGACGGTAGCGGGACCGTTAAGACGACGGTCCAGCTTGGGCAGCCAGTAGAACATCACTCGGGCGACTTGGCCCGCGCGGAAGTGGATGCCGCGGGCGAAGTAGACGATAGACCATAGCAATTGCGTGCCAAGGCCGGCGGCAGCACCAGAATTCCGCACCGTAAAGTGACGGAACAGGTAGCGATGACCGGACTCAGTGAACCGCGTGAAGTCATACGGGCCTTCGTGCACATGCTGCATGAAAGGTGTGTTGGCATACACTAGGCCGCCTAGCCGCAGGACCCTGTGGATTTCGGCCACCACCTTCTGTGGATCCAAGACGTGCTCGAGTACGGCCTGGATCAAGACCCCGTCCACGCTTCCGTCTTTTAGCGGTATCTGATGGCCGTCAGCCAGGAACTGGACGCTGTCACTGGCGTAGAGGTCGAAGGCCAGCACATCCAGGCGCGGGTCCTCATAGAGGCTCCGCACACCTCCTCCGATAGCCCCTCCGCCTATGACAAGGAGCCGTGGCCGCCCTTCAGTTTCTGCGACCAGGTCAGCAGCGAGACGACGAGCATATCGTTCAGCTGTCGTGTTGGGGGGCTCCGCAAATCGGTGCGTCAGAAAAGTCAGCAGCCACCCGCCGTAACTGCGCTCCACGGGACTGGACCCGCCACTCGCTAGAATTGCGGCCACGTCCATAATGCTCGCGTCGGAGTCGACGAGCACCGGCTTCGGTCGATCTCCGACAGCCTCATATCTGTGGCCGCATGACCTCTCGCTACAGACAAGTTTTGCGGGAGAACCAGTCAGCTCTCCACCACATCGCGGGCATGCTAGAAGATCAATGAAAGCATCGATCGCTGCAAGAGGCATACCGACCTTCCTCCGGAGGAATCGATTCAGATTATCAAAAACCGATCGCCGTTTGCCATCCGTTCCAAGTCATACCAGACTGCAGGCTAACACAAGCTCTGGCTAACGTCTCGCCCTAAGAGGTCCGATAAGGCTCGCCCTAAGGGTAAGTATGCAGACGACGGCTGTAGGATCCTGTGCTGTGCGGAGACCGGCCTCAGCGGTCGCCGGACTGATCGGGCCCGGTTCGGGGCGGTCATGACCTCGGCAGGCTGGGCCGGGCGCGTCGCTGAGCGGACGACTGGGGTCACCGGTGCCTTGCCTGAGTCCTGCGCAGTGACCTCCTCGCGCCTCGCCGGGCGGCATCTAGTGCGCGAAGCGTCGCCCCTTCGAGTCCCCCGGTGAAGCGCAGCGCCGAGAGACCCAGGAATTCCCCGCGGCACTGGCCCTGGCGCATCGCCTCGATGAGCGACGCCGATGATGGATGGCCCGCGAGCGCGATAGACATGGCCAAGGGGAAGAATTGGCCTCTCGTGTGAAAGTCCAATGACACGAACGACGCCAAGCCTTCCCGCTCGGCAAGCTTCTTAGTCTTCTGGCTCGGGGCGAAGCCGTCATACTTACGGTTCCAGACCTCCACCGCACAGAGCAACGGAGCCCATTCGGGCTGGTAGCGCGAAATAGCATTCCGTCGCTATAGGTGCCAGCACGGCGACTGCACCTTTCCCCTGCGCCAGACGGAGCAGCTCAACGGTTGGGCGTCCGGAACCGAGGAAGGGAACATCTTCGCCCCATACTGGCGTGTGGACCACGTTGTCGCCATCTTCGTACTCAATGCCCGGGATCAGCAAGATATCGTCGGTGCTGGCTCCCGCGCATGCTTTCTGGTATTCCAGCCATCGCTGCTGATCAAATCCGCGATCATACTCTGATATGAGGACTACATCATATCTGCGTCGCCGAAACGCGTGGGCGATGTCCGGAAGCGACCCTTCACCATCATAGGACCACGACGAATGAACGTGCGCGGCCACCCGTACCGAACTCATAGCCGGCTCCTCAGCATGTTGCCTGAGTGTACCCACAACGCCTTGTCATCGAGCGGCAGTAGGGCCGTCGGCGTCAGGGTGCCGCAGAGCGTGCGCACCGCCACTACGGTACCGGCGGCGTCCAGCTCCGGATGAGGAACGTCGTATATCTCTAGGCCGCGAACGTGCCGTAGCGTCGGCCGGTTTCCGCGCGACAGAATGCGACAACTTTGAAGCCGGCTGCTTGGAGTGACCAGGCGGCCTCAATTGCCGCCAGTGCCTCGGCGAAGCCCATAAGGACCAGGGCCTGTTAGGACTCATGGGCTCGGCCAACCGGGCCGCCGTCCCGCTTCATGAATGGCTTACAACTTCGCACATGGCGAGGAATACGATTTCTAATGGCCGGAGCGCCCGATGCCTCTAGAGGAGTGTCGACGGGCCGAACAGTGTGACGCGACCGGAGTCGTCCATCACAGTCCCATCGCCAGGGAAGTCCTAAGGAGATACTAAGGAATTTGTCTGGCGGTTCACGCGTCAATGAACGAAGAATGAAAGCCGCGTAACCAGCTCATCTCAAAAGAGCGAATCCATCGGAAGAACTACGACGCAGAGCAAAGTCGTGATAATATATCGTCCTTCGGCAAGCAAGGGGCCTGCGAATTGCCTGGATGCTTACGCCGCGTCCGCGAGGAGGAACGTCAGCATGAGCGACGTTGTCGACATCCGTTGTAATGACCACTTCGTGGGTCATATCCGTCCGGTGATGTCGTGATGACTCCAGGACGGTACGGCCGGGCGGACGCCTCGATGATCAGCCTGGGCCTGGGTCGGCTGCCGATGATCTTGATGTACCACAGCGTGGCGGACGTGCCTAAGGACCCAAGCCACCTGTCCGTGAGCCCCAGTCGATTCGCTGAGCAGATGGCCGTGCTGCAGCGACTTGGCCTGCGCGGGGTCTCGATGGGTGCGCTCGTGGACGCGATGCGAGCTGGCCGCGCGCGTCGGCTTGTGGGGATCACTTTCGATGACGGGTACCGTAACGTACTCGAGGCAGCACTACCTGAGCTGAAGCGCCGCGGCTTCACCGCCACTGTTTTCATCATTGCTGGGCGGCTCGGCGGTACCAACGAATGGGCCAAAGGGCCGTCGTTTCCGTTGCTGTCCGGCGGCGAGGTGTGCGAGCTGGCGGACGCCGGCATGGAAATCGGCTCACACAGCATGACCCACACCCGGCTAGCAGGCCAGCAGGCCAGCCAGCTTGAGGATGAGGTCAGCGGGAGCCGCGCAAGTCTCGGCGAGCTCTCCGGTGCGCCGGTGCGTGGTTTCTGCTATCCGTACGGTTCCATGGACCCGGCCGCGAGGCGTGCGGTCGAGGATGCAGGCTACGAGTACGCATGCGCCGTAGAGACTCCCATGGCCAAAATCGGGATCATGGCGTTGCCTAGGGTCTATGTTGGACAGCAGGACTGGGCAGGCCGGATGGCCGCGAAGCGACTGCTCTATCGAGGTTACATAGCACACGAGTCGATACGGGCACAAAGGTCTGGCGCGTCATAGCCGCTAGCCCATGTGCCAGGAGATGCCCACATGGTGATCTGAGCTAGCGGGCAGCAGAATCCACGGGGCGGGACGCCAGTTTGTCGACGGCGCGTGACCAGTCGGAGGGGAGCCCGGCGCTGGCGGCGACGCGCGCTCGCTTCACCACGAGTGCGGAGCCTGCCGCGCATCCAACGACCAGCTCCCCGTCTAGTACCTCGGCTTTTCCGGGCGCCAGATCCAGGGCCATCCCAAAGTCGGCTACCGCAACTTCGTCGAGCCACAGCGTGAGAGCACGCTCGGGGACCACCACCGTAGGCCGGTACGTGGGCGAGGACAAGGGCAGGTAGTTTCCGGCCCGCACCCATCGCTCCGCCTCTACGGCGCGAAGATGTCCGGGAAGCTGGTCGCCGAGCGCGTCTGCCGCTTTGAAAATGTGCCGCAAGGAATGATTCTGGATGTTCCGCGGAAGTTCGCTGCCGCTGGTGATCTCGGTGAGAAGTCGCTTAAGGATTTCCACCTGAGCGCGGACGCATCGCAGCCACGCTGTAAGCCCAGTGTCATGGGGTTCAATCGGAACGGGAGTCGCATAGATCACATCGCCAGCGTCCAGGACCTCGGTCATGAAGTGTGCGGTAGCTGCCGTGGCGCTCTCGCCGAGGCGAATTGCCCATTGAACAGCGTAGAGACCCCCAAAGTCAGGTAGCCGACCTGGGTGGATATTTATAGCGCGTCTGTCGAAGCGTGCCAGGATAGACTGGCGGATAATCGCGGTGGAATTCATGGAGATCAGCCAGGGCTGCGGTCCCAGAGGTCCAGCGAAGGGATCAGCCGCGGACCGCGCAAGGTCGGCCGAGGCGACTGTTCTAACGGCAACAGCTGAAGAACCCTCTCGTGCCCACTGCTTCGCGGTCCGGCAGGCGACGTCGTCGCCTACCACCCAGATGTCGCCAGCCCTCATGACACTTGTTCGGCGAGTGTGGACAGATGTTTTGTCAGTCCGTCGATCGTTAGAAGCGACACAGGATCGACCGTCACGAAATCGATGCTGACATTGAACTCTTCTTCGATGGCAACAAAGAGTCCGACAACGCCCAGGCTGTCAAGATTGGTAGTCGCAAGAAGGCTCGCCGAATCATCAGGCGGCAGACTGTCAACGAGGTCGGAAACGAGGCGGCGAACTGTTTCCCGAATTTCGGACTCCGAGCGCACTATCATGACTCCGCTCCTTGCTGCGCCACTACATCAGGCGCGCCCTCCTCGAGCTGGCGCCGAACGGCCCCCCTATCTATCTTACCGTTGGCATTTACCGGCCACGAGCCAAGCTCGACGACATGAGCCGGAACCATGTACGAAGGCAGGCTGGCGGCGCACGCCTTCCGTACGGCCGCAGGGCTGGGCGCGTTCTCTTCTCCGCAGACGATCGCCGCGACCAGGCCGCGGCGCTTGCCCTGGTTGCACTGGACTACGACGCTGCGGCAACCGGGAAAGCTGCGGTGAATGGCATCCTCAATTTCGGCAGGCTCGACGCGGTACCCAGAGACCTTAAGCTGGTGGTCGATACGCCCCACGAAATGAAGCACCCCGTCGGCGTCCCGCTCGACGACATCACCCGTGCGGTACCAGGAGATACCATCCGGGTCCGGCGCGAAGGCGGCGCGGCCGTCTCCCGGGTCGAGGTAGCCGGAAATCACTTGCGACCCGCTCAGCCGCAACTCACCGCGATTGGCTTGCTCGCCGATCTCGGGACTAGTGAAGATCTCGCCGCGCTGGCCCTCGAAGACCTGGCCGATCGGCACTATGCCATAGGTGTCATTCGACCGCGGTCGCTGCTGAGGCACGTCGTAGTAAGAGATCGCGATCGTGGCTTCCGTTGGCCCGTAAAGGTTGATGACGCTGGAATTTGGTGCAGCCGCTTGCCAGGCCTCAGTAACCGGCCAGCGAAGCGGCTCGCCGCAGAATAGCGTCTGCCGAAGATGAGGGAAGATTCCAGGTCTCAGCGCACCGACGCGGTGCAGTGAATCGGCTGCTGACGGTACGGAGAACCAGTGAGAAATCTGCTTCTCGAGAAGAAAACGAGCAGCGAGCATCCGCTGCTCAGCCGGGACGTCCACGAGCGTTCCCCCGCCGAGGAGCGTCACAAAGATATCATGCACGCTGAGATCGAACGTGAGGTCAAAGAAATGCGAGGCACGATCACCTGGCTGCACACCGAAGCGCTTCGTCGCCACGTCAAGATATGCCAGTAGAGATTGCACCCTAACCGGAACCCCCTTGGGTCGGCCGGTAGTCCCTGATGTGAACATGACATAGGCGATATCGCTGCCGATGGGAGAGGCACTCTTGACTACGGGTTCCGGCGCCCGGGCCCACGACAAGTTGCTCAGTTGACGCGATATTGTCAAGAGCGGATAACGACCCGGCAGGACATCAGCCAGCCGGTCGACTGTCCAATCTGACTGCACAATCACCGCGGGCTCAACGGTGGCGAGTATCTGCTGAATTCGTGACGCTGGATGACTAGCCGACAGCGGAACGTACGCTCGACCTAGAGCCCGAGCTGCCGCGATAGTCGCACATGCGCCTGCACCCGGACCGTCAAGGACGACGACCGGGCCCGACCCCACAGGGCTTTGCTCTATCTGCTCTCGGATTGCCCTAGTTAGGGCGAGAAGCTGCTTATATGACGTTTGCTGCTCGCCTGCCTCGACAGCCGTGTCCTCCCGCTGGTGGCGGGCGAACATGTCGATCAACGACTCCGACATCACAAGCATCCCCCTTTTCAGCGCACTTGGCGAGATCCGCCTGCTACGAAGACATTAGCCGTTATGAGCGATGCAGGGTTAGCCGGCTATCGAACATCTGCAGCCATCCGGCAACTGTGGTCATGATGGACCCGTACAGCGACATGCCAGACACCCCCTGAGCGGGGCAATTGTCGCGAAGAGGTCGGGCCGTGTCAAGAGCGTCTGAGTCGCCCGTATTCGGGGTTGGCTGTATTCGAGGCCACATTCGAGCGGCTAACACAGCTTGGCGTCCTATGAACGAAACAAAAACCGAACGCCGTTAGCCTTGGCCGCAGCCACTGTCGGTGAGCCTGTCGGCCTGGGCCGCCGGCTGCGGTGCCGTCCACCGCAAAGCCGGGGCAGGCACCGAACGTAGTTGCGATCTTGGGCCTGTTCAGTGTAGGATCCGCGCAGGATGCGCGGAAGGGCCAGATCCGCTGTACCAGGCACTGGTGGCTCGTGTGCGCAGAAGCACTGAAGTTCGCGATGCAAGGTTCCACTCCGTGAGGAGTCAAGGCAGGGGGACGCGATGCGGGACTGGTCGCCGGGGTCTTCGGATGGACAATTTTCTTCCCAGTTCGCTACCACGGGCACCGCAGACGCTGACACATCGCGGAGCATTAGAATGTTTTCGACGTGTCCGCCTTCGTCGCTATACAAAGGCGATTACCTACGCAAAGTCAAAGATATAGCAGCCTGGTGCGATGACGCCGGTATTGAGGGAATACTTGTCTATACCGATAACTCCCTCGTGGATCCGTGGCTAGTTTCGCAAGTGATCTTGACGACCACCTCGAGCCTAGCGCCGCTCGTTGCGATTCAGCCAGTATATATGCACCCGTACACGGCGGCCAAAATGGTGGCTACGTTCAGCCACCTCTACAACCGCCGCATATTTCTGAATATGGTCGCAGGAGGATTCGTAAACGATCTAGTCGCCCTGGGCGATAGCGCCGAACATGATGAACGCTATGATCGCCTGATCGAATACGTCTCTATCATGAAGCTCTTGTTCGAGGAACCTGAATCGGTTACTTACACTGGCACCTATTTCGCAATAAAAAATCTGACGATAAAGCCGCAAATTCTACCCGAGCTGGTCCCGGAAGTGTTTGTCTCCGGAACCTCCCCCGCCGGCGTTAGGGCCGCTCAAGAAATGGGCGCTACATCTATTAGTTATCCTGGGACTCCCAGTGAAACCGGCTATAGGAGCGTGCCGTCTGGTATACGAATTGGCATTATTGCGCGAGATGACTCAAGGACGGCGTGGCGAATTGCACACGAGCGTTTTCCGGTAGACCGCACGGGGCAGATTACACACGCCCTTGCGCGGAAAGTATCGGATTCGGCATGGTTCGAACAGCTATCAGAGCTTGGCGACCGCCCGCCCACGCAAGATTCTCCTTACTGGCTTGTGCCTTTCAAGAATTACAAGACTTTCTGCCCGTATCTGATCGGCAGTTACGATGAAGTTCGCTGTGAGATCTCGAAATACGTGCAACGAGGGATCCGAACCTTTATTCTTGATGTACCGCCAGATCGGGAAGAGCTTTATCATACAGCTATCGCATTTGATGGTGCTCGCTAGCATGCTTCCGTGATGACCCGGCCCGGCGCGCTGAAGGCGATGCCAGGCCGGCTGTGCTCAGGTGCGGACAGCCTCGTGGGCGGGACTAGCGCCTAGACTGGGTGACGGCGTGGTCAGGCACGCATACGAGCTCGCTGTAGAGGTCGTCGATCTGCCCGGGTTCCAGGCTGGTAGTGCGATACATCTTAGGCGAGGCGTTCAGCTTGACTGAGAGACGCGGCCCCTGCCCAATTATCCGCAGCTCACCGAGCGTCGCCGCCAGCCGATGGTGCACCAGCAGATGGCGGGTCAACGGGAGCAGCGCGCGCTGGAACAGGTCGGGATTGCTGACGTGGAGCAGGACCGCGTACAGCAGGCCTCTAGACCGGGCCTCGCGGTACATCACGTAGCAGGAGTCACCGCCACGGATAATCACGTGGTGATGCGCCGCGAGCGTTCGCGCGTGATCGCGGTACAGCTGTAGCTCTGTCCCGTCGAGCGCCCCTTCAATGACTTCGGGCTTGTCGCTGATTATCGTTCTGCCGGGCAGCGTTGGCCACGGTGAATTGGGGACGAGGGACGCCGACATGTCAAATGGACGGAAGTTCAGCTGGGCGTAGATGGCCCTCGTCCTGTCCGTAGGGGTCAAGGCAGTGAAGTGGTAGTCATCTTGGGTCAGCAGGGCCATAACCAGCCGGATGCTATGCGGTCTGTAGTCGGGCAGCACGTTCCATGTCCCTACATTGCAGAACCGTTCAGTGCGTCCGGCCACCAAGCGCTCAGAGTAGTAAGCCGTCTGTACTCCGACCGTGCGCTGCCCGTCTCTTATCATGAACCCGTGATTAGACGCATCGACCTTCCACGGTGGGACGCAGGCGCGGTCCCAGGGGACCCTGGGATTCATATTGACGCGCAGGAACTCCGCTACGTCAGCCACGTCAGCGTCCGTGATAGGTGTCAGCTCAACGGCCATGGCGGGATTTTACCGCCTCGCACGGGCGCTGTTCACTGCGACTGCAGGGACCTGCGCGAAGCTGGCGCACTGGGTCGCCTGCCAGGACCGCACGCAGTCATCATCTCTCGTACACCGCGAGGTCACGGATACCCATCGTGCCACCCGACGTGGTCTGGTCACTGGGGGCCGTACAGCTGCATTTGCCTTCCGGATACTGCCCGCCAATTGCAAGGTCGAAAATGATGTCGAATCCATGATCGACTGCAGGAGTCCACGCCTGGGCGCCAATTTTGCGCTCGCTGACGCTGAAGAACTCGTGATTATTCAAATACCAGCGGATCTCTTCAGCAGAAGGGTTGCGCCTATCGATAACCACGCTATACACGTTGTAGCTTTGCTGGCAGCCGGGGCATGGCACCAACCCCGTGCCCAGCCCGGACGGCTGGTCACACGGTCCCCCTTCCCGCGGTCCGCAGGAGAAAGTACCGGAGTGAGCGCTCATCCCATTCGCGTCCTCGAGAATGTCGATTTCGCCATGCTGCGGCCAGGTACCCGGGCCAAGCATCCAGAAAGCCGGCCAGTAACCGAGCGCGTTAGCAGGGCCCGGCTGGAGGATGGCTGCTGTAACCATCATTTCTCCGCCGATTGGCGCGGCGAAAGAGCTCTTAGTGCGAATACGACCTGATGTCCATGAGGAGCCATCGCGAACAGCGGTTATGTCCAAACCACCATGGCCGTCAAGATGGACATTCTGTGTCGAGCTTGTCATTGTCTCAATCTCAGTACCGCCAAATACTCCTTGGCCAGTCTGGTAGTCCCAAACGCTCGTATCGACGCCCGTGCTAGCCGACCCGGCAAAGTTCGCCTTCCATACCTGCGTCCACCCTGACTGCCCATCCGCGGTAATTTTCGGTGGACTCGAGCTCGCGCAACTCGAAAGTATGACAGCCGACAGCAAACACATTGCCGTAGTAAATCGACCGGACAGCAAGCCGAAGCGCATTATGATCCCCCTGTAACCCATTACGCGCGCAGTCACCCTCCAGCAGCGTTCCAACCCGCCTGCACGGCGAAGAGACACACTCTACCTCGTTTAGATCTCGGGGTTTGATCACGGTGCTAACATTCTCTTAACAATTCGCGGATAAGAAGTTCTCGGCAGGCAACGGCCTAGTGTCGGTGTCGGCGGCCAAGGAGCCGCCGTTCCGTTGCTCTCCGGCAGCCAGGTGTGCGAGCTCGCGGACGTCGGCATGGGAATCGCCTCGCATAGCATGACGCACGTTCGGCTAGCCGGACTGCCGGCCGGCCAGCTCCAGGCCGAGGTTGGCGGGAGCCGCGCAAGTCTCAGCGAGCTCATGGGCGCGCCGGTACGCGGCTTCACTACGCGTACGGCTCCATGGACGCGACCGCCAGGCGCGCAGTCAAGGGTGCGGGCTACGAGTATGTATGCGCCGCCGAGACGCTGATAGCCTAATTCGGGATCATGGCGCTGCCGAGAGTCTATGTCGGCCAGCGGGACGGGGCCGCCGCCCGGATGACCGCCAAGCGGCTGCTCTACCGGGGCTCCATAGCTCATGAGGCAAAGGCCTTTTCACCAGGATGAACACCACTATCGGCCCTGAAGAATCTCTGAACCTTCAACCGGCTTAGATCTGCATGCCTCTGCTATCTTGACCTCATGCTGACCCCGAGGTCTATGGTGCGTCGCAGCCTGCTAGCGACTGGTCGGCGCCTCTCCCCTGCGACGTTCGCTAGTTTGCGTATCGCACTGGGCTGGCTCGAGCTCGGCCGCTGGCTGGCTGATCAGCCCGGCGCGCCACGTCCTCCGCGAGAGTTCGAATCAAAATTCGAACTCTATGAATACGCACTTACCCAGCTAACAGATGCCAGGGCCCTATACTTGGAGTTCGGCGTGTACGAGGGTAAGACCCTTCGCTGGTGGGCTGGGCACCTGACGGATCCGTCGTCGCGCTTCGTCGGGTTCGACAGTTTCGAGGGGTTGCCCGAAGACTGGCGACCTGGAGGGGCTGTCGGAGAGTTCCGCACCGCTGGCCCGCCGTCCATTGACGATTCCAGGGTGTCGTATGTCGTGGGGTGGTTCGACGACACCCTGCCTGACTATAAGCCGCCAGAGCACGAGCAACTCGTCCTCAATATCGACTGTGACCTGTACTCCAGCGCCCGGACGGTTCTCGAATGGGCCGAGCCATATTTGCTGCCTGGGACACTGGTGTTTTTCGACGAGCTGGTTGACAGCCACCACGAGATGCGTGCCTTCGTTGAGTCCTTGGCTAAAAGCGGCCGCCACGTGACTCCACTGGGATACAGCGGGTGGCGTTGGCTGTTCCGCTATGAGTGAGGGCCGCACCTAGTCATCTCTCGTACACGGCGAGGTCACGCACACTAGTAGTGCCACCTGACGTGGTCTGGCCGTCGATCGCAAGGTCCAGGATGATAATGAATCCATGGTCGACCGCCTTAGTCCATGCCGCGGCACCAACGCTGCTAACGCTGGCCAGGACCCGGGCGCGTTGCCAGGTCCTGGCTGCAGGATGGATGGGGTAACCATCATCTCCCCCGGACTGGCACAGCGAAGGCGCTGCTGTTGGTGTAAATACCACCGCAGGTCCATGAGGAACGGTCACGGAGGCTGTTATGTCTAGGCCGCCATGGCCGTCAAGGTGGACATTCTGTGTCGAACTTGTCATCGTCTCAACCTCAGTACCGCGGTCGAGGTTGAATTAGCGCACGCTGAAATTGTAATACTTGAAATGAGACACGCTGCCAAGGCCAATCGGCCGGGTGACGCACCAGAACCGCTCATTGTCCCCCCCAGCTTCATGGCCCGTTTCCCCGGCCATAGGAGATAAGTTCGCTGCCCACTCTCGCGTGGGGACCATCGTATGTTTTCGTAGCAGTCCTGAACAAGATCACAACGATTACACTGCGTAGCGTGCCAGGGTCTGGACGGCCCGGCGACACGGACGCGGCTGTCGCTGAGGAAGTCTGCCAGGACGTTTCCGTGGACGGGTTCCTCCTCTACACCCGCGTCAGCTGGCCGTCGCCACGACAGCAAGGCGTCCATCGGGACGCCACACGGTGAACTTCGTCCCCGTAGGCCGGCGGGTGACACTGCCTGCCGGATGAGCGCTTCGGTCCGGCGTCCTTCAAGGGCCTGCGCATACTTCCCCTACCCGGCCAGAATCTGTGAGACTTGACTGGAGCGACCGCAAGCGCCCATTAGCGGCAGGTGCCGCGTATCGTTGTTAACCGTCGCAGCGAGGGGGACCGAGATGGAATCAGTCGTCTCGTGACGGCCGGTAGCCTCATCGAGAGGGGGAGATCATGAGCGACGCTGATGCAGCGGTGTTCACGCTGCGAGAGACAGTAAAGCTTGTAGTCTGGGACCTCGACGAGACTTTCTGGAAGGGCACCCTCAGCGAGGG
>Ga0307478_10001348_pt1 | contig 21413 bp, 13 predicted proteins | sample atmos_gasesECM4C_2_FD_203713 | JGI IMG/M metagenome (GOLD analysis project Ga0307478, IMG submission 203713) | Hardwood forest soil microbial communities from Morgan-Monroe State Forest, Indiana, United States - atmos_gasesECM4C_05 | ecosystem: Environmental > Terrestrial > Soil > Temperate... | reverse complement strand
CGCGGCGGAAACTGCCAACGCGAATCCAAGCACTAAAGCAATTAGCTGGCTGCGCGAACGAAGCCGCATGCGCAGGGAAGCCCAACGAAGCCCACTGGCAGAGATCACGCAACCGCCTCCGGAAACAACATCTTCGCAGAAGCCAAAGCCGAATGAGAGCGATTCTAAACGATTCTACCCGAGCGTAAAAGGAGGCGCGTCCTAGCTGTGTCCATTCTCTTCGTGGCCTAGCTGAGAGTCGGAAAACAACTCTGTTCAGACATGCTGACTGGCAGCAAAGGCCCGAGCGTGCAAAAGTTCAGCATCTTCGAGGACCTTTCGGACTAAGGGTGTAAGTGGAATATCGTCAAGCTCCTCTGGTGAAAAAAACTTGACCTGCGAGAGGTCGTCGGAGGCTTTGAGGGTGCCAGCGATCACTTTCGCCCAACTGTAGATAACGATGCGATGTTCGGTCGGTGGATTCACGATTTCATAAACCTTAAAGTGAGCGCCTACCTTAACGGTAAGCCCAGTCTCTTCTTGGAGTTCCCGAGCTGCGGCTTCAGCAATGCTCTCAAAAGCCTGGATCTTGCCGCCGGGAATAACCCAAGATCCTCGTTGCGGATCTTTGTTTCGCTGTCCCAGGAGAACGCGGCTTCGGTCGTCCTGGACGAGCAGGGCAGACCCGATTCTTGGAAGTGTATCGCTCATCGAATCACCAACCTTTGTAAGTGGGAAGTTAGAGGCTCAATCCTACAAAGCAACTTCACCAGGACCAACGCTTCAGGCTCAGTTTCCTGAGTAAATGCTGTGCAAGACACAAAAGTATCTGTGGATTTGTGTTGAAAACCCGACCCTGGCTTGCATGCGCGGCGGCCCTTCGAGGTGTCAATGCCTTGCTCCCAGAGCTCGCGCTCTGTCACCTTGCCCATGCCCGGGATCTGAATAAAGGTCTGTTTCAACATAGGGTTCACGATCGAACGAATTCTATTTTAATTGAATTTCTGATTAATTAGAATCTATTTAATTAGACCCCTCACGGCATTCGAAGGCTATGCTCAATGAAGAAACGCCCCGGTCGCAAACGTCCCGCTGACGCTGAGCTCTTGATTTCCCAGGTGAAGCGGTGCTTCGCAGAGAAAAAGGACGAACTCGGTGTAAAGAAGGCAGCCAAACAGATAAACGTGTGCCCAGCTTCGTTCTATAACTACGTTAAGGGGAAAAGCCTTCCCGATTTCGAAGTGCTTCGGAGGGCTCACGATGAGTGGGGCATCAAGTGGAAATACATCGACACGTCTGAAATTCTGCCTATTCGGAAAGTCCGGTCGGCTGAGCAAGCTGTCTTTTCCTTCCTGAGAGCCTTGGATGAAGACGACGTGGAAATCTGCCAGGTTGGCACCGAAGGGGAGACTGTCCTACACATTAAACTGAAGGTCCGCTTCCCTGCGTGAACGACCATCTGCTGCTGTGAACGTGTGCAGTCCTGGTCACAGAGTTTGAGTTTGGCTTAAGCGATGCACTCAGATTCGATCCCGACAAGCTGCGCGAGTGTCTGCCAGTGTCGCGGATGAGGTCGCAGTTTGCCTGAGCGCACATTTGATGCGTATGGAAGTGATATACCGAGCGTCGAGGCGATAACTCGAACCGTGACGCCTGCCAGCGCGGGACGGATTTTCTCGCGATAGCACTGTTCGTTCAGCCAAGCCGGTTGTTTAAGCGGTTGCCAAGCCCATCGAGCGGCAGTGTTTTGGCGTCCCTTTTCAGCCCGATTCGCCTGCGCTTCAGAACTATGCGAGGCAAGTCGGCCCTTTTGTGCGCCTTTGATAAGCTCTTTCGTGCTAACAGCGACCGCGCAGGATGGACAGTAACGGTTTCTAGCCGTGACGTTTGCTCCACAAGTTTGGCACAGTTTCGGAGGTCGCGGCGGGTCGGCGATTGGGGGATTCAACTTTCCCTTGGCTTGACGACGATGGCTCTGAGTCAGATGAGTAGGTGGAAGCATCAGCCTCGCGGGATTCCGTGCCGTAGACCAGACCATCCGGGAAATCCATTCAGCAATAGGCGCAACGACTCGACTCCATGTCGATAGACTTTCGGAAAGCCTAATAGCGAACGAGCCCATGAGTCTGCACGACCCATCGCGTTGCTCAAAGAACCATTCCCGTCGCAGCGGCCCTTCCGTAATCCATTTCAGGAGGTAGGCGTCAACGTGGGGCCGGGCCGGTTCCATAAGATCGCAAGCCAAACTGTCGCGGGCATCTGTATCAACATGCAGAACGCCAATACCCGGATCGAGTCCCACCGAGGCAGCTGCCAAGCGCGATTCTGATTCAAGCAGCGCATACATATAGTTCAGCATCGCGTTTGGTGGATTGACCGCAAGCCTTGGTGACCCGGTTAGGACCGATTTACGAGTGCCGAAGGTACGCCAATGTTCGGGCACTCGGCGGTAGTCAGCCGTGGGAAAATGAATGGGCAAACTCCGCCACGCAGACCAATAGGCCTGAGCAGCTTGCGACTCAAACTGTCGAACCACCTCAACTGTCTTAGCTCCGGTCAATTGGGCTCGGAAGAACGCTATCCGGTCCGCGAGGACCGAATCCTGAAAGGCACCGCGAACAATCCGTTCTTGTCCCTCAAGCTTCTGAAAAATAAGTCCTCGACTAATCTGTACGGCTGCGCCGGTCTGATGCGCTAGCGACTGAGCACGCCTCAGCCGTGAGTCCGAAGGACGCACCGGACCTGTCAATGCGAGAACAGACCCGTTTCTCTCCAACATCGCAAAGGCTGCGTCCTGGTCGGCCAACCATCGAAGTGCGGAAAACGAAACCGCGCCATCTGATCCGATCACGATTAGCCGTCGCAGACCGTGATTGACCCTCGGAAATCGACCATATCGGCGAACCGGTCCGATTCCATCTTCCAGAATCAAATGACCGCGTTCGACACGGACCGAAATCCCGTAGCCATGAAGGGTTACGACTCCGTGGCGAGGCACAATTGGCTCGACCATTCCAGCTGTCCTAGGCTTCGCAACTTATTGTAAATGGGGACGTTATTTCATTTTAGCAGGTCACGGGGCGGATCGAAATCCCGAACTTTGCACTGGGAGGCATTAAAGCGTTCTTGACAGCACAACGATCCGAGGCCAGAATCTCGCTACCACGGTGTCTTAATGAGATGCCAGGGGCGTGCAGGTTAAATGCACGCTTTGTGAGCGTAGGTCTTAGCGACTGCGTTTCTGGATGGCGGTATGAAGTTTGAACCGACCATCAAGCCTTTTACAGATACCTTGCCGCGCTATCTTCGAAGCGCGGAGAAGAAGCTGAGGGGCGAAATGCTTTGTGCGACGGACTGAACTCCGGCTGAGCAAGCGGACCCGGCAGAAGACATACGTTTTTTGTGTGTCCACGCTGGGGAGAATCCCTTGCTCACTAACAAAGTTCTACTTAGCCTCAAAGAATTTTCTTACCTCACCGGTCTTTCACTTCGTACCTCTAGCAAACTAGTAGCGTCCGATGAAATCAAATCCATTCGTGTCGGCAGACGGCGATTAATCTCCCGTGTTGAGCTAGAACGGTTCACTCGGCGAGATCATCCCTTGCCGCGCACAAAGTCGGTCCACCGAAAGAAGGTGGGCCGATGAAAAGCAAATCCCGGAAAAACGGACGCAAACGGAAGCGGCGACCAGCCCAGAAATCCCCCGTTCGCAAAAGTCGAGGGGCAGTAACAAGGAAACGCCGACGCTCGACAATCCGGCAGCGTTTCTTGATTCCAAAAACTCAGCGGCAATCCGTTTCTCATCGGAAGGCGCGTGCTGTATTGGGCGCGATGCGCCGGTTAGGTTGGTCGCTGAACAAAGCTGCCAAGCAAGAGCATATCAAGCCGCAAACCGTTCTTCGGCACGTCGGCAAGGCGCTCTACCGCAGCGGTTCCGGTAAGCCTTGGAAAGCAACCAAGAGTGACAGGCTGCCCGAAAAGGTGATGGTGCTCACCGAACAGGGTCCGATCTTCACGGTGGTACGGAGTTCGATTGAGAGGACTCGCTTATCGCGCTACTACGTTGCCCTCCGCAAATGGCGGGCTGCGGAAGACGAGGCCGCCGAAGAGCTGTCGAAGTTCGAAGGATTGAAGGTAGCCGGATACGTCCTTATCACCGATCCTGATACGCTCATCCGACTCGAAGAGGCAGGCCAGCTCGATTTCGACGCCTTTTACTATTCCCTTGGCGGTGGCCAGTGAAAGCGTCCGCCAAAGGCGTGAGGCCACGTTGCGTCATTTGTGGTAACCGCGCGGACGTCGAACGTCACCATGTGGGTGGTCGCAGGCACTTGGTTTGGCTCACTGCTCCATTGTGTCGCATTCACCACAAGCGATTGCACAAGCTTGTCAAAATAGCCGGTGTTGACCTTGAATATACACGCGATCCTGTTGAACGATTGATTCGCGCAACAAAGGCAATCAGTATTTTCATGTGCATGGTCCAAGACGCACTGCACGAAGCTAGATTGCGGCAAAACTAACACCTAAGCGGAGGCGAAGGGCGTGCAGGAACGACACGACGTTTTCGTGCGCGCCCACGCCCCCCTCCCATCAAAAAGGCCCTGGCGTGGCTTCCCTTGTGCCAAGTGGCCAAATGCGGCTCTGGTCTTTGACACCGAAACGAAGACCGACCCCACACAAAAGCTTAATTTTGGTTGCTTCCGTCGCTACGAACTGAAACGCAATAGCTACTCTTGCGTCGAAGAAGGATTATTTTTCGCAGACGATCTCAGGCGTGCAGATCGGACGGTGCTTGAGCGTTGTGTAAACAATCCGCTTAACGTCCCCGGTACAGAAGCGTTCCCACCTCAGTTGCAGTTGAAATTGATGAGTCGAAACGTGTTCGTCCGCCAGTGTTTTTGGGGAGCCGTTCGCCGAGGCGACCTCATCGTTGGGTTTAACTTGCCTTTTGACTTGTCGCGTCTCGCTGTGAAATTCACAGAGGCTCGGAAGGGCGGTTGGTCATTAGCTCTTACACTTCGGAAAAGTAAAAAGACCGGTGACACCGAAGTCGATATCGAGCGGCCCCGGATTGTCGTTACCTCCATAAACAGCAAAATGGCATTCTTCAAGCTGAGTAGTAAGTGGCGTCCCGAAGAGTGGCCCAATGAGCCAAGATTCCTTGACCTCAGGACGCTTACATTTGCTCTTCGCAATGTAGCCCACAGCCTCTCGTCCGCATGCGAGGCGTTTGGTGTTGAAGGAAAGATGAGTCACACACCCACTGGAAAAGTGACGCCCAAGGAGATTAGTTATTGCCGCGAGGACGTGGCAGCGACGGGAAGATTGCTAAATGTGGTGAAGCAGGAATTCGATCAGCATCCCATCAGGCTTAGACCTGACCAAGCATATTCTCCGGCTTCGATTGCCAAGGCTTATCTCGACAAAATGAATGTCGTTCGTCCTAAAGAACATTTCAAGGTCGCTAACAAAATCCACGGGATTGCGATGCAAGCCTACTATGGCGGCAGAGCTGAATGCCGAATCCGCAAGACGCCAGTGCCTGTGATACTGACGGATTTCACCAGTCAGTATCCGACGGTAAATGCGCTCCTCGAAAACTGGGGTGTGCTGACGGCAAGTGGCATTCGATTTCGCGCGTGCACTAAAGAAGTAAGAGAGTGGCTTTCTAAGATGACTTTCGAGGACACCTTCCGTCCGGCGTTTTGGAAAAACCTGTCGTTCTTTGCTCTGGTCAAGCCCGAAAAAGACATTCTGCCTGTGAGGACGGTTTACAACGGTCGAACCCGCAACATTGGGCTGAACTATCTAACTTCCCGAAAGCCGATATGGTATGCCGGGCCGGACATTGTTGCTTCGGCTTTCCTCCATCCCCGAGGCAGAGTCCCACGCGTAATAAAAGCAGTTCGGTTGCTGCCCTCAGGACGGCAGAAAAGCCTTTCCAACATCGATCTGACAGGGATCGTGCCGATTGATCCTAGGAAGGATGACTTTTTTGTCCGAGTAGTAGAACAGAGAAATCGCCTAAAACCATCAAATCCACCGGTGTCCGAATTTCTAAAAGTGGTGGGGAACTCGGGCAGCTATGGACTGTTCGTCCAAGTCGACCCTGAGATCCGACAAAAACCAAAGAACATAAGAGTCTATTCGGGCGAGACAATTTTCTCCGAACCATCTCGCTACGTTGAGAAGACTGGCCCCTGGTACTTTCCGCCGCTGGCGTCACTGATCACATCGGGCGGTCGGCTACTTTTGGCCATGCTCGAACGATGTATCCAGGACGCCGGGGGCAGCTACCTTTTCTGCGACACCGACTCAATGTGCATTGTTGGTTCGGAGCTTGGCGGAGAGGTTCTCTGCATCGGCGGGAAGCGAAGGCGCGATGCCGACGAAGTCGTCAAGGCACTCTCATTCGAGAATGTAAAAGCCATTGCTAGGAGATTCAACCAGCTGAATCCGTACGATTCCAACTTTGTGCCTGATCTCCTAAAAATTGAAAACATTAACTTTGCCGACTCTGATCGAAGTAAACCGCTTCTGTCTGGCTACGCTATTGCTGCCAAGAGGTATGCACTCTACGCAAAAAGTGGAAATAAAATTACGGTCGTTAAGGCTAGTGGTCACGGGCTCGGCTATCTGTTTGCGCCGAGGAAAAACAAGCGCGCCGATAGGAGCGATGATGACACCGAAGACGGCGATAAGGTCCCGGTCTGGGTAGTCGAAGCTTGGGAATGGCTGATTCGTCGAGAATTGGGACGGAAGGGAAAAGGCCCGGCGTGGCTCGGTCTTCCAGCCATGATGCGCATGACCATGACCTCGCCAAACGTCATGCGTCACAATCGCCCGGAGTGGCTAGCACCGTTCAACTTCTTTCTGTTCCCGCTCATATCCGATCTCGGCGGATATCCGCCCGGATTGGAGAGGAGTACTTTCAATTTCATCGTCCCTTTCGAGCCGGACCGCCGAAAATGGAAGTCGCTCGAAGGCATCAACCTGTGGGACGAACAAATCTATCGGATCGCAATGCGCCCAGATGGCAGGCGAAGCACCGTCGTTCCAGAATCACTGCGCACTATCTTGAGCCAGTATTTGCGGCATCCTGAGGCCAAATCGCTCGCCCCTGATGGAAACCCGTGCACTGGCAACACTTGCGGATTGCTCGGGCGAACGTCAATTGTCGCTGGCGAAATCATTCCGGTGGGCAAGGAAACTGATCGACATTGGGAACAGGGCGAAGACTCCAGCTTGCTAGACTTCAAGCTGAAGGAATACCGCAAGGCCTCAAAGATGGTGGTAGCAGACGCATCGGACCGGCGTAGATGGAAAAAGGCAGGCGTGCGCCTTTTGATGCGCAAGTCCCGGTTGAGTCAAAAAGCGTTATACGCCATCCTCAACGGAGAGCCCGTTCGTCGGGCGACGCTTGAGACATTTCAGCGCGCAATGGACGTGTGAATCTACTTATTTAGGGCTCTGCTCTAGTTTTTGAACAATTTCTGCGAGCTTTGTGTTGTACTCAACCGCGTCGCGTGAATAGTGCGCCCGGCGATGACAGTTTGGGCAGATGCCCGCCACCCATCTCGGATCATCCGGGCCGCCATCCGTGAGGCGCCGGATATGATGTGGCTCCAGGTAAGGCCTCCCATTTACGGTGGTGCATTCAATAGGTCGATGCAACACCACCTGATATAAATCTTCCTTCCGAGGTGGTGTTTATGACGCAAGGGAAATACGTAGAGCTTTCTGTGGCGCAGCGGACTGACGTGTGGCGCCGCTGGAAAGCAGGAGAGTCGTTGCATACGATTGGGCGGGCCGTCGACAGGCCGCATACCTCCATTCACTGTCTGTTGGCGCATCACGGTGGGATTGTTCCAGCGGTTCGTCGGCGCTCGGTGCTAGCGCTCACAGTGGAGGAGAGAGAGGACATTTCGCGGGGGCTCGCTTCCGGTTCGTCGATTCGTGATATTGCCAAAGGTTTGGAGCGCTCACCGTCGACGGTGAGCCGGGAGGTGGCACGTCACGGCGGCCGTCCCGAGTATCGAGCCAATGACGCGGAACAGCGAGCGTGGGACTCGACCTTGCGGCCCAAGCGGTGCCTTCTGGCCATCCATGTGGAGCTGCAGGAGGTGGTTGCGAGTAAACTGATTCTGGATTGGTCGCCGGAACAGATTTCTGGATGGCTGAAGATCCGCTATGCCGATGTCGAGAGCATGCGCGTGTCCCACGAAACGATTTACCGTAGCCTGTTCATTCAGGCCCGCGGAGTGCTGAAGAAAGAGCTGCTGGGGCACCTGCGATCCAAGCGCCGCATACGCCGCTCGCGGCACGCGCGAATCTTTAAAGACTCGCGCGGTCAAATCGTAGATGCTATTTCCATCCGGGAAAGGCCCGCAGAAATCGAGGACCGCGCCGTCCCCGGTCATTGGGAAGGCGATCTCATCGGCGGCACGAAAAATAGTCACATCGCGACATTGGTCGAGCGGCATTCGCGTTTTACTGCCCTGGTCAAGGTGCGGAGCAAAGACACGGCTACCGTCGTCGCCGCCTTGAGCCAGCAAATTCGCAGGCTGCCCACATCGCTGCGGCGCTCGTTGACCTGGGATCGCGGGCTGGAGATGGCGCAGCACAAGACCTTCACCGTGGCCACGGATGTGAAAGTTTATTTCTGTGATCCGCACAGCCCCTGGCAGCGAGGAACGAACGAAAACACCAACCGCCTGCTGCGACAATACCTGCCGAAGAGAACCGACCTCTCCGGCTACACGCAATCCCAACTGGACAAGATCGCGCTGCGTCTAAATCAACGCCCAAGAAAAACTTTGGGCTTCGAGACTCCTGCGAGTAAACTTCACGCAAGTGTTGCGCCGACCAGTTGAGCCCGCAACCGTAATCGGAGAAGTGGCAAGAAGCCTATTACCTGTTCATGGCGCTTGAAACTTCACGGCGGTGGTGTTTGTTGGCGCGGCTGCGGGCGAGGCATCGAAGCCTCCTGCTAGATCAAGATGCAAGTTAATGCGATTGGCGAGCTGAGAGTTCAGGGTCTGGACAACTTCCATCTCGATCTGGATTTGGGCAGTCTGCAATTGAAGCAAAGACAACATATCGATGACTCCGGCTTCGTACTTGATTCTGCCAATGCGCACGGCCTCGATTCGATCTTTCTCCGCTGCCTGCTGATACGCCAAGCGTTCTCCCAGGAGGCCTTCATTGGTCAGCGTAATCTCGACTTCGCGGAAGGCGCTCAATGCCGCGCTCCCATAGGCGGCCAGAGCTTGTTCTTGTTGAACTGAGGAGATCTTGATTTGGGCGCGCAAAGCACCACCTTGGTAGATTGGGACGTAGATTTGGAGCACTGTGAAACAGAGTGGGATTGAGGTTGAGAAGCGACAACACGCGATCGTCGAGCCGCCCACCGTCCCCCGTGAGCGTAATACTTGGCAAGAGTGCCAGTTTGGAAGCTTCGAGAGTGCGAAATGCCGCTAGTACCTGGCGCTCGGCCGCGAGAAGATCAGGCCGACGCTCGAGCAAAGAACCAGGCAAGCCCGCCTGGATAGGCGGCGGAGTCGGAACGAATCCCGAGTCCACGTCAACGTCACCGCGCGGATAACGGCCGATCAGAACTTCCAAATTGCGACGCGCCTCGCTGTACAGGCCCTGCATTTTTTGGAGTTGGCTTTGGGCCTCGTTGAGGCTGGCACTTGCCTCGACTACGTCTAGATTTGCGACCTTCCCCGCAGCCTCTCTTATTTTCGCGAGTTTCAGGAGTCCGGTGTACAGTTGGACGTCCTGTTCGGCAAGAGCAACAAGGCGTCGCGTTTCGATCGCCAAGTACCAACTCTTCGCGGTGGTAGCAAACGTCACCGGAGTCTTGGAAATCTTGGGTCTAGGGAATGCAGGATGTAACTGTCAAAAGTGACGAGCAACTGCGATTGAAGCCGAAGGCGGTGGCGGCTTGAGTGATCGTCAGAGCAGACTTTGGACTACACGATTAATGGAACGGGACAAAACTAGAGTCAAAACCCGCGCCCTTTGCGAGCCAGAACCCTAAGGGTGCGCCACGCGGCCAAGAGTTAGCGCGGCGCCAGGCGCCGCCCTCTCCGCGACGCCTTTCCAAAATAAAAGACGACCGACGCCGTTGTCCTTATATTGTTCTGGCCCCGAACGGCAAGCGAGGAATCGTAGAACGAAGTTCTCAAATAGTCCGCGCCCGTGCGAATGGCCATGGAATCTGTCGCCCAGTACTCAACTCCGCCGCCGACTGCCCAGGCATAGCCAGTCGTCCATCCCCCGAGCAGGATTGTCCCGTTATTCGTAAGAATCGGACCAGCCACTTTGGCGCCTCCCACGAGCACATGAACGTAAGAATCAATGCTATGGTGCACCGTGTGATGGAAAACGGGACCCGCGAGGTACGTAAAGACGGAACTGTGCTGCCCCGTACCCAGTACGTTAGAGGCTTGCGCATAACCAACATCAGCCGTTAAGTCCAGCCGAGAAAAACCTATCGTGAAGCTGGCATCCGTGCCCTGTAAGCCCAACCGCTTGGACTGGGTCCCCGGCTGACTTATGTAGGAATAGCCCAGCCCCACCTCCAAGGTCTTGCCCTTGGCCGCTTCGATGGGAGTTCTCCTTATGGGCTTTAGGGGCTTTATGGGGGCAGGTGGAGCTGCGGCACTTGCCGCGGCGGCAGAGGCTTCGCCACTTGCGCCCGCGATTGACGATTGCGCGGAAGCAGGCGCAGCACACAGCAGGGAACAAAATAATGCGGAGACGAGGATCCTCATGCGGCAAAGCACCACCCTTCAGTTCCGTGGGGCGGGGGCACAGCGTTGGTCATGGGGGTTAGCCGGCAACTTTGTGAAGCGACAAAAACATATGCGCGGAATCGCGCATCGTGTCGCGCAGGCGCTGAGCGAATACAGAACGAGGGCGCGGACGTGGCTGATGACCCAGCTATATTCGCGTGTCCAGGCCGATCACAACGGCAGGCCTTTACACCATCGCGGGTCACCGATGAAGAAATTCCACTAGGCGCCGGCTGACCATCCAAGTGCGCATCCTAGAGGCTCTGCAAGATGCGCGCTGTTCACTTTTGCACAATCAGAGGAGACGTCTTGGGGGGATGAATTACGTTTTGCGGTGAAAAAGTGTCTCTTGTCAACGCCTTCGTTCTTATCGAAGCCCAACTGCCTGAAGAACCTCCACGAATAATCAAGCGATGAGAGTCATCATTCGCCCGTTTGATCTCCCGGGACTAATAGACGAGTTATCGGGCACTGGAACGGCTGCCATTTCCTCTTTTTGTGGAATCTTTATTCACGGTAGCTGTACGGCTTTGCGGGCCCTCTAGGCGAGAGCCGCATATCGTAAGAATGCGGAGTTCAACATAAGCGAACGAAATTCTCCATTTCGACGCGCGGCAAAGAAAAAGACAGGTGTCGCCTGTTCGGACCGCTCCATTTATAATGTCGCGGATCGCCGGTACGGCCGAATCCGCGAACGGAGAAAGGCAGTCAGGATGAATGAAAAGCAGAGAGCAGAGGCTCGCCTAACGCCTGCGGAGCAGTCACTCACCGACCTCTGGGAGAGGCACCTCGGTGAGGAATTCGCGACCCGAGACACGGAGGCCACACTTGAGACCATGGTGGCCGACGCCTACGTGAACCACATCCCCGTGTTGACTGGCGGTGTGGGCCTCGAACAATTACGGGTGTTCTATTCGCAACACTTCATCCCCAAGATGCCTCCCGATACGGAGATTGTTCCGATCTCTCGAACGATCGGCGCGGAGCGGCTGGTGGACGAAATGATTTTTAAGTTTACCCACACCATGGAAATGGACTGGATGCTTCCCGGTATTGCTCCCACAGGCAAGCGGGTGGAGTGCCCGCTGGTCGTGATTGTGCACTTTCGCGATGGAAAGTTAGCCAACGAGCATATCTACTGGGATCAAGCTACGGTGCTGGTGCAGCTCGGGCTTCTCGATCCATCCCAGCTGCCCGTTGTGGGAGTGGAAACCGCGAGAAAATTAGCCAACCCCCGCTTGCCCGCCAACCACTTAATTAAGCGAGCTCACGTGGAGCGCAGATCGTAAACGTTCGGTTATATTCGGTCAAAATGCTGCTCGCTCGCCGAACACCCCCGTAGGTCCATCCATATCCGCGCAAGAGGTACTTGCGGGCTGGTACCACAGAGCCATTCCCGCGTTCGGGGGAGACTGTTAGCTTACTAGGCTCACACGATTGACATGCCAACTGCTGGGAATTAGGTTAGTTGTAATCGTACTAGTAGTATCTTGAAAGTTTACTTGGTCCCCCGTTACTGGAGGCAAGCTATTCATTTCTCAGGGGTAGTCCGAGTCTTGAAGGCTCTCTTCCAGAGCCATACCAATCTGCGTTTGCGGACCAAACTACTGTTGTCTCTTGTGTTGTTCACCGCGGTGCTCACCTGCGCGACGTTGCTGGCTGTGCGTCACTCGGCCCAGGCACAGGTGCAGAGGCAAATCGAAGAGGACGCGCGCAACTCCGTGCTGACGATCCAGGCCGTTCAGCATCAGCGGGAAATGATGTTGAGCCGGAAGGCTAACCTGCTGGCCACGCTTGCTTTAATAAGAGACGGGGATCCTTCCACGGTCGAGGAGGCGAGCGAAAACCCGTGGCAGGCCGGGGAATGCGATTTGTTTGCGCTTGCAGACCGCAAGGGCAAGATTATCGCCCTGCACACGACCAGCGGGATTCTTACAGCTGCGAACGCGGAAAAACTGCTTCGCGGCTCTATCAAAGAAGATACCGGGGTTGGATGGTGGTATGGCGACGGGCACCTTTTTCAGGTGGTGATGCAACCGTATTTCGACGATGAGTCGCGGAAAAGCCGGCTACTTGGAACGGCGATTGTGGGGCGTGAGCTGGATGTTCGGGGAGCCAGTGAGCTGGCGCGGATTTCAGCGAGCCAGATGGTCTACCGCTACGGCAGCGATGTGGTGATGAGCACGTTTTCGGTGGCGAAGGAGCAGGAACTCATACCTCAGCTGCGGGATCACCCAATGGGGGAAGACACGCAAATTGGCAAGGAGCGCTTCTTTGCAAGTTCCCTGGTGCTGAGCGCCGGATCCTTGCCCCGGTCCTCGCCGGCATTAAGCCTCACCGTTCTAAAGTCGTATAACGAAGCAACGGCATCTCTGGAGAGATTGAACCACCTGCTGCTTGGCTTGGGGCTTGCGGCCGTGTTCGGTGGCGGGGCGTTGGTCTTTGTCATTACGGATCGGTCCACGCGTCCCTTAGCGTGCCTCGCAGAGGGCGTGCGGGCGCTTGAACAGGGTGACTTCACCTATCCGCTGAAATCGCTAGGTGGGGACGAAGTGGCGCATGTCACAAGGGCTTTTGTGGATATGCGCAACACGCTGCAGAGGAACGAGGTACAGCGGAGACAAGACGAGACACAAAAACAACAGCTTGAAGGGCAGAGGCTACAGCTGGAAGGACAACTCCGCCAAGCGCAGAAGATGGATGCCATGGGCCGGCTGGCGGGAGGCGTGGCTCATGACTTCAACAATCTGCTGACGGTCATCAAGGGTAATAGCAGTTTGTTGGTGGAGCGCCTGCAATCCGACGAGCGACTTCTCGGATGCACCCGCCAGATAGAGAGCGCCGCGGACCGCGCTGCTTCGCTGACACGCCAGTTGCTGGCTTTCTGCCGGATGCAGGTATTGCAGCCGAAAATCATGGACTTGAATATGCAGGTCTCGGACATGTGCAAACTGCTGAGACGGCTGATCCGCGAAGATATCGCGTTCAACTTCCACGCGGGCGAGTCACTTGGGAGAGTGAAGGCAGACCCGGGACAGATCGAGCAAGTCATCATGAACCTGGCAGTGAATGCCGGAGACGCGATGCCGACGGGCGGCAGTCTGAGCATCGAAACGCGTAATGTCACAGTGGATGAGCACTATGCCTTGACTCGACCGCCGATTAAACCTGGGGAATATGTTCTGCTTGCGGTTGCGGACACCGGTTATGGTATGGATGCGGAAACAAAGGCGCGCATTTTCGAGCCGTTCTTTACGACCAAAGAGCAAGGCAAGGGAACGGGATTGGGGTTGGCCACCGTTTACGGCATCGTGAAGCAGAGCGGCGGCTGCGTATGGGTGGAGTCGGAGCCAGGGAAGGGTGCGCGATTCGAGGTCTACCTGCCGCGCGTCGATGGGGCGGTGGAGGCCGATGCGCCTGAGGAAACTGCCGCCACTACCGTTCGCCGGCGCAGGACGGTGCTCATTGCGGAAGACGAAGAGGCGGTCCGAGACCTTGCTTCCGAATTTTTGGAGTCGGCTGGCTATCGAGTGCTCACTGCCAAGGATGGCACGGAAGCGCTGGGGGTGGCGGAACGGTGCGAAGAGGCGATACATCTGCTGCTAACCGATGTGGTGATGCCCAGGATGCGGGGTCCAGAGCTTGCTAAACGGCTCAAGGGCCTGCGGAATGGCCTGAGGGTCATTTACATGTCCGGCTACCTTGAATACAACCGAGGGAACGAAGACTTCCTGGAGGAGGGTTTCTTTTTGCAAAAGCCCTTCTCGCGCGAGATGCTGGTGCACCGGGTGGGGGAAGCCTTGAAGAACGGTGCTAAAGCGAGGGTTTGACCCATTTCCACTGTTGAATAGATTTGAACGGACGCAAACCAATACTCTTGAAATTTGAGCACTAGACCGCCGCGCACTCCACAGGAAAATACGGCTTCGTACCGCCGAAGAGCCCTAGGTTGTGGCGCGGACGATTGTCCCACCGCGCAGAGCGTGTACCGCCTGCCTAGAAATGGAAGCGCAGTCCGAATTCCATCTGCCGCGGACTGTAGGAGGCCGCGGACGCAGTGATCACTCCAAAAGTGGTCGGACTCCCTAAGGCAAAGTTGGGCGCACCGAGCACCACATGGTTCAACAGGTTGGTGGATTGGACGATCAGCATGATGCCAAACCGCTCGCGGATGGCAACATCTTTTGTGACCGTCATGTCGAGATCCCAGCCGGGCAGACCGCGGATGACGCCTCCGCCGCCGGCGCTGGTGTCCGTCGGAAGGGCAAAGCGGAAGTTGTTGAATGCCGCATTAGGATTCGCGAAGAGGTTAATTCCCGTTCCTCCCTTGGCGGCATTGCCTGCGCTTGCCACTGTCGTGGAGGAAGAGACTCCGTAGTTAGCCGAATTACCTGCCGTATTGGGTCCAATCAGGACGGCGTTCTCTCCCGTCGTGCCAAGGGTCGTTACGCAAGAGACTTCTCCCCAAGCGGATTGGCAACTAGAAGTGTCATTTCGTACCAGGAGAGGAGCTCCGCTGAAGGCTGTGAAGAGAGGAGCAATGGACCATCCTCCGAGCAAATGTCCCACAATCCCGTGTTGCCCTTTGAAATAAGGGGGCTGGTAGACCATGGAGAGGTTATATAGGAATTTGTAGTCAAAGGATTGGGGGCCATAGCCGTAGTGCAAATCAAAGGGATTGGGCACGCTAGTGGAACTCGTGGCCTGGGTGGTGTCACCTGTCCCCAGCGACCGGCTCCAGGTGAAATTGGAGCGGGCCGTTATCCCGTGCCAGTCGTGCGCAGTGAGAGAGACGAAGGCGCCATTGTAGTTGCCCCAACCCATGCTCGTCTCCATGAAGATGCTATTCAGTTGGTTCTGGCTGTAAACACTGGGAAAAGCGGTCGGCATGCCTTTCGAATTGAGCGAGGTAGCAGTGCCGAAGGTCATGGGCAACGCAGACCACATAGGATAAAGCTGGACGTTTTTGATGTTGCTGCCTTGACTTGCTATTACAGCGGCCGTGCAGCTTGAGAAACCCTGACAGAAGTTCGACACCCAATTGCCGGACGCGTTCTGGAATGCCCCCGGAGCATTTGCAGGCATAGCGAAGGCATTCTCGAAGAAGGGCTGAGCCTGGACGGCCGACGCGGGATTGTTAGCGCAGACTCCTCCGGCACCCGAACCACAGAGCGCAGTGTAGATGTCGGTGAAGGCAGTGGCAAACGATTGGCCACCAAGTGTGGTCATGAACGGGACTGAGCTCAGATCAATCGCTTGGTATTCATTGCGGATTCTGCGACCAATGTAGCCAAGCTCAAGCATGATCTTTGGCGAAAATTCCCTTTGGATGGTCAAAGAAAACTCATCGGACCGCGAGGGTTTGAAGTTTGGATCAAGCTCGGATGTGTCTCCCGCCTGCGCGGAGGTAATACCGCTGAAGTTTGGCTGGGAGAGAGTAGGTGAGGGCGTGGGAAGAGGGGCGACGAGACCATCCGTACCGATGCGGAAAGCATTGGTGGGATTCACGTTTCCTGCTCCCAAGCAAGCTCCGGTCATACTCGCTCCTGGACACGTAATTGGCTGCAAAGAGCCCGCTCCCAGCAATGGCACCAAAACCAAATCCACTCCGTTGAGGCGGCCAAAGATGCGGCTCCATCCCCCGCGGATGACTGTGTTTCCATTGCCCAGAGCCTTACCAAGGAGACCGTTGTTGAACGAAGGCCTCCACGCCGCAGCGACATGCGGACTGAAACCGCCGTAGTACGGGTTGTACGGATACTTGTTGCCGGTGTTGCCGACGAGCTCATAGCCGATCTCTGGAAGATAGACGTGCCCGTTCAGGGCCGCTTGTTCGCGGTTCCGGAGGAAATTCTCCGCCGTGACCTGCTGGCCGCTGGCGTCGACAAGGGTGGTGTCCAGCCCCGACGTTTCGTATGGAGGCATCTCCAGCGTCCAGGCGAGACCGTAGCTAATGGTAAAAGACGGTTTCATGTGCCAGGAATCACTAAAGTAAACGTTATAAGTCGGGACGATGCTGTGCGACCTCACAGGAGGGAAAACGGTTGTGCTGGCGTTGCCGTTGAGAGTCAGGTTCGGACCCGAACGGGAGGCGATAACCTGGGGAAGAGTAATAATTCCGAGAGCCTCCTCGTAAAGCTGGGCCCATGTGCTGAGCTGATTGCCAGGCAGGCAGTTTGTGGTGATGGCCGCTGTACAGGGCTGGGGCGCCCAATTGGAGCCGGACGGCAGGGACATGGCGCTAAAAGAGGAGCCGCCGCTCACGTACGTAAGGTTAGTAAAGGTCGAGACGCCATTATCGTCACGTTGGTGGATGTCGAGAGTGTGCTGGTAGTTCGCGCCAAACTGGAACAAGTGATTGCCATGAATCAAGCTCAGGTCATCACGGAGCGCGTGGTCATGCCCGTCCCAAAAGCGCTCGCGGACATCTTGCGTGTCCACGTTGTAAGGGATAAATGAATTGGAGGTTTCGCCCCCGATTTCAAGCGGGGCGGGCAGGTTAGAGAACTGTGGAGGGGCGAGAGCTGAGTTCCACAGCCAAAAATTCCGTGTGTAGCTGTAGTGAAAGTCGTTGGTCAGATAAGGGGTGATGTTCGTGGTGAGTCCCGCGACGTAATAGGAAGGAACAAGGGGCCGGCTAATCTGAGACTTGTACTGGCCCAGCGTGTCACCGGAAAAAACACCACCCACATCCACCTGGTTTGTGGTGACATTCTGGAAACGATAGTAGCGGTAGCTGCCAGTGAGATGCCACTTTTTGCCGAAGTCGTGATCGAGGCGCACCACGCCAAAGTTCGAGGTCACTGGCAAACTAACCGGGCTGCGATACCCCTGAGTGTTGAGCCCATCGCCGACTGCTCCGCTGCTGGCGGCCCCTAATTGATCGTTGGGCAGCGGAAGCATCTTGTTCCATATCTGCGAGACAAACATATTGATCCCGATGCCGCGCGGGTCACAGGCTAATGCGCCTCCCGCACCACATCCCGAAGTTCCCGCTGGGTAGGTCGTGGTTTGATGTGTGAAAGGGTCTGTTACTGTGACAGGAAATGGATTCAGGTTAAAGGCGCTCACGCCGCCAGGATCCTGGATCTGGATTACGCCCGCACGCAGCGCGGCAGAGGGCACGAACTTGTCCAGGGTTGTGCTATACGGGTAGCGAAGCCCTTCATAATTCACAAAGATGTAAGTCTTGCCGCCCCAGAATGAAGGAGTTAGAGGCCCCCCTACGGCGCCTCCGAATCGGTTCCGATGCGCTTGCGGAATAGGTTGGCCGAGACGGTTGTTATCCCAAGAATTGGCCCCCCCAACTACGTTATTGAGATAATACTCGTAAAGCGCGCCGTGATATTGGTTGGTGCCGCGTTTCGTCACCATCTGTACCTGGCTGCCTGCGGAGCCGTTGAAATCCGCAGTCTGATTGCTGGTGTTGACTCTGAACTCCTCGATGCTCTCGACTGGCGTTGGAATAACGCCTGTTGCCGCGCCGCCGGTGGTCACAGGGTTGGTGTTGGCGAAACTGGGCGTGTAAACGTTATTGGATCCCGCCATGTCGTCGGATATGTTGCCGCCATCCAGCTGATAGGTATTCTGGTCGTTTACGACTCCCGCAGTATATCCATTCGGGGTGACAGCGGGCTGAAGGGTGGCTAGAGCGGCCGTTTCCCTCCCAATATTAGGCAGCATCAGAAGAGCGTCACCGACGATGGTTGTGCCGACTGTGGAGTTCGAAGTTTGAAGGTTGGCCCCAGCGGCGCTGACCTCAACCGTTTCGGCAACCGAACCAACTTCCAGCTTGAAATCGACGGTCAGTGGCGTCCCCACGGTGATGCTGATTTCGCTGAGCTTCGACAAGCGAAAACCAGTTTTATTCGCGGTGATTTGGTATTCGCCGGGAGGCACGTTTGCAAACAAATAGCGTCCCGCCTCGTTCGATTCAGTTGCGCGGGGCGTGTTCGTGGCTTTATCGACGAGTTTGATACTGGCGGCGACGACCGCGCCGCCCGAAGAGTCTGTGACGAGCCCAGCCACGCTCCCGGCGTTGGCCGCTTGTCCCTTGGCCACCGTGGGAGTCATAGCAAACAAAGACAGACTTACTGCAAGAGATAAAACAAATCCCTTAGCTGACATTGCGACACCTCCTGAAGGAACTCGTATGGGGACGTGGATGGGGACGCGGACGCACACGGGAACGAATACATTGGAATGTAGATCTTGAGGAGAAACTGATCAGTTCCGCCATAGATTGCCAGCCAACTTGCAACCTAGACCTTGATGACCTTGTGTAAGCTCAAGCGATCGCGGACATAGCGACATCTTGATTTATGTGTTTTATCGCCAACGACCGACCTAGATGACGGCTATATAATGCTGTGCTCAAATCTTGTCAACATAAATTTGATTAGCCGCGAGAATCTGATAGTGAGATTTGACGGATAATATAAATTGATTCTCTCGCGCCAGTTGGAAAGTGGCCCAAATTCTGCGGTTATTTACCCTTAATTATTTCAGTGCATTGTGAACATAAACTGCAGCGATGGATGGCCCCACCGAAAGGGTTCAAGCCCGTTCCCAAGAAAGAAGAAGGGCGCCCCGGCTTGCCAAGGCGCCCTTCGGAATTTCCCGCCCGGAGTCATGGGCGAAAAGGTTGACTGAGTTTAGAAGAAGAACTTGAAGGCAAGTTGCATTGAGCGTGAATTGCTTGCAAATACGGCAGACGGCTGATTGAAGGCAGCATTTTGCGGTTCCAATGCACTGACCTGGGAGCCGGTATACCCGATTGGCGCGACGTCGTTCAAGCGTCCACCGACCCATTGCGGATGGTTGAGCAGATTGAATGCCTGCGCCTGGAGTTCGATCCTGAAGCGTTCGGTCAATGTGATCCGCTTCACCGCAGTCAAGTCGATGTCATTGATTGCCGGTAGCTGCAGCGTGTTGCGGCCCACATTGGCCAGCGCCCCGAGGTAAGCACGAACGAACCGGGCATTGGGATTTACGGCTTTGTATCCAACAACGTTAGCTTCAACATTGTAGGTCAGGCCGGTATTTGGATCCTTAAACGCTGTCTTGAGGACATTGCCCAGAGTGCAGTCGTTAGTCGGGATGGCGCTGGTGCAAAGAGGTACGACATCCGAACCAGTACCGGCAATGCCGGAGGCGTTCAAAATAGTGCGGTCGCCCGCCGAGTCGCCGTTCAGGTTCGCGTCGTCGGCGCTCTGAGCGGTGACCCACTGGCCGGACTGGTACGTATAAATGGGAGCAAATTCCCAGTTTCCAAGGGTGTTTTTCACCAAGGCATTGCCATTCTTGAAGTATGGCAAATCGTAGATCAAGGACAGCGTAAACCGGTGCCGATGGTCGAGGATGGAATTGGCGAAGTCATCGCGCAGGTTCAGACCGTCCTGCGCACGGCGCGGGGCCAACACCGTGCTAAAAACCTCTGCCGTGGCATCGTCTATCAAATGGCTGTATGTGTACGAGCCGACAAACAGCAGGCCGTTGCTCAATCGCTTATTCAGTTGTGTAGCCAAGCCGTTATAGGTTGACTCAGACCAAGGCTGATAAGACGTGATGGTGCTGGCGTTGAAACCTCCCGCAGCGTAAGCCGGTACGATAGGGCTAGTCGCCTCGAGGGTGCCTAGGTTTATGGTTGACGCGTCCAACGCAGCCTGCGACGGAACATTGTTCGTATATGTGGGCAAGAAGAATGACGGCGTGACTACTGCTTGCTTGTTCAGCTGGATCTGCGTTGGCAGGTGAATGCCGCGCGTCCCCAGATAGCGAACCTCCACCGTGTAGTCCTTGCCGAATGTATGTTGCACTCCAAGGGTCCAGTCGATGGACTTCGGACTCAACGTCTGATCAGGCAGAAACGCCGACGTCGCTTTACGCTGTGCAGCAACCGTCGGGAAAGTTCGTACTCCCCCCGGACCAGGAAGAATGCCGCCGCTTCCCAGAAAAGGCGTCGCGCAGTTGTAACTTCCTACGGGGGCACAGTCGATGGTCGAACTCAACTCGGGAGGCAAACTGAGCAGACCGATGTTATCGAACAAGACATCGTAGGCTTCACCCACGCCAGCGCGGATCGAAGTGCGGCCGCTGGTGCCAGGGGAGTAAGCCAAACCAATGCGCGGCGCCCAGTTGTTGGTCGCGGGCTGCGGCGCTCCGAAAGTGATGAGCCCCGGAACGCTGGCTGCAGCGTTTAGCGACTGGGTTCTGGTGGTGAAAGGAGTGGTCGTATATTCGTAGCGCACGCCCAGATTGAGGGTCAGATTCTGACGGATGCGCCAGTTGTCATTGGCAAACCAATAGAGTGCCACCTGGTCTCCGTAGAAAACCGGGTCGCCATTGCTGCGCTCGGCGAGAGCGTCTGGATGCGTGTCCTGAAAATAGAAGAGCGTTTGCGTGTATTCATAGTCGCCGCGAACGCGCTGCGTGAATGTCTCGGGGGCGATGAGTTTGCGCCCTTCAAATCCAAATTTCAGCGTATGCGCGCTCTTGGTCCAAGTGATGGCTTCCGCCGCCTGGTAGGTGTTTTGAACGGTGCTTTGCGGCGCATTGGGGTTCGGACCAATCTGCAAGTTGTTGAGGTCCCTGAATTGCAGGTTCGGGAAACTGTCTAGCCCGGGGAAG
>Ga0307478_10001346_pt1 | contig 21463 bp, 18 predicted proteins | sample atmos_gasesECM4C_2_FD_203713 | JGI IMG/M metagenome (GOLD analysis project Ga0307478, IMG submission 203713) | Hardwood forest soil microbial communities from Morgan-Monroe State Forest, Indiana, United States - atmos_gasesECM4C_05 | ecosystem: Environmental > Terrestrial > Soil > Temperate... | reverse complement strand
ATCTGCTTCGGCGTGGTAATTCCCACATCCGCAACGATGCTGCGGTGCAGTGCCTTGGGGTAATAAAAGTTGATCACGTCCTTGGCGAAATCGGCGCAGTTCCGGTAAGTGAGATGGAAGTGCGAACGGTTGGGCGCTGAATTGTATGCGCGGATGAAAGCCTCATCCTGAGCCGTGGTAGTTTCGATTTCAAACCCGTACGCCGCCCGGTCATAAGCGGAGCCCACCAGCTCATACCAGTTCCCGCCCGGGGTTTCTCCGTTGCTCTTATCCGGCGCGACCGCTTCCAAATGCTTGCGCCGGTATTGATCCCGCAAGAAGTTAACCATCTTCGCATCCGCGAAGAGCGGTATATCGTCCGACTTCTCCACCGCATACAGATAAGGGATCAGGGGAATTGCTACCCAGTCGTAACCTCCTACCCCGTCATATCGGCTGATGACCGCTCCCAGTTCTCCAGGAGCGCAGGGGCGCAAAGTTAGCGGGGTCTCGGCGCAGACGCCGGATAAATAAACCGCGGCATGTCCCGTGGCCGTGAAAAATCCCATCTTGCCGTAAGGCTCTTCCAGCAGCAGAGTGGCCGAGGTCTGCGCCGAAGCGGCACAACTCGCCGCCAGGACGATGAATGTGCCAAGAGCGCGCAGCATTTTCCCAGAACAAAGCATGTTTATCCTGACCAAGCCCCCAGTTAAGAGAACCCCTTACTCATAGATTAGTTGCCGTTGGTCACGGAGACGAGTTACCGAAGTTAGGGCTGATCATGAATATGTATCTCATTGAAAACACGATAGATGGGGGAGTAAGAAAGAAGTGCTAAAACCGCGGCGAGACAGCGTGCCCTGTCACCACGGTCGGGCTAATCTCTAACTATTACTATTCAGTTTCCGGGCGGCCCAGGCGGCACTTTCGGCGACGATTTCGTCCCCGTCGCCCGCAAGCCTTTCCAGCAGCGGAAGGAATCTCCGCTCACCGCTGTTACCCATGGCGATGACCGCATTCCGGCGCACCCCAGCGCGCTTGGCTCGGCGCACCGGCGAGCCGCGAAAGGCACGGTTGAATTCTTCCGCGCTCATCTCCGCCAGCCACTCGAGCGCCGGATTCACCAATCCTGCTCGCGGCTGAAATTCCTCAGCATCACTCGCCGGCGCTTTCCGATTCCACGGGCAAACATCCTGGCAGATGTCGCAGCCGAAAATATGTCGCCCTATCCCCGCACGAAGTTCTTCAGGCAGTGCCCCTCGCTTTTCGATCGTGAGATACGCGATGCATTTATTGGAATCCAGTTGATAGGGCGCGATGAGCGCATCGGTTGGGCAAGCCTCAATGCAGCGCGTGCAACTTCCGCAACGGTCAGGCGCGGGCAGGCCGGGTGTGAGGTCGAGCGAAGTCAGAATCACGCCCAGAAACGTCCACGAGCCCACCGCCTGATTGATGATGCACGTATTCTTCCCGATCCAGCCGATTCCCGCATACTTCGCAACCACTCGCTCGACGATCGGTCCCGTGTCCACGTAGCAGCGGGTCACGAGTTCCTCGCTCCCCGCGGCATTTCTCAGCGCCGTTTCGACTTGCCGCAGGCGCGGCATTACTGAATCGTGATAATCCTGCTGACCCCATGCGTAGCGGGAAATCCAGCCGCGGTCTGAATCCGCCGCCTCTGTGGAGTGCGGTTGCTTCGTGTTGTAGTTGAGTGCGCACACCACAACGCTGCGCGCCCAGGGCGCGGCATTCGCCAGAGAACCCCGCTTCAGTCGCCCCTGCTCGTCGCGCGCCTCCAAATACTTCATCTCACCGGCACGGCCCTCGGCAATCCATTGGGGAAAATATTTCAGCTCCGGAGCATCCTCTACCGGCGCAACGCCCGCCAGACTAAAACCAGCTTCTGTAGCGGCTTGCGTAACCACAGTCGAGATTTCATCGGATCGCAACATGAAGATAGAAGCACAAAAAACTAATGCGTAGAGACGTAGCTTGCTACGTCTTTGCCGTCCCGCCATCAAGACGTGCCGCAGACTGTTGAGCCCCGCAGCCCAGCTTCAAACATAGGTTCCAATTTGGAACCCCGATTCACTTTTTCGCAGCAAAAGCATTTTCCCCTGCTTGACCAGCGTATAAGCTTTTCTTCACAGAGTCACGCAACTCACGCTGCGCGTTCTCCGAATTTTCCCAGGAGAGAAACCATATGCCACAACCCACTCACGCCCAAACTCCTACCATCCCAATCTCCGTGATCAACGAGAGCACCGTGCTGGCCGATGCCGATGTCGCGCCAGTCGTAGCGGCGCTCCAGCAGCAAGTGACCAATGACTTCGGTCCTGTCTGGGGGACCGCCGCCGAACTCACCATCGTTCCCAAGGGCAATCAGCCAGCGGCCGGAAGCTGGTGGCTGGTGCTGCTCGATGACTCCGACCAGGCCAACGCTCTCGGCTACCACGACCTTACCACTGAGGGATTGCCCATCGGCAAAGTCTTCGCCGCCAGTGATCTGAAAGCGGGCACATCCTGGACGGTGACCGCCAGCCACGAACTTCTAGAGATGCTGGGCGACCCCAACATCAATCTGACCGTGTTCGTTCAGAACACCAACACCGCGGGCATTCTCTATGCTTACGAAGTCTGCGACGCCTGCGAAGATGACAGCCTGGGCTACCAGCTCGATAACATTCTGCTTTCCGATTTCGTCTATCCCTCCTGGTTCGAAAGTTTTCGCGCCGAGGGCTCGACCCAGTTTGATCGCATGAAGAAGATCAACACTCCCTTCCAGCTTCTGGTGAATGGCTACATCGGAACCTTCAACGTGACCGCGGGCACCGGCTGGCAGCAACAGACCTCTGACAAGCGATCGGCCACTGTGCTGCACCGCGGAGCGGTGGGCACTCGCCGCGAACGCCGCACCATCCCTCACGATCAGTGGATCTACAGCCTGCCCCAGCGCAAGATTGTGGGCAATGCGCAGAAGTATCGCCAGCAACTGCAAACCATCCAGCGGCGTCGCGAAGCCGCTTGAGACTCTCCTTTGGGCCTCTCTCACCCCTGACGCCCCGCGCGAGTTTGCGCGGGGCATTTTTTTGTCAGTGGTCAGTGAGGGCAATGAGGGCAATGATCAGCGATCAGTGGCCACTTTTCTGTATATGCTGTCTATGAAGAATGTTTCTGCCGGCGGAGATCACCATCGACATCACTACTGTAGAGGTTTTATCCGTCGTATTTATCGCCACGCTGATTCGCTCCGCGTTCGGCTTTGGCGAAGCGCTGGTCGCCGTCCCGCTCCTCGCCCTTTGGATCCCGCTCGAAGTGGCCGCACCGCTCGCCGTTCTTGTCTCCATTACCGTGGCCGGCATCGTTGTCGTACAAGACTGGAAAAAGATTCACCTACGCAGCACGGTCTGGCTGGTGATTGCAACACTCTTCGGAATTCCGCTCGGCCTCCTGCTTCTAACCAGCAATCATCAGCGGATCGTCAAAGCCACGCTGGGAATACTGATCATCGCGTTCTCGATTTATTCTTTGATCGGCCGCGCTCCGCTGGAATTAAAACGCGACAGCCGCCCCTGGCTTTTGATCTGCGGATTTTTTGCTGGAGTGCTGGGCGGAGCTTACGGAATGAACGGTCCCCCGCTGGTAATTTACGGCGCCATGCGGCGCTGGTCCGCGCAACATTTCCGCGCCACTCTGCAAGGATATTTTCTGCCCGCCAGCATCATCGGCATGGCCGGCTATAGGCTGGCCGGACTCTGGGTCCATGCCGTCACGCACTATTACTTGCTATCGCTGCCGGTCACGCTGCTGGGCGTGTTCCTGGGCAGAGTGATCAATCATCGAATGCACGGAGACGCTTTTCTGAAATACGTTTATCTCGGCTTAACCGCCATTGGAGCGCTGTTGTTAGTTCAGGCAACAAAGGGACGGCTCTGAGCGCATTCCCGTCCTCGCGGCGCGCACGCAAACACCCAATCCACCATCACTGCATCAGCCGCTTGAGCGCACTCCGAGCATCCCCAACTTGGGCCAGCCGGGTTCGCGAGTTCGAGAAGTGAGAAAGAAATTCCTGATATTCGTTAATCGCCTGGTCGCGTTTGTTCGTGCGCTCGTAGAGTTGGCCAAGATAGTAGTGGGAAAGGATTCCAAGAACCGGGAATCGATTCGTCAAAGTTCCAGAGTTCGCCAGCGAGCGCTCGTTCAATAAGACTGCGCGAAAGTTGGTTTCGGCCGAGGCATAGTCGTTCGTCAGTAGATGAGCCCGGCCTTTGAGATAAAGCACATTAGGGTCCTGGAAATCGGGAATACTCGCGGCACGGCTTAACGCCGCTTGCCCATCCCCGCGGTGCACCGCTGCGCCGATGTCAGCGACGGTTTCTATAATTTCAAGACCCCGCGGCGCGATCCAGGGATGGCTTGCTGCGTAGCGCTGCAAACTCTGCTTGGCGGCCGAAGAATTTCCCGCCACGGATTGTAGAAAAGAAACCGTTTGCTGTTCCTCGTCGTTGAGCCTCTGTTGTTGCGCAAAAGCCAGCGCCGAAGATTCCTCCCCCAGCAGGATCGATAACGATGCGAATGACCGCAAAAAAGTCTCTGCTGCCTGGCTCTGTTTGGCATGCTCAAGCTGCAGCACCGCCTCTCGATAACTGGCCAGCGCCCCTTCCAGGTCACCTTCCGTCTGTTTGAACTGCGCCTCGAAGCCCGGAGCATAAAGCCGCATGAGCGGAGACCCGTGCTGGATCACCTGCTGAAATGCTGCGTGGGCCATGTCAGGCTTTTTCTGATCGGTGTAAACGATGGCAAGCTTTAGATAGTCCAAGTAGTCATTGAAGTCTGGCTTCAGTGCGAGCACTTTCCGGTATGAGGCTACGGCTTCATCATCCCTGCCGCCTATAAAAAATATGTCACCGCGAGTGTCGAGAGGGTTGGGATCGCCAGGACGAACCGCCATGTAGCTGTCGTTGGCCGCCAGCGCCCCGTTCAAATCGCCTGCCACCGCTAGCCCGTAGCATTGAAAGTTCAGCAGATCTTCGTTTTTTGGATCTAAAGCCAGACCCTGTTTCAACAGCTCAAGCGATTGCTCCCCCTTGCCGAAGGCGGCGAGGATCACGGCCATGATCCCCCGGTCCATCGAGCTGCGGGGAAATTCCGACACCAGCGCCTGGCGCGCCGCTAGCCCAGCCTCCGGGTCGCGGGACCGGCTGGCTTTGAGCACCTGCAACGACAGTTGCTCGTACCGTGGCAAGCGCGACTGCAGTTGGCTGACCTTGATCCCAAGCTCGTCGCTGCGCCGCAGATCACCTTGAAGACGATACTGGTCAGCGAGACGGAGGGCAGCCAGGGCAAACTGCGGATCCAAACGTACCGCCTCCTCCAATTCGCGGATCGAATCGGCGGTTAAAAAGCGGCGTCCGTAGTCGACCCCCAACTGATAATGACGGTACGCCTCTACGTTCGAAGTGGAAGCCTGCTCGATTTCCGGCGCCTTTTGCGGCTGCTCCGATGCCGGCAGAAAACTGCTGGCGATGCTCGCCGTAAGTCGGTCTACCATCCCGAAAATGCTCTGCACATCCTGCCCTTCCAATTTTTCCGAGAACAGAATCTGGCCGGTGCTGGTATCCTGCGCGCGCACGTCGAGCCGCAGTTGTGTCGGCCCAATTTTCAACAGGGCGCCTGTAATGTAGGCATCGGCTCCCGCATCGCGCGCCACTTGCTGCGCCTGGGAAGGGTCCATCGCCTTGCCATCTTTGCTGGCCCGTTGCACGGCGCTCAGCACGCGCTCGGTTGAGAGCACGTCCAAACCCTTTACCTGGGCCAGGTTCGTGGTCAGCATGTCGGTGAGACCGTTGTTGAGCCAGTTCAGAGATTGATCCTGCGAGAGATTGTTGAAGTACAACACGGCGACGGCCTTGTGCTGCAGGCTGCCGGCAGAGCGCGCATTTCGGCTGCGCAGGAAGAAGAATCCCGCCACTACAACCACCAGGATTGCTGCCGCGGCAAGAATCAGCCCCAGGTGCTTGGAAAGAAACCGGGGTCCGGACGCCGCGGAAGAAACTTGCGGCGGGATCGCAGCAGGTATAGCGGAAGGACCGCTTGGCGAAGATGGCGTGGCCGCGGACATTTCCCGGGTTGAGTCTCCGCGCTCCGGGGCAGAATACGGCCCGGCCACGACTGCCGCGCTTCGTCCCGAGTCCGTATCGCGCTTCAATCTCTGCAGGTCAGCCCGTAAATCGGCGGCATGCTGGTAACGCAGATTCCGATCTTTCTCCAACGCCTTGTTGATGATGTCTTCGAGCTTTGCCGGAACATCAGGATTGAGCCGCACCGGAGGAATCGGCGCACGTTCCAAAATAGCGTTCGAAATCGCCGCCGACGTATCCCCGCGAAATGGCATCGTGCCCGTTGCCATCTCATAAAGCACCGCCCCAAACGAAAACAAGTCGGTGCGCGCGTCCAGTTCCTTTCCCATCGCCTGTTCCGGGGACATGTAGGCAACCGTGCCCAAAGCCGCGCCGGGGCTAGTGAGATGTTGCTCATTGATGCTGGCGGCCTGGGTTGCGGCGCCAGCGAGCAGGCTGGAAGAACTGGCCTGTGGTGTGAGTTTCGCGAGGCCGAAATCCAGCACCTTCGCGTGCCCGCGCTCCGTGATGAAAAGATTCGCCGGCTTGATGTCGCGATGCACGATCCCTTTGCCATGAGCCGCGTCCAGCGCATCCGCAATTTCAATCGCTAACCCAACCAGTTCTTCATTCTCCAGAGGGCGCCCTACAATGCGATGCTTCAAGGTCACGCCATCCAGATATTCCATGGCGATGAATGCCTTCCCATCCTGGTCACCGATGTCGTAAATCGTGCAGATGTTGGGATGGTTCAGCGCCGACGCGGCCTGCGCCTCCCGTTGAAAACGGGCCAGGGCTTGCGGATCGCGCGCAACATCTTCTGGCAAGAACTTGAGGGCGACGAAACGGTGCAGCCGCGTGTCCTCGGCTTTGTATACGACACCCATCCCGCCGCCACCCAGCTTCTCGACGATGCGGTAGTGCGAGATGGTTTGGCCGATCATTGTTTGGCTGATCATTGTTTGGCGATCAATTGTTTGGCGATCAATTGCTTGGCGATCATTGTCTGGGTCTGGCGGTCATGAGATGGTGGATGATTTCAGGGTCGCTTCATCTTACGGACGCAGCATGGGCTAGTCAACGAATGCCCGTTGGCAGCCGAGTCCGATAGTTGCCGGATATTCCTCAACTCGGAAGCTTTCGCGTCGCAAGCTTCAGATTCCCAGCTTCTTCACTTCCTCGTTGTAATACTTGCGGTAAAGAATGTCCCACTCCTGCGAGCCTTCGAGGATGGTCCGTTTCTGGCTTTCGATCTTCAGGCGGGCGGCCTGGTCAATCCTCTCTTCGTGGTTGAGAAGATCTTCCAGAATCTTGCGGGTTTCCTGGCGGATGGTATTGGGGTCTTCGATGAAATCCACTTCGTCCATCTGTTTCAGCGCGTCGGCGACCGCTCGCGCCAGCACGTTCACTTTGTCGCGGCTCAGTCTCACAGCACCGCCTTATACTTGCGCACCAACTCGCTTTTCACCTTGCGAAACATCTCCTGGTAGTTGGCGCCGGTCTTGTTCATCTCTTCGGAATACGCTTCTAGAATCACGCGCACTTCATCGTTAATGCGGTCTTCTAGCGTCAATTCGTCGAGCAGAGCGGCATGCACGCGCTCCGTCACCTTGGGCACAGCCGTGGTTTCGATGGCTTTGCCCGCAATTAATTTCTTGGTAACTTCGCGGGCCAGGTAGCCCACATATTCCTTGGAAAGAAGCATGTCCGGATCGGATTTCCTGTGTTCGGGAGAACTTGTCTGCGAATTTCAAAGTGTAACACAATGATCATTGATCATTGGACTGGTCATTGGACGCGAGGCCGCCGCACCGTATTCACCGGCGCACGCATCGATATAGAGAGCACAGCCTTCATCACATTTTAGGAGAACCCATGCCCCTCGTCCGCATCGATCTTCTCGCCGGCAAGACGCCGGAATATCGCGTCCAAGTTGGTCAGATCGTCTACCAGGCTTTGCTGGACTGTTTCACCGTCCCCAAAGATGACCGCTTCCAGGTCATCACCGAACATCCCCAGGCGGAATTGCTCTTCGACCGGAATTATCTCGGCATTCATCGCACCGACGACTGCATCTTCGTGCAGATCACGCTTAGCACCGGCCGCACCGTTGAAATGAAGCAGCGCTTCTACAAAGCCGTCGCCGACGGATTGCATGCAACCCTGAAACTCCGCCGCGAAGATGTCTTCATCAACCTGGTCGAAGTCCCCAAGGAAAACTGGTCCTTCGGCAACGGCGAAGCCCAGTACGTTTCTCCCCCGCCGAAATAGCTTGTCTGCGAGGGCTTGGTCTATATCGTGTCGTGTGCCTGCCCGCACAAACGAATGGGCTCTTCTACTTTGGAGCAATCATCTTGATGGACTCAACCGGATGTATCTCCAGACAGCCAAGAAACCCGCAACGCGGTTGCCGAGACTGCCAATGCCGATCTACAACCAGGCTGCCGGTCACCTCGATTCGCTTGCCATCCAGGTGTTTGTCTGCCCCAGCGAGATTCTTGAACTGTATCGAGCGGCCGCCTGTGTCCACCACAACAGGTGAGTCATTGAATAAAACTCTATCCTGTTCTCGCTTCTGCCACCCGCGAAAGACTGTGTTCCCCGCACGATCCCGAGCGTAGGCCACCATTTCGACGTGAATTTCCGTCGGAGCCCGCGCTGGATTCCCAATTTCTTCTTGCAGTTTCTTCCGCGACTCATTGTCCAGTTGCAAACAAAACGTTATGTCCTCGTCGCGTTCCTCAACCACAGAATACGGCTGGACTGTTCCCGAAAGCACAATCGACAGGGAGATTGGCTGGAGCCGTTTCAATGGAGAGTCCTCTTCCGCGACATTGCTCGCAGCCGCCAATTTTTTCTTCAGTTCTGCGCTTGTTTCCGTATCTGGGATGCTTTGCCTTACTCCGCTGTCGCACCACGGCCGGCTTTGCGCCCGCGCATTCATGCACGGCATCACGACAATCAGCAAGGACACGGCAGCGAAGAAGTGCCTTAATATTAATGTCATCTCGGCCCTTCATTGTAAGCGCAACGCCGCCAAGCGGCTTTAGCCGCGGACCCTGCCAACGTTGCTCATCGCATCACGAAGGTGCGCCCCAGCGCTTGGTTCCTCTCAACTGTTGCAATCAGCGATTGCACGCCAGAGCCGGGGTCGCGCTATATATCGTGTTGCGATATAATGGAAGGTAGGGACGCATATCACTGGATCGCGGCACGATACAATCGCGGCATGAAGAAGCTCACTTTGTCCGACTACCAGGCACTGGCCGAATTCCGCTATCAAATCCGCCGCTTCCTCCACTTCAGCGAGCAAGTAGTGAAGAAATCTGGCCTGGAGCGCGGCCAGTATCAGCTGATGCTGGCCATCAAAGGTATGCCGTCGGATGTCCGCCCCCGCATTCGCGAACTGGCGAACCGCATGCAAATTCGCCATCACAGTGCCGTCGAACTGGTGAACCGCCTCGAAGCTGGAGGCTTTGTCCATCGCACCCGCGCCCAGGACGACCGCCGCGAAGTCCTTATCGCTCTCACCCCCAAAGGTGAAAAAGTCCTCGGTGAACTCGCCCTTCATCATCACGACGAACTGCGCTCTTCTGGACCCGAGTTGGTAACCGCTCTGCGCCGCGTCATGCACGAAGGCAGCGATCCTTCCCTTCCCCGTTCCGCAAATTCTGCAAAGAAGGAACCATCAACCCCTCCATGAGCAACTCCGACCGCAAGAATCCAAAGCAAATATTTTCTCTCACGGCCACAACCCCTGTCCCCGCCGTTTGAAAACGATGCCCCCTTGCGAGCAGCCATCGAATCACCCGCTCCCAACCAGGGTGGTTTCCCAGGAAGCCTTAACGCTCGTTCCGAGAGGCATCAGTATTTGTATTGCCAACGGCCGCCTCCCTTCAGTATTCTTCCGGAATCCTTAAAACCAAGCGGCACTCTGCCGAAGTCGAGTACCCCATGGCTGAACTCGAGCGATCACCGTCACGCAGCCCATTCCAGCGCGGAATCATCCGACTGTGCGCTTTCTTCTGTTGTCGATCTGCCATTCAGCAATAGATTTCCGCAAGCCATCAAAGTTTAATTTTTTCGAACCCCGGGGGGAAACAATGTCGAAACTACAAATCAGGTTGATCTGGATAAGTTTTCTCGCGGCCGCTTTCCTCGCCCAGGCCTTCGCTCAGGGCGGCGCCACCGGCGCCATCACCGGCACCGTCCAGGACACTACCGGAGCCAGCGTGGCCAATGCTGAAGTGCGCATCACCGACCAGGCCACCGGCGTGCTGGAACGCACCGTCACTTCCAGTTCTGACGGATCTTTTACCGCTGCGCTCCTGCCTGCTGGCACCTATACGGTCAGTGTCCGTGGCGCCGGATTTGGCGACTCCGCCTTCCGCGACATCGCAGTCCGCGTCACTGAAACCACCCGCCTCATCGCAAGGCTCAAGCCTCAGGCCGTCCAGCAGCAAGTCGATGTGCAGGCGGAAGTGCAGCAGGTCGATACTACCGATGCCACCACCGGCCAGGCCATCGAAGCCACCACCATCCGCAATCTGCCGCTGGCCACGCAGAACTTTCAGCAACTGCTCACGCTCTCCAGCGGCGCCCAGGGCGAACTCAACGCCGCCTCTCAATTAGGCCGCGGCAACGTCCGCATTGAAGTGAACGGCCAGCGTGAAGACAACAATAACTATCTGATCGAGGGCATCAGCGCCACCGACTACAACGTCGCCGAACTCACCACCACGCCCCTACCAAACCCCGCGGTGATTCAGGAATTCAAAGTTCAAACTTCCATGTACGATGCCACGCAGGGCCGCAACGGCGGCGCCAACATCAACGCCATCCTCAAATCCGGCACCAACACCTTTCACGGTGAAGCCTACGAATTCTTTCGCAACACCGTCCTCGACGCCAACGACTACTTCCTCAAGCAGGCAGGCGAAGCCCGCCCCGTCATTCAGCAAAACATCTTCGGAGCAGATTTAGGCGGCCCCATCGGCACCGGCGGAAAGCTCGGCTACTTTTTCGTGAACTACTCCGGCACCCGCCAGCGCAGCGGCGATTCCCCCGGAACTTTCATCAGCACCATCATTCCGTATATTCCCGCGGCCGATCGCGGACCGGCCGGGCAAGCCGGACTGGCCTCAGCCTTCGGCGTGGCCAGCATCGACCCGGTCGCAGCCTCACTGGTGGCGTTTCAGAGCAATCAGTTCGGCGGCGCCGCCAATGGATATCTGTTTCCCATGCCCAACGTACCCGCGGGAACCACCGCCGGCAGCCCCGTGGCGTTCACCGTCAGCAAGCCCGGCTCCTACACTGACAATCAATTCACCGCCAACTGGGACCGCGAATTTCGCAACTCCCGGGACAAGTTATCCGCTCGCTTCTTCTTTCAGAATTTTGAATCGGATGTCCCTTTCGGCGCCGGTGGCCTGCAAGCCTCGCTCGGAGGCAGCATCAGCGGCGGCGATCTTAACTTCCCCTATCAACTGCCCGTCAAAGATCGCGTCTTCTCCCTCGCCGAGACTCACGTGTTCGCTCCAACTCTAGTCAATGACTTCCGCCTCGGCTTCGTTCGCATCAACAACAGCGATATCAACGTTCCGCCCATCACCGTGGCCCAGGCAGGAATCGACCGTCCCACCAGCAATCTCACGGACAATATCTACAAATTTACTTTCGTGAGTTCAGGATTTCAGTTCGGTCCCACGCCGCAAGCCAACCAGTTTCAGGCACAAAACAACTTCAATTTCGTCGAGACCCTGGGCTGGGTCAGGGGCAAACACAATTGGCGCTTCGGCGGCGAGTTCACTCCCGTCAGCCTGAACAAACAATTCCCGCAGGTCTTCAACGGCCAGCTTTATTTCGGCACCTCCACGGTCAGCGACTTTGCCAATTTCCTGCAAGGCGCTCCTGAATTCAGCTTCGGCGGCGGCGGCGTCTACAACCACAACTACCGCCAGAAAAATTCCGCCGTCTTCGCTCAAGACGATTGGAAGGCCACTCCGAACCTCACTTTGAACCTTGGCCTGCGCACCGAATTCCTCGGCGCATGGACCGATAACGCCTGCCACATCGGCAACATGGAATCTGATCTTACGAAGTCCGGCCAGTATCCTTTCATTTATCCGAAGTGCGTGGACAAACTCGGCGTGCCCGGACTCACCGGCACCGCCGCTGGCTCCACGTTCAGGAATAGCGTTTCCACCGGCATCGGCCCCCGCGTGGGCTTCGCCTACGATGTCTTCGGCCATCACAACACCACCATCCGCGGCGGCTATGGAATTTTCTACGTTCGCGAAGACGTAGGCGCCGTCGACCAACTCAGCTTCCAGTCACCGTTCATCCCGATCGTGTTCTTCGGACAAACGCCCGGCTTTACCATGTCTGATTTCTTCACCGGAACTCCCGCGACCAATTCCAACGCAGTGCCCGCCGCCGGACAGTTGTCAGGTGCATGGCTTCCTTGCCTCGCCCACCTCACCAGTTTTGCGCCTAGTAACAATCCGTTCGTCGGCGACGGAACCTACGCCTGCACCGGCGGTCCCGGCGTAAACTCCACACAAAATCTTTTTGTCCTGGAAGTCCCGCGGCACTTCGTCGTTCCCAACACCCAGCAATGGAATCTCACCGTGCAACGTGATCTGGGCCGGAAGTGGGTGTTGGAGCTCGGCTATGTCGGCACCAAAGGCACGCACCTCCGCGAAACTCGCGATGCCATCCAGTCGGTAAATGCCACCCCCGCTCATCCCTTCACCGTGACCGACACCAGCGGCAACACTTACCAAATCACCGACAACACATTTTCCAACGCCATCGCTCGCACGCCCACGCCCGGTCTCAACGGCTACTCTGGCTACCAGATTTTCGCCAACGATGCTTACTCCATCTACCACTCTTTCCAGTCGACCATCTCGCGCCGCTGGGAGCGTGGCTACATTCAGGCCGCCTACACCTTTTCCAAGAATATCGACGCCACCTCCACCGGAAACACCGCCAATAACACCGCCTTCAACGACGAGAGCACCATCAACGCTTCGCGCGGAATCTCTGACTTCAATCGCCCGCAGGTTTTCAAACTCAGCTACGTTTATGACCTTCCCTTCTTCGCTCACGCTACCGGTTTTGTGCACTCAGCTTTAGGCGGATGGACGGTAAGTGGCGTCACCAGCCTGCAATCGTCGCTTCCATTTTCGGTTTTGGATTCGAATGGTGGCAACGCATTCCTTGGGGCTGGAACCTCGCCCGTGGGCGCCAGCCTCGCCTCCGGCGCCACCATCGCCAGCGGTATGAGTTCGGGCAGCATCGGCCAGCGTCTGAATGGATATCTCAACCCAGCGGCCTTTACGACGGCCCCTCTGCTATATCCAGCTCAATGCGCCACCAGTGCCGACTTCTGCACCACCGGCTTCGGCAGTCTCGGCCGCAATATTTACCGCGGCCCCTTCCAGCAGAACTGGGATTTCTCCCTCATCAAGCATTTCAAACTCGGCGAGCGTCAGGATCTCCGCTTCGCCGCCGATTTCTTCAACTTGTGGAATCATGCGAACTTTGCCACCCCACTCGTCACCGACTATGAACAATATCTGCTGTGGGCAGCTGGAACCCAAACTAGCCCCGACCCCTTCGGCAAAATCGTGAACACCACCGGAACCCCGCGCCTGATCCAGTTCTCCCTGCGCTGGGCCTTCTGATCGAGTGCAAAACAAAACAGCCGGGAAGCACAGCTTCCCGGCTGCGTTTGCAAATCGTTCTCTAAATCTCTATGGCTTCTTCTGCGCCGCCTCAATCAGCGGCCGCAGCGCCTCCACCGATACTCCCAGCGTACCCCCGGAAAATCCGTCAATATAAGCGGAGTTCACTCCAATCACTTCCGCATTGGAATTAAACACCGGCCCGCCGCTGCCGCCGTGCGCGGTCGGTGCGTCGTAGATCAGCTTCTCGCCCACCACATCCCCCAGATGTCCGCATGTGGTCGAAGGACGAATCAGCGATAGGGCCGCCAGTTCGCTCGCTGCAGTAATGTCGTTGTGCCGGTACGCCATCCGTTGATAGATCCCATTCGGCGACTTTGCCACCATCCCCGCAATTCCCATGGGATATCCAATCACCGTGACCAGTTCTCCAGGCGAGGCAATTCCTTTTGCCAGCGGCAACACTGCCAGGCCTCGCACCGCTTCTTTATCTTCAATCTTCAACACGGCCAAATCGCCTGTGGAAGATACAATGCCCGGCGTCAAACTCACGGGCATCGGCGAGCCCGGAAAAAACACCACTAAACTCTCCAGCATGGCCGTCGCACCGCGATGGACTAAGGCTTCCGCCTCGCTGTCTCCGTACCACGGTTCGGCCACGTGCCGGTTGGTCGCCAGCAATCCGTCGCCGACTAGAAACCCGGTTCCGGACACACGCGCCCGAATCTTCGCCGGTTGGTTCGCGAATCCCACCTGATAGATCCCGTAGATGTAGCCGATGGAATTTCGATACCGGTTCAGCACCAGCGCCGGCATCGCCTGCTGTTGCTCCAATTCCGCCACCTGCTGTCTCAGTTGCTGCACCTGCTTATGCAACTCGTCTGGCTGCGGATTCTCCGCCGTAATCGGCGCGTAGTAGTGGAACATGGCCACCGCGCCGCCCAGCAACACCACTCCCAGCACGGCCTGCACCATCTGTTGCCAGCTGTCGCTGACTTCGTTCGATTCTTGCGGAAGCTCTCGTTCGGACATGAACCTTCATCTTCCCTTGTCCGGCAAGGCTTTTCTACGGTACGGAAGATGATGTACAGGAGGTGCCGAAAGTGTCTCAGGAATGGCAGGTTGGCAACGGACTAAATGCCAAAACTCGCTCTGGAATAGCTACTGACGCGGAATTTGGAATGCCTTAAACTTTCCCCACTCCCAACCGTTTCGCCATCTCTTCATAAAGAAATCCCCGCCCCGGCAGGTACGGCTGCACCCATTCGCCATCAATCACAAACTGCGGAATGGCGCGCTTCCCCGTACGTTTGACGACCTCTTCCACCGCGCCGGGCGTACTCTCGACGTCGATTTCTTTATAAGCAATGTTGTGTTTCGCCAGGAAGCGCTTGGCCTCCCGGCAATCCGGACACCAAGCCGCAGAGTAAACAGTAAGGTCCATAATCTCCTAGATGCACATGAATATAAATTCGTAAAGACGTAGCTTGCTACGTCTTCCGCCCACCAGCAGCGCTGAATGTGCCCTTTTCAAACCCGCTGCAATTGCGGCAAAGTCCGCTCGTTCACCACATTCCCTGTATTCAGCGTCGAAGCCGGCTCAAACAAAACAATCCAGCATTCGTCCTCCGCCACCGGCTTATGTTCCACCCCGCGCGGCACCACAATAAATTCCCCTTCCTCAATCCACTCCTGCCGGTCGCGAAACTCCATGCGGAATCGTCCCTTCACCACCAGAAACATCTCATCTTCATTTTCATGTTGATGAAATACAAACTCGCCCTTCAACTTGTCGAGCTTCACCTGTTGCCCATTCAATTCCGCGGCAATGTAAGGCTTCCAATATTCCGAAATCTTGGCGAACTTGTCGGCAATGTTGACCTTTTCCATGACGCACTCCTCAAACAACAGTTTCGCACGTCTCACCGTTACTGGGAAACCCGGCGGCGGGCGCTAAGAGTGGTCCATTTCATCCTTCGTGCCACTTGGCGTCCTTCGTGGTTCATGCCTTTTCCTATCCACCCTCAAACCTTTCGGCGCGATTGACAACTTAGACGCAGATATATATCATGATATATACCATGCCGAAAACCGCCAAACTGTTCCGCAATGGCCGCAGCCAGGCCGTTCGCTTGCCTTCCGAATACCGTTTCGAAGGCTCGGAAGTTTACGTTCGCCGCGATCCGGCGACCGGGGACGTCATCTTGTCGCGCCGTCCTGAAACCTGGAAAGATCTCTTCTCTCTCATGGACTCTATTTCGCTCCCGAAGAATTTCCTGGCCGAGCGCGGCGACGCGCCCCCGCAAAAGCGCGACTTGTTCTAGATGCCCATTCGCTATCTTCTCGACACAAACACCGTCAGCTTCATTATCAAAGGAAACATTCCGCGAGTTCGAGAGCGCCTGCTGAAAGTCCCCATCGCAGAAGTGGCAATTTCGGTAATTACAGAGGCCGAACTCCGGTTTGGCGTCGCGCGACTTCCACAACCCGGCAAGCTGGGCATCGTGGTTGAGGAGTTTCTGATGAGGCTCGAAATTATTCCATGGGATTCCATCGCCGCTCGCCACTATGCTCGTGTGCGGGCTGCCCTCGAAGAAAGAGGTGAACCGATGGGCAACCTCGACCTGATGATCGCGTCCCAGGCTCTGGCCGTCGATGCCATCGTCGTGACCAATGATCGCGTCTTTCGACGAGTTAAAGGTCTAACCATCGAAGACTGGACCAAGCCTCAGCACTCCCTTTCTCATAAAAAAGCCGCCAGCTTTTCGCCGGCGGCTGATTAACTCAAGCCCAAAGTTAAAAACCCACGGTCTCCGGATTCACGTGCCCGCCGTGCAACGTCATTCGCACGCCGCGCCGATTGTTTACCCGGGTGGTCGTGGTCCAATCCACATCCTCCGCACTCAACACCCCGCCGCCACCATTTGCCAGCGTATAGGTGATGCGTCCGTCCTGGTACTGATAGTTCCCAACCGCCAGAACGGTGCCGGTTTTTAAGATGAACACCGGCCCGCCGCCAACCCCCACGGTCGACCCGGAACTGGCAACCCGTGAAACCAGGCTGGCATAGGACGCCTGCGGAATCTCCGCAGACGCCGAAACGTTCGTGCGTGCCGTTGTGACGCTCCCCCGAACCGCCAGCATAGGCCGGTCGTTCTGCGAACCAAGGTAGGACTCGTTCTGCGGTCCGTTGCTGAAGAAATGCCACCCCGGCCCCACAGTCTTCGCCATTTGCGGCACTTGGACGTCGTCCATCAAACGCAGGCTGAGCACCGTCTCCCCCTTCAACTTCGGACGCGGTCCCCGTGCTGGCAGCATAATCACTTTCCACGGCCACAACGGCGGCAGCATCCATTCCACCACATCGCGCTTGGCGTGACCTTTGCCGTCGATCTTGCCTTCCTTATCCACTTTGTAGCCGCGAGTTGCGATCACCTTGGATTCCAGGGGTATATCTCCGGTGGGCAATCCGATGCGGTCAAACTGAATCTTCAAATAGCCCTTGCCGAAAAAATGTCCTGGATCTTTCGCGGCTTCCAGATGTCCCACCAGGTAGCTCCCGCGCGGAAAGGCCTGCTGTCCGAATTCCGTAACCCCGCGCAGGTGGCAGAGTACCGGATCCCCTACATCCACGGTCGACGAGGAGAAGTTGGGCTCGTTCATGGTGCATTGCAATAAGGTTCCGGCGGGCAGGACGACTTCCCGTGCGCTGGCCCCAGCAGTCAAAGCTAGTACGGTCACGACAAGAGTAGCGAGTACTACACTGCACTTCATACATCCTCCTCGGTTCGTAAGCCGCTTGCAATTGCGGGTTCTAACCCACCCCCCGCGTCAGTGTTGCGCATCTAATCACACTTTTTTTCTCGGGTCAATCAGGTGGATGCCAGAATTCTCGCCCCCAGCCCCGTTAAGGAAAGCCGGCCCACCAGTTGGTCTCCCCTCATTGCACAGGCGTCCCGAAGCTCCGCGCTTTCACCCGCCCCGGAGGGGCGTCCGACAATAGCCCGGCGTCTTCAGCGCCGGGTAAGCCCTACAAAACGGAGAACCACATCCCGTAGGGATGCCTGATTCCCGGCCGCAAAAAGCGCCACGGGAAACCCACAACAAAAGGCCGCCAGCGAAAAGCTGGCGGCCGCCCAAACATCCAATTGCAAAGATTACGCAGGATTAAATCTGTCCCATTCCCCCGTCCACATTCAGGTCCACTCCAGTGATATAAGAGGCCTCATTGCTTGCCAGGAACAGGGCGGCGTGGCCAACTTCCTCGCCGGTGCCGAACCGCTTCATCGGAACCCGCGATCCAACGTTATCGGCAAACTCATCGATCGCCTCCTGCGGCAGTCCTGATCGCCCAAGAATCGGCGTCGTAATCGGCCCAGGACTCACCACATTCACCCGAATGCCGCGATCCACCAGTTCCGCCGCGAATGTTCTGGCCAGGGACCGCACTGCCGCCTTGCTCGCCGAATACACGCTGGTTCCCACCATGCCGCGGGAATTAACCACCGACGAATTCAGGACAATGCCGGCATTATCATTCAAAAACGGGATGGCTTTCTGTACGGTGAAATACAATCCCTTCACGTTGATATCGAAGATGTCGTCGAACAACTTTTCGCTGCTGTCGCTTGCCGGTGAAAACTTCGCGATGCCCGCATTGGCAAACAACGCATCAATCTTGCCGAACTTCGCAGCGACCTCCGAATACAGCCGGTCAATATCCGCGAGGTTCGAAACATCCGCCTTCACCGCCAGCGTACCTTTCCCGATCGTTCGAGCCGCTTCATCCAAAGTTTTCTGGTCCCGTCCCGAGATGGCGACGTTCGCTCCCTCTTCCTTGAACAGCTTGGCGGTAGCCAGCCCTATGCCGCTATTGCCGCCCGTAATCACCACCGTCTTCCCCTCAAATCTTTTTCCCATGGCGTTCCTCCTATAAATTTGCAGCCAACCTTGTGGCGGCGCACCGCTTCTTATTTCAATAGTTTGATGAGTATCAAACTATAAAGGTGCAGTTTCTTCGCGCCGGTTCGGCTAGACTGAGATTGCATATGGATCAAAAGGAGTTAACCCGAATTTCCAAAGCGCTAAGCGATCCCACCCGCCTGCGGATCGTTGAAACGATCTCGTCCAGCAAGGAGATGTATTGCGGGCAGGTCGTCGAAAAGTGTGGCCTCACCCCCGGCACGATCTCGCATCACCTGAAAATCCTGGCGGATGCCAACCTCATCGAAACCCGCCGCGAAGGCCAATTCATCTACATGCGCTCAAAGCCGGAAACCATCCGCGACTACGGCCACGCGTTGGTAAAAATGACAGGCAAGAGATAGCGCCAAAAGAAAAGCCGCCAGCAAAAGCTGACGGCTAAAAGCTAAAACCTGAAAACCTAGCTGTTCTCGTACAACAACACACCCTCGGTACTCTTCTCCGCGTCCACCGGACGGTAGAACAGCTTGTTGTTTTCGAGGAAGACCTCAATAAATGCCGGACGCGTGGTAATAGTGCCCTGAATCAGCGCCTCCGACAGCGGGTCCTCAATATATTTCTGCAGCGCTCTACGCAGCGGCCGCGCTCCATAGTTGCGATCGGTGAGCGTCTGGTCGAGGATCCACTTCTTGGCCTCATCCGCCACCGAGACCGTGATCGCTTTCTGCGCCAGGTTCTGATTGAGCTGCGTAACCATCAACTCCAGAATCTGGATCAGGTCAGCCTCGCTCAGCGCCAGGAACAGAATGATCTCATCCAGTCGGTTCAGGAATTCCGGGTTGAAGGTGCGTTTCACCTCGCCCTTCACCAGTTCCTCCACCTTGGTCGAAACCATCTCATCCTTGGTCGATTGGAAACCGAATCCTTCGCGCTTCTGCAAGTGCCGAGCGCCAATGTTCGACGTCATGATCAGAATCGTGTTCTTGAAGTCGACCGTGTTGCCCAGTCCGTCCGTCAACTGGCCATCTTCAAAAACCTGCAACAGGATGTTGAACACATCCGGATGCGCCTTCTCGATTTCATCCAGCAGCACAACAGAATATGGCGCCCGCTTTACGCGCTCCGTCAGCTGCCCGCCCTCCTCGTAACCCACGTATCCCGGAGGCGAGCCGATCAGCTTCGATACCGAATGTTTCTCCATGAACTCCGACATGTCGAAGCGCACCAGAGCTTTTTCGGTCCCAAACATGAACTGCGCCAGCGTGCGCGCAACTTCAGTCTTGCCCACGCCCGTCGGCCCCAGGAACAGGAACGACCCAATCGGCCGGTTCGGACTCTTCAATCCCGCGCGCGAACGCCGGATCGCCCGGGCCAGCGCACTGATCGATTTATCCTGCGAAATAATCCGCTTGTGCAACTCCTCCTCGATCCGCAGCAGCTTCTGCGTCTCCTCTTCCTTAATCGAGGTGATGGGAACGCCCGTCCAGCGGGAAACTACATCTTCGATGTCCTCGCGGCCCACAACGCCGGTAGAAGATTCATCCAGATGATATTTCTCGCGCAGCGCCCGCAGGTTCTCGCGCTCCTTGCGTTCCTCGTCCGAGTAGAATCGCGCCTTCTCGAACTCGTGGTTCGCGATAGCGTTCTCCATCCGGTGCACGATGAACTTGATCCTCTTCTGTACTTCCGAAATTTCTTCCGGCTGCGAGGTCTGGCGCAGTTTTACGCGCGCGCCTGCTTCATCCACTAGATCGATGGCCTTATCCGGCAGGAAACGATCCGGAATATAGCGGTTCGAGTGCGATACCGCGAAGTTGATGGCGTCGTCGGTATAAGTGACCGCGTGGAATTTCTCGTAGCGGTCCTTAATCCCGAACAATATCTTGATCGCGTCCGCCTCGTTCGGCGGAGGAACTTTCACCGCCTGGAAGCGTCGCTCCAGCGACCGGTCTTTCTCAATCGACTTCCGATACTCGCCCGGTGTCGTCGCGCCAATGCACTGAATCTCTCCGCGCGACAAAGCCGGCTTCAAAATGTTCGCCGCATCCAGCGATCCTTCCGCCGAACCTGCGCCCACCAGCGTATGCAGCTCATCAATAAAGATGATGGAATTCTGCGACTCCATCAGCTCTTTCATGATGGTTTTCAGCCGCTCTTCGAACTGTCCGCGATATTTCGTTCCCGCAACAATCAACGAAAGATCAAGCGCCAGAATTCTCTTGTCCGCCAGAAACGACGGAACCTCGCCATCGGCAATGCGCTGCGCCAGCCCTTCCACAATCGCAGTCTTTCCCACGCCGGGCTCGCCAATCAGCACCGGATTATTCTTCGTGCGCCGGCACAAAATCTGCACCACGCGTTCCAGTTCTCCGTCGCGTCCCACCAGCGGATCAAGCTGGCTGTCCATCGCCGCCTGCGTCAGATCGCGAGAAAACTCGCTGAGCAGCGAAGACTCCCGCTGCCGCGCCGGCTGCGCCTTTTCCTGCGTAGTACGTGCCAGTTCCTCCCGAATGGTCGAAAGCCGCAACCCGCGCTCATGCAGAATCTCCGCCGCAAAACACTTCTCTTCCCGCAGCAGTCCGAGCAACAGATGTTCCGTCCCAATATGCCGGTGCGACAGCCGTTCCGCTTCTTCCGCGGCATAGGCCAGTACGCGCTTGCACTCATTGCTTAATGGAAGATCCACGGAAGTCGAAACTTTTTCCCGGATCGTGGTGTGACCTTCAATCTGCTTGCGGATGGATTCAACCG
>Ga0307478_10001344_pt1 | contig 21475 bp, 20 predicted proteins | sample atmos_gasesECM4C_2_FD_203713 | JGI IMG/M metagenome (GOLD analysis project Ga0307478, IMG submission 203713) | Hardwood forest soil microbial communities from Morgan-Monroe State Forest, Indiana, United States - atmos_gasesECM4C_05 | ecosystem: Environmental > Terrestrial > Soil > Temperate... | reverse complement strand
CGAACCCGTCGCGGCGTCGCGAAAGTCGGCACGGGATTCTTCGGATCGGGCGCCCAATCGCTGCGAGCTTTCTTCACTTCGATAAATCCCGCGCGCAAGGTGAGCGACGGATGCCCGGTGAAATTGGTGATGGTCAGCATTTCGTCGCGCAGGGAAGGCACGAGCAACAGATCGACCTGTGAAAATAACCGCTCCATTTCCAGAGCGACTCTTCTGCGCAGGCGGTCCGCCTGCACAAAATCGACCGCCGAGAGAAAGCGCGCTTCGCGAAAAATGTTTGGCCACGCGTCCGGGACCTGCGCTCGGAGCTGATTCACTCCGCCGCTCAAGGTCAGCTCTTCGAAAGCCGCGGCGCCTTCGGCAAAGAGGATCACGTTCAGCGACTGGTAAGGCCAGTTCGGAATCTGTACTTCCACCGGAACCATCCCCAGCTTCTTCCCATGCTCGAGGGCATCGCGGTCCACATGAGTCGCGGGATTCTCGTCCAGCCATTTTGGAAAGTAGCCGACACGCAAGCCTTGAATCGGCGCAGTCGCGTCAAAATCCAGTCGGCTGGGCACGCTGGCAACGTCGCCGGGATCGGCTCCAGAAATCGCGCCCAGCACGAGCATCGCATCTTCCACGTGCCGCGTCATGGCTCCGAGCTTGTCGAGAGTCCAGCAAAGGGTCATCGCGCCAGTACGTGGCACGCGCCCGTAGGTAGGTCTCAGCCCGGTGATCCCGCAGCGCATGCTGGGTCCGATGATGCTGCCGCCAGTCTCACTCCCAATCGAAAATCCAACCAAGCCCGCCGAGGTCGCCGCTCCAGGCCCGGCGCTCGAGCCGCCGGAGCCTTCTTCCGGCAGCCACGGATTCATGGTCTGCCCTCCGAACCAGATGTCGTTGAGCGCAAGCGCGCCCAGGCTGAGCTTGGCCACCAGGACGGCGCCCGCGCGATGCAAACGCTCGACCACGACTGCGTCCTCGCTCGGCACGCGATCGCGAAAAGGCTCCGCGCCATACGTGGTCGGGATGCCGGCGGTATCGAGCAGATCCTTGCCACCCCAGGGAATGCCATGCAGCGGTCCACGATAATTTCCGGCGGCAATTTCCGCATCCGCCTGTTTCGCCTGCTTGAGCGCGAGCTCGCGGGTCAGCGTGATGACGCAATGCAGCTTGGGATCGAAGCGCTGCAACCGCTCGAGATAAATATTCGTCAGCCGCTCGGACGTGAGCTTGCGGTGCTCGATCCACTGCGAAAGCTGGGTTACCGGCGCGAAGGCGATGTCGTCCTCGCGCGCAGGCAGTGGTCCGGCATCTATGCGGCTGCGAACAAAACGGTCCTGCTGCGCCGCCGCTTTCAGTCCCGGAAGCAGGGGATCCCAGCGCGAGGCGGGCGCAAGCGTAGCTTCCAGCGCGACCTTGCGTGGCCCTGCGCGCCGCTCATAAAGCGATGCCATCGTGCGCCGCCAGCTCTGGGCGGCCATCGTGCGCTCCGCCTCGGTCATCTGCACTTGCGCCAGTTTTTCCGCCTCGGCGAAAGTGGGCGGCGAAACTTCGGGCCCGACGGCCGGTCCCGTTCCAAACGCGGGCGGTTCCCCAGGAGGCAGGTTGCTGACCGTCTGCGCCGAGCCGCGCCGAGCGACGGCGGCGCCCGTCAAGCCCAGGGACATTGTGGCCAGAAATTTCCTGCGGGACTTCGACATGAATCCTCCAAGCGGAATTAGACGCAGCCGGCGCGGTTGGGTTATGGCCGGGATGTGAACTTATCATGCTGAGCGTGAAAAAGCCTTGCACCGCGAAGTCGCAAAGAGGGTCGCGAAGGACGCGAAGAAACTGACAATTGGGAAGAATAGGGAGGAGCAAGGCCTACTCTCGCGACCTACATTTCCCCTCTGCGATCTTCGCGGTTAAACGCTTTTGCAGGGGCAACGGAAAGACACGGGGCCATTCGGAAAAAGAGCTCTTAACCTGCAGAGATCGCCTTGAATTGCCGCAGAACGCGCTGAGGAATTCATTTCATCTTCTCTCCGCTTGACAGAAGTCACTGGGAAAGTAATCCTATACGCTTTTCACTTGCGGGAAGTCGGCTGCCGGGCTTTGCCCCTGCCGAGGTTCGGGGAAGGATTTTGCTTGAGAGTTCGCGTCTTTTATCACGACAAGTGTTTCGACGGTGCATCCTCGGCGGCGTTGTTTTCGCGTTTCTATCGCGAGCGCATCCGCAACGACGTGCAGTTCGAATTCACCGGATTGCTGCACCGTGCCGGCGCCCTCTTTGATGAAAATCAATTCGATGGCGAAGAAAACGCAATCGTCGATTTCAAGTACTGCAGTTCGCCCAAAATTACCTGGTGGTTCGACCATCATGAGAGCGCGTTCCTGACGCCGGAGGACGCGGCGCACTTCGAGCAAGACCAGAGCAACCGCAAGTTTTACGATCCCGGCTTCAAGTCCTGCACCAGCTTTATCGCCATCATCGCGGAGCAGCGTTTCGGCTTCAACGCCGCCTCTGTTGCCGATCTGGTGCGCTGGACCGACATCATCGATGGCGCCCTCTACGAAGACGCAAAAACCGCAGTGGAGATGAAGGCTCCGGCGATGAAGCTGACCATGGTGATCGAGTCTGCTCCCGACTCGAACTTTGTCCCGCAACTCATTCCCCTGCTTGCCCACAAATCGCTCGCGGAAATTCTGGAAGCGCCCTTCGTCGCGCCTCTGCTCCCGCCACTGCTCAAACGCCACGAATTGTCGATCGGGATTCTCCGGGAACGCACCGAGTGCAAGGATGCCACCATCTTTTTCGACGTCACCGACCAGGAACTTGAAGGCTACAACAAGTTCGTTCCTTATTATTTACATCCGGAGAGTATTTATAGCGTTGGTTTAAGCAAGAGCAGCTTCCGGGTGAAGGTCTCGGTGGGGTCCAATCCCTGGGCGCCCAGCGAGCCGAAGGTCAATCTCGCCAAGGTATGCGAGCGCTGGGGCGGTGGTGGACATGCGCGCGTGGGCGCCATTTCGTTCGACGTTACCAAGCACGAAGAAGCGCGTCGCGCCGCGTTCGAAATCGTGGAGGAGTTGCGGGCGAGCGTGCGTGCGCGACTAGCCGGCTAGATTCTCACGGCAGCGGTTCACCCGAGCTCAGGCATCTGGCTGCCTCGCCATCTTCCCCATACCAAACTTTCCCGGATTCATCCGTGCAAAACGCGCGCTGGCCGCCTTCGGTACTCTGCGGCACCGCCAGAACTTGAAAGTGGTTGACCGGATGGCCAGAGCAATCTGTAATTGAAAATGTATAACCTTCCGCAGACTTGCCGAAGCCACTCTCGAGCAGCATAGCCGCGCTCGGGCTCGGTTCGGCGCCCCCGCTTCCGCCCAAATCCGACAGCGAGCACGCAAATCCAACATTGGGAAACGCCGCCGCATAGGAAACTTCCGCCGTCGCAATCCTGCGGAGCCCTCGCAGGGCAGTGCCTTCCTGAGCCTGAACTTTCGACGTCGTGATGCGCTGGCCCAGAGTCGCCAGGAAATCCGGATCGCCCATTGGAAGATGCAGGTTCAGCAGCAGGTCATCCAGCCGCCAGACATCGGAGTCTAATTTCATCGTGCACGTCAGCGCGGGCATGAAGGGGAGCGGAAGGGGCCTGCCATTGCGATAGAGCAAGATCGCCAGGCGGATTTCGTACTCGTCGCCGCGGTCGGACTCGCTCTCAACCGAGACTTCGACGTTTTGCTCAGTCCGCGAATCGTGCGAGTGGAGCAGCACGGGTCCCTCGTCGAAGGTTTCCACCTCTCGGTTCGCTTGCCGGATCTCGTTCACCGCCAGCAGCAAGTCGTTCACCGAAACGCCTCCCGGACTGGCCTTGAGGAATTCGCGCATGGTCGCGGGAAGGTGCTTTTCGAACGCATCCGGTTTTTGTCCAAAGAACATTTCGACCAGGGCCTGGCGCGCGGTCTGCTTGGGGACCGGCTTCGCCGCGGGCTCCGGCGTTTGTGCGATTGCCATTCCTGCAAAACCGAGCATTCCCGCCCAAATCAGCATTGTGATCCTTCGACTCACATCCCACCTCCCGACCCCATGCGCGAAATCGAGCCCGCCCCTTATGATGTCAGACACACTGCGGCGGCGATAAGTTCCCCGCCCACGAGGGTGGAGAAGGAACGCAGTCGGCCCGCAATCTTGCAATCGCGCTTTACAAGCGGCCAGTGTCTAGTTGGAGCAGAATCCAGGAGAGCCATGAGTTTGCCAGACCCAGCGCTGTCAGATTCGGTGATCTTGCGCGCCGAAAACCTCGGCCGCAGTGTGCCCGGCAAAATTCTGGTCGCGGGAGCGAGCTTCGAGGTGCGCAAGGGCGAAACCCTGGCCATCGTGGGGCCGAGCGGGTCAGGGAAGTCGTCGCTGCTGCGCCTGCTGAACCGGCTGGATGAACCGACCAGTGGGACTGTCTACCTCGACGGCGCCGATTACCGGCAAATTCCTCCGCGCGAGTTGCGGCGGCGCGTCGGCATGGTCCTGCAGCGCCCGTTTCTGTTTCCCGGCAAAGTCGCCGACAACCTGCAGTTTGGACCAAAGCAGCGGGGACAGACCCTCAGCCCCACGCAGATTGCAGAACTGCTGGCCGGAGTCGGGCTCTCGGGCTTCGAGTCGCGCGATGTCTCGAATCTCTCCGGAGGTGAAGCCCAGCGTGTCTCGTTTGCGCGCGCGCTGGCGAATTCTCCCGAGGCCTTGCTGCTCGATGAGCCTACTTCGGCCCTCGACGAGGCCGCGAAGCGCGAGGTCGAAACCCTCATCCGGCAGATCGGACAGGAGCACGGCATCCCGTGCGTTCTGGTGACGCACGAGGCCGCGCAAGCGCAGCGTTTGGCGGAACGAGCTTTGGTTTTAGAAGCCGGGCAAATCGGTCGCAACGGGCCCGTGAAGGAGGTGCTTCATGCTTAAAACACTATTCCACGGCCAGCTCCAGCTCGGACTGGCGCAAGCAGGCGTCGCCGCTCTCACAGCATTGTTGGTGGCGATGGCCGCCGCCCGTCGCGGCATTCACCTCGAAAAGGATCTTGCCATTGCCATGGCCCGCGGACTGGTGCAGATCGTCGCGGTCGGCTCGATCCTCCTGCTGCTGTTGCGTGGTCGGGGTTGGACCAGCGTATTTCTCCTGATGGCGATGATCGTCGCCGCCGGGGCCACCTCCGCGCGCCGCGCCAAAGGAATGCCTGGCGCATTCCAGGTATCCACTTGGGCGATTGCCTGCGGCGCGGGATCGGTGATTGCGCTGATGACCGCTCTGGGCGTGATCGATACCCCGATCACGGCGCTGGTTCCGGTGGGCAGCATGCTCATCGCGAATGCCATGAACACCAACGGGCTCGCCCTGAACCGCTTTCGTTCCGACGTGCTCGCCCACGTGGGCGAAATCGAGACTGCGCTCGCTCTGGGCGCCGACGGCAAAAACAGCGTCTCCCCTTACGTCCAAGTCTCATTTGAAGCCAGCCTGATTCCCGCGATTGATTCGCTGCGATCACTCGGCATCGTCTGGATTCCCGGGCTGATGGCCGGCATGCTGCTGTCGGGAGCGCGCCCAATCTACGCTGCGATCTACCAGTTCGTGCTACTGGCGATGATTTTTGCCGCCTCTGGTCTGACATCCCTGATCAGCACGCTATTGATTCGCGCCCGTGTCATGTCACCGGCAGAGCAATTGATTCTGAGGCCCGGACAGTGAAGTCATGTAGCGCGGGTGCCCTCGCCCGCGAAAAGCTAAAGCATGTTTGATCGTAGCGCCGGCGTCTCGCCGGCTGTCACGAGGGCGTCTCGCCCTCGCCCACAATCTCGTTCTCGGCGGAGACATGGGATGCAACCGCAGCCTGAATCCCTCACTCCTACAACCTTAATCGCTTAGCTCTTCTCCGACGCCTGCCGCAAGCCTGCCTTCTCCAGAATCTTCTTCGACATCGAAGCAAACAGGTTTGCCGACTTAGGTGCCGGGCTGCTGGCCAGCATATTTGTTCCTGCCGCGGTGCAGGCGAATACGTCGCGATACTGACCGGGATTATATTGCGCCACATTGGCAGGGCGGATCCCATACGCTCGGCCCTGGTCCCAGGCATCGGGCGCCGCTCCCAGGAAAACGAACGTCCAGTTGCCATCCTTCTCCTTGTCGTCGATCAACGCCTTCACGGCGTCGTGCGTCCACTCGCGCGAGGAATTTTCTTCGCCGTCGGTCATGATCACGGTGACGATCTTGTCCACTTGCGGACGGTCGACGTCGACTTTGCGCACCGTGATGCCGATCGCATCGTTCAATGCGGTATTGCCGCCGGGCTGGTAGGACTTCTGGTCGAGCTTGCGAACCTGCGCGAGCGGGATGGCGACCTCGCGGTACGCGACCTGGGTATCGAACAATGTGAGCGAAAACAGGTATTCGACTTTGTATTCCTGGGCGAGCCCCTCGAGGTAGGCGTTGAATCCTTCAATCACATCTTTCAGCTTGCTCGCCATCGAGCCGGATTTATCGAGAATCACGTTTACGAGAACGCGTTGCTTTGAGTTTTGCGGGACTGGCAGCACGGGGTATCTCCTGGTTGGCGGCGGTCGCTGACGGGAGATAGCGCGTTTCGACGTGCGGCTTATAACCCAGCGCTGCCGAAACCGTGTCGCTCGGTACCTTGCGGCCATTGTAGATGTCCGTCAGGTACTGCTTTGAGATGCCGATTTCCGCGGCAAACTCGGTATTGGTCTTTTCTCCCTGAATCTTCTTCATCAGCTGCAGAAGCTCTTCGACGGTCAGTGCCTTGTACGCCATATCAGCGTACAAAGTACGCCAGAATAGCGTACTTGTCAAGCCGCCAAAATCAAGGCGCTAACCCTCATCATTGCAGCCTTCTGCGTGTGCTCAAATGTGACCGTGGCGTGAATGGGGTAGATGCTGCCGAGCAATTTCTTGCGGACGCAGGTATCATCGAGGAAGGACTTGGGGGCACTCTGCATTACAGGCCACATTCGCACGATCGGCACTGGCGCCAGTTGAAGGCTTTGCGCGCTGTCGCCTTCGTGGAGTTTCTGAAGGGATTCGTCGTCCTGCTCGCCGGATTTGGCATACTGTCGCTGGTCCACCGCGATGCCTGGGACGTGGCCGAAAGCTTTCTGGAGTGGCTCCATATCAGTCCTGAGGCGCACTACGCGCAGGTCTTCCTGAACCTCGCCGACCAGGTTACCGACACGAAGCTCTGGGCGGTGGCGATCGGAGCACTGACCTATTCCAGCCTGCGTTTTGCGGAAGCCTACGGTTTGTGGCGAGAAAAGGCCTGGGCGGAATGGCTTGCACTGGTTTCCGGAGCGATCTACCTGCCCTTTGAGATTATCGAGCTGGCGCGCCGGCCCGACTGGATCCGTCTTGCGATCCTCGCTGTGAACCTTGCCGTCGTCCTCTACATGGCGTTCCTTCGCTGGCAAGCCCGCACCCGCCTCGGCAGCGCTTTTCCCAGCGCCGAGAGCGCCGACTAACACCCGCGTCCCCCGGGTCGCAAACATCCTCAAGCGTCTGCGGAATCCGTCCAAGGTACATGTCCTTCAGAAGTCTGTCTGAAACCCTGGCCGCGGCTTAGGCTACAACTGTGCACACGCTCGACCGCACTCCTCGTCCGCAGCAACGGGTTCGCCCAACTCCCTCTGGAGGGCAGCCGCGTGCAACGCGCCGACCCTCGCCGCCTGGCGGTCCCGGTGCCGTCGACCACTGGACTTACGTGCTCGTTTACAGTATGGGAATCGGTAGTCTTGCGGTCGCTGCTCTGTTGTTGACCGTGCTGATCGCCGTGTGGCTTTATGGGCAGTTTGTTTGGTCCTTCACCCATTGGGATCTGGCGGAGGTTCGGCTGACTCCGTTCAAGTCGCTCGCCTATCTCCTGATGGCAGGAGCCTTCCTGGGTGGAACCTGCGCGGGCCTATGGATCTTCAGCGGAGCCGCATGGAAGAATCAGCGCACCAACACCACTCCGGCGCGGCGTCCCTCGCGCTGAGTTCCCGCCTTGGTTCCGCGCCTTCGGCTAATCGATCTGCAAAGCCTCGATCAGCGCGCTCTTCACTCGCCGCTGATGCTCGGCTGTGAGCTTCTGTCCGCCTGAGGTGAGATAAAAAACGTCGATCGCCATCTGCCCCTCGGTATCGATGAGTGCGATCTCGATATTGCATTTCTGGTGCGCCAGGCTCGACCCGATGCTGTGCAGCAGGCCCAGCCGGTCTTGCGCGATGACCTGGATCAGCGTGCTGCGGGAAGAGCAGGTGTCATCAAAATCGACCTTCGTGTCCACTTTTACTTTGGTGGTGCCCGGCTTTTCCGCGCGCACGCGATCGTGCAGCATGCGCTCCAGGTCGGTTTCGCCCAGCAGCACAGCAATGACGCTGCGCTTGAAGCGCTCCCATTCCTGCATGTTCAGCTCGAGGGTGCGGAAGCGGTCGGTGAAGTAAAAGGTATCCACCACGATGCCGGCCTGGTTCGAGAAAGCATTGGCCTTCACGATGTTCATGCCCCAGGCAGCCAGCACACCCGCCACCCTCGCGAACAGGAACGGCCGATCCTGGGTGACCAGCGTCAATTCAAACCAGTGTCGTCCGCGCTCCAACTGCAGTTGCACGGAGTCCTTGCCCAGCCGTCCTGCCATCTCCACATGAGCGAGCACGTCGGTAGCGGAGTAGGTGGTCAGGTATCGCTTGGGCAACCCTTCCAGGAAACTTTTGAGCTTCTTCCCGGCGGTGGGAACAAGGTTGCGAATCTGCGCCAGGTGATCGTCTTCGGTGTCCGCGCGCAGCCGCTCGTCCACATTGTGATTCAGGTAATTGAATGCCGCGATATACAGCTGGAATACATTCTCCGCTTTCCATGGAGTGAGCGCGTCCAGGTTCACGGCCTTGATGTCGGCATAGGTAAGCAGCGTGAGCATCTTGAGCCGCTCGGGGGTTTCCATTTTTTCCGCGAAGACGCGCACCGTTTCCGGATCGAAGATGTCACGCCGCAATGTGGCGGAAATCTCCAGGTGATTGCCGATCAAAAAGAGCACGGTCTCGCGTTCGGAAGGATCAAGGTCCAGCCGGTCCATGCAGCTCTCGGAGATCCGCACACTGGCCTCGACATGATTGACGTTTGGTGTACCCTTCCCGACGTCATGCAGCAGCAGCGCCAGGTAGAGCAACTCCGGGCGCTCCAGTTCGTCGAATAATTCGGCGTAGCGCTGGTCCCACTCCGCTTCCGATTGCCGCAGCCGGTGCAGGCTCTCAATGGCCACGAACGAGTGCTCATCGACCGTGAAGCGATGGTAGAAATCACGCACCACCAGGGCATCGATCGCCTTGAGTTCCGGCAACAGCAGCGTAAGTAACTTGAGCGCGTGCATGGCCCGCAGGGCATCGGCGGCATAAGGCTGCGTGAGAATCTCTCCGAGATACAGCCAGAGTTCTGCGCCCCGGGGCGGCGTCGCGGCCAGCGCTGGCAGCACCTGCTCAATTCGATATTCGGTCGTCGTGCTCAGGCGAAGGCCGTGCGTTGCCATGAAATGAAAAGTCCGCAGCAGCATCTCGGGATCGTGAAGCGCATTCGGTTGCTGCAGGTAAATCAGGCCATCGACCACCGAGAAGTCCGCATTCGATAGCCGCGAGCGCCACTGCTGAAATTGCCGGTACAGCGACGACCACGCCGCCGGAATCTCCTCGAGCAATTGCTCCCCCACCCGATGAACCGCGCGCGCATGGCCGAAATAGGTCCGCATCCAACCGGCCGCGTTCATGATGTCGGCATCGGGCGTTCCAATCTTCCGGACGGCCGCTTCATCCTGCGACTCCCAGAGCAGAAGATTGTCGTCGCGGCCCTGGCGCAAGTGCAGAAAACAGCGTACCGACATCAAGAAATCGAGCGCCGCATCAAACTGCTTGCGCGTCGAAATCGGCAGCAGCGTCCGGCTCTCGGGCCAGTCGCGCAGCTTGTCCATGGCCGAAATCAGGCCCAGCCAGCACGCTACGTTGTAGTCTCGCAGACCTCCAGGTCCATCTTTCACGTTGGGTTCCAGATGAAAGACAGTGTTGCCGTACTTGGCATGGCGCGAGCGTGTGACCTCGGCAAGACTCTGCACCAGCGACTGCGCCTCGCGCATGACCAGCTTGGGAATCACCTTGTCGTGCAGACGATGGAAAAGTTGCCGATCCCCGAGCAGATAGCGCGAGTCCAGCAGGGAAATGGTGAATTCGACATTGGCGGCGTCAAAGCGGTCGCATTCCGCCAACGACCGACTCGCGGGGCTGACCTTCATGCGCAGGTCCCAAAGTTCCTGCGAGAAGCGCCGGATGGAGTCCTTGTAGGCAGGTTCCATGTCGCTGCTGGCGTGCAGAAAAAGAATGTCGACGTCCGAGTGTGGAAACAGCCACCCGCGCCCGAATCCGCCTAGCGCGAGCAGCGCGAATCCCGACGGCCCGCTTTCTTCCGGCGAGATAATCTCCTGCCAGAGCCGCGCCACGATGTTTTCCACCAGGCGTGTGCGCTGTTCGACGGCGGCGCGCCCGTCGCCTGTAGAAAAAAATTCCTGCTGGATTCGGGCTGATTCTTCCGTGTAGAGATCCCGCAGTTCGCTGCTCAGTGAGGCTGTCGACATACCCGACCCCATGGACTTTGACTGCCTGACCGGCACCTTGCGGACCGCTTCCGCGGCTTGCTGTTCGCCGTTCAATCTAGAGAGCGCCTTCACCCCGTTCGTCGTTGCGAATCCGGATCGCCTCGTCCACTTTGGACAGGAAAATCTTGCCATCCCCGATCTTCCCGGTGCGCGCCGCGGTCACGATGGCTTGCACCGCTTTCTCCACGATCGCCTCCGGAAGCACCGTCTCCAGCTTGATCTTCGGAATCAGGTCCACGGTGTATTCGCGGCCACGATAAAACTCCGTGTGGCCCTTCTGTCGTCCGTGGCCGCGCACCTCGAGGACCGTCATCCCCTCGACCCCGATCTCGTGAAGCGCGTCCTTCACCGCTTCCAGCTTCGACGTCTGAATGATGGCTTCGATTTTAGTCATGGGCAAAGGCTCCGTGGCCGCAGGTGCCCCAGGTTCGCGTCTGTTCTCTGGAGGCTGACCTGGGACCATGTGCAACCAATGGCGCGCTGAGATTCTCCGCTCAAGCGGTCACCTCCCAAGAATACCCTTCTTCTCCATGCTGTGTGAGATCGAGACCCTGCACTTCGTCATCCTCCGAGACTCGCAAACCTACCGTGGCGTCCACAATCTTGAGAATGATCAGCGTTCCGACGATGGCCAGAATCCAGGCAATCACGATGCCGACTATCTGGTTCAGCACCTGGTGAGCATTGCCATCGATCAGGCCGGAGGGCAATCCGTTTCCCTGCGCGTCCTTGAAAATCGGGTTGACCGCCGACGTCGCGAACACGCCGGTGAGCAGAGCTCCCAGCGTGCCGCCCGCACCGTGAACACCGAACGCGTCCAGGCTGTCATCGTAACCAAACCGCGCCTTCACAGTCGCGACCATGTAGAAGCAGAATGCTCCCGCAATCAGCCCGATCCCAATCGCAGGCATAGGACCTACAAACCCCGCTGCTGGCGTGATCGCAACCAGCCCGGCCACCGCGCCCGAGATCGCTCCCAGCGCGCTCGGCTTGCCGTTGCGGATCCACTCCGCGCCGCTCCAGCCGATCACCGCAGCCGCCGCGCCAAAATGCGTGGCCACGAACGCGCTCGTCGCCAGGCTCCCGGCCCCGAGTGCGCTGCCGGCGTTGAATCCAAACCAGCCCACCCACAGCAGACACGCACCCACAAAACTCAGAACCACGCTGTGCGGCGTCATCGACTCCTTCGGATAGCCCACGCGCTTTCCCAGATACAGCGCGCAGACCAGCGCCGAGACCCCCGAGGTTACGTGCACCACCGTCCCACCGGCGAAATCGAGGCAAGGAAATTTTCCGCCCAGCGAAGCATTCAGCAGCCCACCCTTGCCCCACACCATGTGCGCCATGGGGCTGTAGACGATCACCGACCATAGCACCATGAACAGGAGCATGGCGCTGAACTTCATCCGCTCGGCGAAGGCCCCGGTAATCAGCGCGGGAGTAATCACGGCGAACATCAACTGGTAGATCATGAACGTCTGCAGCGGAATGGTCGCGGCGTAATCGGCATCCGGCTGTGCCCCTACGCCGCGCAGAAACATGTTGTGCAATCCGCCGATAAAGCTGTTCCCCTGCCCGAACGCGAGACTGTAGCTGACGATCGCCCATAGCATCGTGATGACCGCCATCATCGCGAAGCTTTGCACCATCGTCCCCAGCACATTTTTCTTTCGCACCAGCCCGCCATAAAACAGCGCCAGACCCGGGCCCGTCATCATCAGGACAAGCGTCGAACTGGTAAGCATCCAGGCGTTGTCCGCGGAACCCTTCGCCTCCGCGGTCGCTTGCTCGAGCTTCGCGACGCGTGCGCTGTCGGAAGAAGCAGCCGCCGGCGGACTCTGGGCAAGCAGAGTGGGACCAAGGAGGAGGAACGCAAGAATGAATCCGAGAACCAGCCGGCTTGGCATCACTACCTTCACTCCAGGGCGAGAAGATCGGACGCACGCTCAATCTAACCGCTGGGCGGCAACCCGCGGAAATCGAAACTATTTATGGGAGTAATCAGGAATCGTTATGACGGTTTTCGCGTTTTCCCGTGAATCCAGCGCGCGCCATCCGTGCCGGAGCGCCCGAACCAGCCTGGTTACGAAATATCTAGTTGACAGCAAAGAAGATGCTCATGCATGATTATTCATCGGACTGAATAAATATTCATCATGAGCAAAGCCGCCAGACAAAAAACGATTCTTGAAATCCTGCACAAAGGACCGGTGGAGAGCCAGGAGGAATTGCAAGGTGTGCTCGCCCGGCGCGGTTTTGATGTGGGACAGGCCACGCTGTCACGGGATATCCGCGAGTTGGGCCTGGTGAAGACCTACGACGGCTACATGCCCGCGAACGGGGCTGCCGCCGCCGAGCCGGTGCTGCTGCCTTCGGTCTCCCGGCTGGTGCGCGAATTCGTCTTGGAAGTGCGGCTTGCGCAAAACCTTCTGGTCCTGAAAACCAGTGTAGGCAGCGCCCAGCCGGTGGCTGCCTCGATCGATTCGGAGGACTGGTCCGAGGTCGTCGGCACGCTCGCCGGCGACGACACCATTCTCGTGATCTCGCAAGACAACAAAACTGCGCACCAATTGGCACGGCGAATCGAAGGGATGTTGGCCTGATGGCGGCAAAGCTGAAAACTGCGGTGCTGGGCGCGACCGGTTATGCCGGTTGTGAGTTGACCCGCATTCTTTTGCGTCATCCTGCCCTGGCCAAGCCGTTGCTGATGAAACGAGAAGCCGGGCAAGCCGGTCAGGATTTAGCCGACGCGTTTCCCGCCCTGAGCGGCAACGGCGGCTATCCCCTGGAGCCGTTTTCGATCGAGAGACTTAAGCAGGCTGGAGTCGACCTGCTGTTTCTGGCCACACCGCATGAGCTGTCGCGGAGCCTGGTGCCTGAAATTGTCCGGGCCGGGATCCGGGTCATCGACCTGAGCGGCGCCTGGAGATTACGGGACGAAGCGCACCGCGCCGTCTACGGATTCAAAGATCAATCTTCGAAGGTGGCTGGCGAAGTCATGGACCAGGCTGTCTATGGATTGCCGGAACTGCACGACACCGAAATCGTTACTGCGCCCGTCATCGCCAATCCCGGCTGCTACGCAACTTCCGTGATTCTCGCCCTGGCGCCGCTGGTGAAAGCCGGGTTGGTCGATCGCAGCCGGGGCATCATCTCCGACTCCAAGTCGGGTGTCTCTGGAGCAGGGAAGGACGCAACCCCGCGCACCCACTTCGTCTCGGTGGCCGACAATCTCTCCGCTTACGGCGTCTTCAAGCACCGCCACCTGGGCGAGATGCTGGAGCAGCTGGGCCTCGCGTCCGAGGAGTTGATCTTTACTCCGCATCTGCTGCCCATTCCGCGCGGAATTCTCTCGACCATCTATGTGTACCTCTCGCGCACCATGACCGCGGCCGAAATCGAGAGCTGCTACCGCAAGTTCTTCGCGAACCGGCGATGGGTCCGTGTGTTTTCGCCGCCTCGGCTACCCGAGATTCAGTTCTCGTTGCACTCCAATTATTGCGACATCGGTTTCTGTCTGGCTGACGATGGGCGGCGGCTGGTGATCGTCTCCTGCATCGACAACCTGCTCAAAGGCGCGGCCGGACAAGCCGTGCAGAACATGAACGTGATGTACGGCTGGAATGAAGCGGAGGGACTGCAGTGAGGGTGGTCGTAAAAATCGGCGGAGCTGCGCTCGATGATCCCACTGTGCTGCGCAAGTGCGCGCATGCCATTGTCGAGTTGGCGGGCGATGGCCACCAGGTTGCAGTCATCCACGGCGGCGGCGGGGAACTCACTCGCACCATGGAGCGACTCGGCAAGAAAAGCGAATTCATCAACGGCCTGCGCGTTACCGACGCCGAAACGCGCGACATGGCGCTGATGGTCCTCGCCGGGATGGTCAACAAGCGCCTGGTGTCGGCGATCGGAGCCGCGGGCAAGCCGGCGATCGGGCTTTGCGGTGGCGATGGCGGCACTGTGCGCGCGCGTAAGAAAGAAAGCAACGGTTGCGACCTCGGATACGTGGGAGAAATTTGCGCCGTCGAACCGCGCTGGATTCAGGCGATTTGGGGACAAGGTGGGATTCCCGTCATCTCCAGCCTGGCCGTGGGCGCGACCGGCGAGTACTACAACGTGAATGCCGATCAGATGGCGGCAGCCTGTGCGGTGGCGTGCCAGGCGAGCGCATTGATTTTCCTGACTGATGTCGCCGGCGTCAAAGATGCCGACGGTGCCGTGATCCGCTGGCTCGATCTGAGCCAGATCGCCACCCTGGTCGAAACCTCGGTGGTGCAAGGCGGCATGTTGCCGAAACTGGAAGCTTGCCGCCACGCGCTCAGCAAAGGGGTGGGCCGGGTTCGAATTCTGCCCGCGGCTGAAGCAGACGTGTTGCCGCAATTTTATTTCGCGAAGCTGCTAATGGGGACGGAAGTGAGGGCGTCGTAATAGGCACGTGGGGTTGTCAGCCCAACTGAAGAATGGGCATTGCCACAATGGGCATTGCCCTCGGTGTGTTGTCATTCCGAGGAGCGAAGGCGACGAGGAATTTGCCGTGCCGATGCGGTTGAGAAGCAGATTCCTCACTTCGTTCGGAATGACAAGCACGCCAGGAATGAGAAGACATAGAAACAGATCGGATAGGAGCCAAGGATGAGAAGTCAGGCAGTTGAAAGAATGGCGGTCGGGCCGGTACCCGGCGTGAGCAAGCCGACGATGCGGGACCTGGTCTCGATCCGCGACCTGAGCCCCGCCGAGGTGCGCTCGGTGCTCGATCTCGCGGCCGTGGTGAAGGCGCGTCCCTCCGATTTCCGCCGCACCCTTGACGGCAAGCAGCTCGTGATGTTCTTCGAGAAGCCCTCGCTGCGCACCCGTCTGACCTTTGAAGCGGGCATGGCGAGCCTCGGTGGCACGGCGTTCTTCATGGACCAGACCGGAGGCCGTATCGACGCGCGCGAAAGCCTGGCGGACATCGCCCACAACGTCGAACGCTGGGTGGACGTCATCGTGCTCCGAACCTTCGCCCATTCCACCGTGGAAGACATGGCCGCGCACGCCTCCATTCCGGTCATTAACGCGCTCAGCGACCTCGAGCATCCCTGCCAGGCGCTCGCCGACTATTCCGTGTTGCAGGAAAAATTCGGCAACCTGAAAAACGTGACCCTCGCCTACGTGGGAGACGGCAATAATGTCGCGCACTCACTGCTGCTGACGGGAGCGATGCTGGGTTCGCATTTGCGCGTTGCCACCCCGCCCGGCTACGAACCGAATGCGGAGATTTTTGCCGCTGCCCAGGAAATTGCGCAGGAAACCGGGGGAAGCGTCGAAGCTATGACCGATCCGCGCGAAGCTGTGGCCGGAGCCGATGCCGTGTACACCGACGCGTGGGCCAGCATGGGTCAGGAAAACGAAGCCGACACGCGCATCCCTGTTTTCCAGCCCTACCAGGTGAACGAGAAGCTCATGGCGAAGGCCGCTCCTCATGCGGTCTTCATGCATTGTCTGCCCGCGCATCGTGGCCAGGAAGCCACTGACGCCGTCATGGACTCGCCCCAATCGGTGATTTTCGATCAGGCCGAAGGCCGCCTGCACGTGCAGAAGGCCATTCTCATGTTATTGCTCTGGGACGGTGCGAGCCGGTTCCCGGTCAGGAGTGCTCATGTCTAAGAAAGTCGTTCTCGCATATTCCGGCGGACTCGATACCTCCATCATCATTCCATGGCTGAAGGAGAACTACGACTACGACGTAATTGCCATGGTCGGCGATGTCGGCCAGGGCGATGACATCGAAGCGGTGGTGCAGAAGGCGTACAACACCGGGGCCAGCAAGGTCATTGTCGAAGACCTGCGGGAAGAATTTTTGACCGGTTACGTGTTCCCCGCGCTGAAGGCAGGCGCAGTCTACGAACACAAGTATCTGCTCGGAACTTCGCTCGCCCGCCCCGTAATCGCGAAGCATCAGGTGGAAGTTGCCCTCCGCGAAAACGCAGAAGCGGTTGCGCACGGCTGCACCGGCAAGGGTAACGATCAGGTGCGCTTTGAACTTGCCTATCAGGCGATCGCGCCCGAACTTACAGTCATTGCACCCTGGCGCGAGTGGGATCTGAAATCGCGCGAGGATTGTCTCGACTACGCCGAGAAGCGCGGCATCCCGGTGGAAGCGAGCCGCCAGAAAATCCATAGCCGCGATCGCAATCTCTGGCACATCAGTCACGAGGGCGGGGAACTCGAAGATGCGGGCAATGCGCCTTTCCCCTCGACCTGGCAATGGACGAAGTCGCCCCAGGAGGCTCCGGACCGCGAAGAGCAAGTCGAAATCGGCTTCGAAGAAGGGGTTCCGTTTTCTGTGAATGGGATGCCCATGGATCCCGTATCGCTCGTCGAGTTGCTGAACGAAATCGGCGGACGCAACGCCATCGGGCGCATCGACCTCGTCGAAAACCGCTTCGTGGGAATCAAGTCGCGCGGCTGTTACGAAACTCCGGGTGGCACCTTGCTGCTCACTGCGCATCGCGAACTCGAAGCTCTCTGCCTCGATCGCGACCTGATGCATTACAAGCAGCACGTCGGACTCAAATATGCCGAACTCGTCTACTTCGGCCTCTGGTTCACGCCTCTGCGGGAGGCGCTCGATGCCTTCGTCGAAAGCACCCAGAAGAACGTCACCGGCACGGTCGAGCTTTCCCTGTACAAGGGGAACATCTCGGTTGCCAGCCGTAAGTCGGACTACTCGCTCTATCGCACGGACCTGTCTTCGTTCACCATGGGCGACAGCTACGATCAAAAGGACGCCGCCGGATTCATTCGCATTCTCGGCCTGCCTTCGCGTTCCCGCGCTGCATTGCACCAGGAGGTGGCGAAGTGAAGATGTGGTCGGGCCGTTTCCGGCAGCCACTCGATCCTGCGTTTGAGCGCTGGCAGCGTTCGTTTCCGTTCGACCAGTGCCTCTTGCCTTACGAACTCGAGGCGAGCCGCGCCCACTCGCGCGCCCTCGAGCACGCTGGCGTGCTTTCGTCGGAGGAGTTGGCCGAGATCCTGCGCGGGCTGGAGCAGATCGGCGAAAAGGCCCAGGCTGATCCTGCGTTCCTGGCCGATGACGAAGCCGAGGATGTTCATCACTTCGTCGAAAAGCAATTAGTCGCGCTGATTGGAGACACCGGTTACAAGCTGCACAGCGGGCGCAGTCGCAATGAGCAGATCGCCACTGACCTGCGTCTCTACGTTCGAGCTGCGATCGACCAGTTGCAATCGCTGCTGGCCGACTGGCTCGCCCCGTTTCTGGCGCACGCCGAGAAAGCCGACCGCGCCGCCATGCCCGCTTACACTCACACCCAACGAGCCGAACCCGTGCTGGTGGCTCACTGGCTGCTGGCTTACGTCGAAATGTTTCTGCGCGACTCCGAGCGCCTCGCCGATTGCCGGGTGCGTCTGAATCTGTGTCCGCTGGGATCGGGCGCGGTCGCCGGCGCAACCCTCGCGCTTGATCGCGGGGCCATGGCCGCCGACCTCGGCTTCGATGCGCCCACGGCGAACAGCCTCGACGCCACCAGCGACCGCGACTTCGTGCTTGAATTCGTGCAGGCGCTGTCCCTGCTCGCTCTCCATCTGAGCCGCTGGGCAGAGGAGATGATCCTGTTCTCAACCCAGGAATACGGCTTCCTCTCTCTACCGGAAGCGTACTCCACCGGCAGCAGTGCCATGCCCCAGAAGAAGAACGCAGACCTGCTCGAGTTGGTCCGCGGTAAAGCGGGACGCGTCGTCGGGGCGGCCACAGCCCTCCTGATGACGGTCAAGGGCCTGCCGCTCGCCTACAACAAGGACATGCAGGAGACGCAAGAGCCTCTCTTCGACGCGGCCCGCACCGTGCTCTCCACTTTGCCGCTCGCGACCGGCTGGATGAAAGAGGTGCAATTCGATTTCACGCGCGTGCAGCAAGCCGCACAGTCGGGATTCATGAATGCCTGGGCGGCGGCAACTTTTCTGGTCGAACGCGGCGTCCCTTCGCGCCTGGCGCACGAAGCCGTGGGCAAGGCGGTGCAACTCTCGATCGAACGCGGATGCGAACTGCAGGACCTGCCCCTCGAACAGTTGCAGCAGATCCATCCGTCGTTTGATAAGAACATCTTCAAAGTTCTCACTCTCGACGCGGTACTCGCCATTCACGACGTCGAAGGCGGAACCGCGCCGGCGCAGGTCCGGCAAGCCATGCAGCGGGCGGAACAGCGTATTGCTCATTTGCGAGGTGAAGTGCATGCACACGCGTGAAGCTCTGTTACGCGATGCCCAGCAGATTCACGATCTGATCGCGAGCTACTCCGGCGACGGCACCTTGCTGCCTCGAACCCTCCCCGAAATTTGCGAAAACATCCGTGATTTCGTCGTGACCGAACATGACGGTCGCATCCTCGGTTGCGGCGCGCTGCATCTCTATGGGCCCCATCTTGCCGAGGTCCGTTCAATTGCGGTTCTTCCGCAAGCCAAAGGCAACGGCGCAGGCCGGCAGCTGATCGACGCGTTGCTGGAACAGGCTTCGCGGCAGGAAGTTACCTGCGTGTGCTTATTCACCCGGATTCCCGACTTCTTCGCACGCATGGGATTCACCATCGCAACCCGCGAAGAGATTCCTGACAAGCTCTACAAAGACTGCCACCGCTGCCCTCGCCAGAACAATTGTGACGAAGTCGCCATGGTCCGCGGCGAACTGCCGCAGTTCGCCATCCTGCAGCCGCCCGCGTCCCAGTTTGTAAAGTTGCAGTGGTAGAAAATACCCTCAAACTTTGCCCTTCGCCCGAGTGCTCTGCGTCCTCGGCGGCCGGTCTCCGCGTCCTCACCGTTTAAGATTTTCACTTTGAGATCGCCACCGATGGCCGATCCCTGACCATTTTGTCCAAAATTGAGACAGCCAACCTTTCCTGACTTAAGTTCCTGGCACCTCGCAGGAAAATTCGTGCTATTCTTTCGCCTACCCGAAGCGAACTTCGGGTGCCCGAATGGGCGCTTCCCCAAGAGCCGCCAGGACGCAACCAGTCGTTGCCTCAACATGGCGGCTTTATGTTTGTCTCATCGCCCGTTCGCCTGCCCGCAAAATCCAAAGTACTCACTCGACCGAGAACTCTGGTAATCTCCGCATGTGAGCGGGGTCACGGTGAAAACATCCACCACACGCTGGAATGATAGGCGAAGGAGCTGGCGTGTCGATTCGTCCTGTCCGCGTGGCGATCCTGGTGGTGTTTGCCTGCAGCCTGGCTCAGTCCGAACAGTTCGCGGTATTTCCGGACCGGAAGGAATTGCGCTCTCCGAACGGAAAGTTTGTGATCCGCAGCGTCGATCATGTGCCTCAGGCGCACGAGTTCAGCGGCCTGTTTCGCGCGCTCATCGTGCAAAATACTGCGGATGGTTCCACGCGCGAGCTCTACCACTACGTCAGTCGCGTCGGCGTCGCGTGGTCAGGAAACAATTTCATCATCGTCACCGACTACGTGAACAAGAAGACGGCCCGCGCCCTCGTGTTTCGTATCGACCGGCCTGACGAATACCTGGTCCTCGACAAAACCAACCTCGCCGCCCGCATTCCCGACGAACGCCGCATTCAACTCGAGCGCAACGACCACGCTTTTCTTGAGGTCTCGCGCATGGAGGGCAGCATGTTGACACTGCGTGTGTGGGGCTATGGCGCGCACGACCCGCAAGGATTCCGCTTTCAATGTGCGTATGAATTGGATCAGGGCACCACGACGTGCCGGGATATGGTTGCCGCAGGCGCGAAGCCTTGAACCACGCCGGCACGTGTGGTGAAACTGCGATCTACTTCAGCGACGCCTTCTCCGGGCTGGAGTCTTCCCGCGGCGTCATCGATACCACGGTATACTCGCGGTCCTTGTCGTCCAGATCTTCCACCCTAAGAATCATTTTGTCCTTCTGCATCCGGAACTGCGCCTGCTCTCCCACCGGAAGCAGCACGGGGTGCTTTTCATCGCGCGGCCGGATGCGGTAAATTACCCGATCCGACTGCAGAACGTACTCTTGGCACAGCAGCTCGTGCGTCTTCTTGTGAGCCGAATCCGTTCCGATCAGCTCGCCGGCGAAGCTCTTGCCGCTATTTTCGTCCACGCCGCAAGCCACCGACTCCATTTGCAGCAACTTTCCCGATTGCCGCGGCTTTGCATCCTTCGCAGACGCCACTGCAGCGACCAACACAATTCCAACAATGATGCGAAACTTCATGGCTAGTTTCCCTCCGTGGCAACCGTGGTGTGCGGGGGGGAGGCAGGTTGCCGTGCCTCGCAGGGAACTAGTTTCCCTACAGCCCGGCGGGCACACAAAATGCCTGCAGTCGGTGTCCGAACGTCACTCTATCGAGGCAGCCGAAATCCCTCGAAGAAGCCGCAACGATATTTGATAAGTACCTTTGTATACTAGCAATTGAACGGTGCCCGCTGAGAGGCAATGTGCCCCCTAAAACCTCCTCGTTGGAGAGCTTACGTGGCGAACTAGAGGCTAGCCAACTCCTCCGTAGTCGGCTCATCGCCCCACTCGATGCAGCGACGGCAGAGATTAGCCCCGCACGTGATACGGAGAACCATCGCGCAAATAACCGAGTTCCCTCCGGGGGACGAAAGCAATCCGCGCAGAACGGTCCGCCGCTGCGTGCGATAATAGAGCGATCTCCGGCCCCGTAGCTCAGATGGATAGAGCGTCGGTTTCCTAAACCGCAGGTCGGCGGTTCGACTCCGCCCGGGGCCTCCATCGCTCAATGGTCCAGCCCGGAGACATGGGTGACAGAATGTACCGGTTACATGGGTAACACTTTTGGGCCGAAGGGATTTTCCAGTGGTTCCAAGACACGAGTCTCCAGATCGAAGTATCC
>Ga0307478_10001343_pt1 | contig 21482 bp, 22 predicted proteins | sample atmos_gasesECM4C_2_FD_203713 | JGI IMG/M metagenome (GOLD analysis project Ga0307478, IMG submission 203713) | Hardwood forest soil microbial communities from Morgan-Monroe State Forest, Indiana, United States - atmos_gasesECM4C_05 | ecosystem: Environmental > Terrestrial > Soil > Temperate... | reverse complement strand
GGTAAAAGATCGGCAATGGTTTCATCTACAACTGCTGCCGGCACCATCAGCCAGATCGCTCGTGGTGTCTCAAGTTTTTTCACCAGGTCTGCGAGCGACGTGGCGCCGATCGCCTTTTCCTGGACGAGCTCGTTCACTGGTTGCGGGGAACGGTTGAACACCACGCAGCTATGGCCTTTTCGGATGAGGCGCCGCACCATATTCGCGCCCATCCTTCCAAGACCGATCATGCCGATTTGCATAGTTGCCTCCTGACGTGTGTCTTGCTCGTTAAGTTGTCGCGCGCACGATGTGGACTCCCCCCGCGGGAGGCTTAGGTTGGCCATTGTCCCTACCTTGTTCATGCAAAGAGCGTGCCATACTTTCTTTTGCAGATACCACACTTGCACGTGGAATCCAGGCCACTCTCCTCAATCGATGTCCACTCACCGACGTCGGAGCCCGCATTTCGACACTAATTGCTGGCACGGGTCGCAGAACGTACGACCCGCTCTCTATTGAGCGACTGTAAAACTGCCCTCCTGTGGAGCTCGACGAAGTTAGGTCAAGTCTGCCCAGGCCATGGCGGAACCGTGAGTGAGCCTTCCTGGCGGCTCCGAGTTGGTTAGACGGCGCATCGTGGTGACAAGATCATCGAGATGAGTGCCCTGTCCGAAGTGGGCATCGACAAACACGAGTTCTGTGGGAGGCAGAGCGGCGTAGCTGGAGAGGAGGACTACCGGAACATCCGGCATAAGGAGTTTGATCTCCAGCGCCAGTTGTGAGCCGGTGAGCGAGGGCATCTGATAATCCAGAAGTGCCAGATCAAAACAAATGTTGCTGCAGGCGGATAGGGCCTCGACGGGATCGCCAGCTGTGATCATTTCGAACCCACATTCTGCCAGCACACTGCTCAATAGCCCTCTAGAACGTGCGTTGTCGTCCACGTAGAACACCGTTGCCATTCCATTGTTCATTGCGTGCAATCTCCTGTACTCCTGAGAACGTGAATACCCGATTTACTTGCGGTCTGACTCGACGAACGCAGTAAAAGTTTGTAAAGCAAAACATCTTTCATCGCAACGGCAGCTGGCCGTCGTGGTCTGTGTACGCGTCGGTACACGCAATCGGTTTACGCTCGCGCTGCCTAGACAATTCACAACTCCGCTGTAGAGTCGCCCGCAGGTTACTGATTCCCGCGTTGCTACCCCTAGGGGCGCCATTGGAGTGTCACGTTGATTTGTTAGATACAGTGTGGAGACTCTAGTCTTCAGCGTTGGAGTGCACGTGCTCCCAAGCCTCATGACGGTGCGCGCTTGATCTTGTGAGGCGGGTGTGAGGCAGAAGGCCCTTTAATGCCTTGCGATAAGCGTTGCGTTCCTCTCGAGTCAGGGGCAGTTCGGGTGGGTTACCAGGCGCAAAAGTCATCGCATTGTCGCCCGGGTCGAAATGACCCGCTTCGCTACCGAAATAAACGGCGCGCACGCATCCCGCAAAAATTTGGTTCGCGACGCCGCTGGGAACGATGTACTTCTTGGATTCTAAAAATGACTCAAATACGTCGTGCACGGCCTTGCCGCGGGCAATGCTGCGGGACGCTGCGGAATGATAAAACGTGAAAGTCTCAGGCCCAAATAACTTGAGCTGAATTTGACCAATGTCTTTGCCATCTGCTTAGGCGTGCTGATGCCCAGGACACGTGGCCGGGTTGTCACGAGAGACAAACCTGGGACACAACGGTGTTTCGTAGCGACAAAGGATAGAACCATCAACCGTGCCCTCGAGCCCAGGTATGCCGGGATTGCATCACGCAGAAAAGATTCAGTTCCAGCGAGAGTTCTGGTAGATGCGTGCGAGTCCGTGCTGTTAGTTTGTAGTGAACTGCTTGACCTCACTTTTCAGGCCGTCGTCCTTGCCATTAGATTCCACAGCTCCAACCGTGTAATAGTAGGTTGTTCGAGGATTAAGGTCGTCCATGCGCACGCGGAACACGGTGGAGGAATGGCTGGGATTCAGCCTGATCGGAGATTTCGCGGTTTGGCTAAGTTCTTTGGGACTGGTACCGTAGTGTACGACTCCAAAGTGTTCCGGAGATCCCCCAGGGTTGTTGCTGGTCCACCTGACAATCACAACAAAGTCATTGCGTTCGATTTCCGGCCCTTGGATGATCCGGACCTTTGCGGCTTTCTCGGTGGTCGGGCTCACCTGCGTGAGCCCCGGGATTGAGTAGAGTAGGCTACCAAGCAGAACTATCATCGGTAATTTTCGAAGCAATCCGTTCATGGACAAACCTCCAGCAGAATTGATCAATTCACATTCAATTGGCACGACTATGAAGGAGCATGGAGGCCGTGTCGTGGCCCCCATGCATCCTTAGTTTTCCCCGGTCATCGTAGGCATCCGCCCGTTTTACCTACGGAATCGGCTTAGTGGGGAGGGGTGGAACGTCGCAGACATCCGACGCGCATGGAGGAAGTGGCGGAGTCGGGATCAGGAACGCATTTCCTTGAGTGGCAGCCGTTCCACCGACCATGCACCTGCCCGTATAGACATCATCCTTGTTGGGATAAGGTCGGGTGTAACCATCCGTGAGCGTCTGCAGGAAAGCAACGATCTGGTCCTCTTCCTTATCGGTCAAACCGAGATCACCAGTCGTCATGTCTAGATTATTTCTGACCTCAGGCTCTGGCCAGCAGTCCACCCTTTCGGTTGTTCCTGGGGGGCAGTGTCCTGACGTCACATTGTAGGAATACCCTTTTTTGTCTCGCGTGTTGTAGAAGTGAACGAGTTGTTTCAGACTCTTGATGTAGCCGTTGTGGAAGAATTCCTTCTGGAAGTAAGGCCCGGGCGCCTCGGTCGTAGGGCACTGGGCAGGCGTCATAGCCACATTGCGAGCCGAAGACACCTGCATTTGCCCGTCAACCTTTGGCGCCTGTGGTATCCAACTCGCGTTCGGGTTTGGCCAGCTACCAGGACCACTCCGGAGAAAGGTTCCCAATCCCAAATCCCTGAAGGCAAAGCCGTCGGGGTTGGCCGTGAACCCGAACTGATCAGGAGTGTTCTGGTAATAGATAGCATCTCTGGGATTCAGAGGGAGACCCTCGTTGGCTGAGCCGAAGCAGGTGAAGAGTGGATTTGCGCTGGCCGGCATGCCAGTGTCTTCGCTGGTGGGAGCGGTGGGAGCCGGGGCGGTTGATCTTCCGTCGAGATGGCATGAGTTGCAATTCCCCTTGCCGCGGAAGAGGTTGTAGCCCGCCAACTCGTCAGCTGTCAGCGGATTGTTCACTGAGTCCTTGAGGTACGCGTCGAATTTCGACGAGAAAGCGCTCACCTGCACCGACTGCTCGTAGGCGGACAGGGACTGGGCCCAGTGGTCATAGACCTGGTTTGACCTGGTGCGGTCTGCCGGACTCAGCCGAACCGGGGTAGTGCTGCCTCCGAGCGTGGCGGCACCTCCGGGCGTATGGCAGATCTGCTCTGTATCGGCTGGAAAGTGGATGTCGAATGAGCCCTTCCCAAACACCTCCTCAAACAAGGGTCTGTAGTTAGCCTGCGAAAGCCGGAAGGTTATGCAAGCCGTGTCAGGGAAGCCCATCTCCTGGGTATCGACAGGAGGACCCTGTGACTGATGGGCGTCGGGACTCCTTAGCAAATATCCGGTCGCGCGTGAATCCCAGAAATTTCCACCAAAGAACAAACCCTGTTCTTCGTTGAACTGGAGTACTGGGAAGAACGGCGCATAGGTGTAGCGCTGGGCCGTCCGCTTGCCCGCGCGAAAGTGAACCGTCCCGGGATACGCGATCATGGTCAGATTCACCGATGGGATCGGTCCGCTGAAGGCTACATAGGGCATGTGGCAGGAAGCACAGGCTACATTCCTGTTGGGTGAAATGTTGTGATCGTACTGCATGAGCTCGCCGAGGGTTTCGATTGCCTCAGTTCCCGTGCCCTTCAGTATTGGCGGCTGACCGGTCAGAGTCGGGGGCGTCAGACCTCGCCACCGTGCAAGAGCTCGCTTCTCAACCACGCGAATTTCACGCAGCACCCTTTCCACTTCTGGATTCAAATCGGGCGGGAGAATCCCAGGCGGGTATGGGTTGTAGATCGCCCCTTTGGTATGAGCGTTTTGTTGATTCTGATCCTCAGGGTTGGATAGGTTCTGGTCCGACCCTGATTGCGCGACTGCGTTCTGGGCGGACACCTTTCCTGCGGGAAGCGAAATGCAGAGCGCTATCCCACAAAGTACAACGATCGATATTGTCGTCAACCTTCGACGATTCATACAGGCCCCTTTCGTGGGTCATCGTTCAGGGTGGATACGACAGGCGGCACACTCTCGGAAATCTTTAGTTCTGCGGTCCAAGATAGGTCCGTCCAACATCAATGAGAATTCTCCGTGTCGGCAGATACGCTAAACACCGAACCCTACCGGGTTACAGACGCAGTGACTATTGCTGGGCTAAGAGTGTTGCCACCACTATCTGACTGTCAACCAGCTTGCGTTAGCATCTCTTGCTATTTGTTAGCAGATGCCGCTACGCCGCTCTCTGTAGCTGGTTCTTGCGTTTCAAAAAGCCGTTCAAGTCTGCCCCGCGCTAGCGTTCCGCAACCCCACCTCCTCTTGCAGTTGACTGGACTCTTCGGATTCCTCTCGCTCGAAGGGAGTCCGCCGAGGGAGCCTTGTCCGCCGATTGACGGGCAGACCCTATCCGGACACCCCTTCGCCTGTAATCCGGGCATTTCTCAACGGAACAGTCCGGCAATAGCCCGTTGACTTTGGCATCCAGCTTGCCTACTAGGGTGGTGAGTCAGTAATCGCTCCAAGCTGGAGTTTCGAACCAGGGGTGAGGCCATGCAGACAATGATTGGCAGTGATCGTATCCTCTATGCGGCAATTGAGGCCCGTCGATGTGGCGGAGCAATCGAGCGTTTTGTGATCGCCTACACTTGGGAACAGTCGTTGCGAGAACTCTTGGCCGCACCGAGCATCGTGGCTACCGGGTGTCTCACTCGTGAACACGCGGAGGAAATATGTCGCGGAGAAAAGCCTGGGCGCGATCGCAGTCAACAGCAAATGCGTCAGGTTTTCGCCTTGAATGCTGCTCCCCGGCTTGCACTACACGATGGTGTGTGTTCGGCGATCAGAAGTGTTTGGGTAATGCTCCCCATCTTTGTTGTCCGATGCTTGCAGAAGGTCTGCTTGATGCCGGCGCGACCTCTTGAGGGAGTTCAATTCGCGGCTTTGAAAACGTCGGCTCCGGGATGCAGGTAGTCCCACAGAACTTGCGCTCTTTCCAAGCGTCGGGTAGGCACATTTAGACGGGTGATTACCGACCTTCGGCCTTTGGTTACGGATAGCTGCAACTTACAAGTCTGTGCACTGCCGAACCCGGCAACAAGCGTGCGACCTACGATGACTTATTCTTTCCCGTTTGCCTACGATAGTTTCACTAGAGGTCCAATCGCCAACTACTCGATATGTCACATAGCCTTATCCAGTCTTCTGTTGCCATTCACAATCTTTTCTGCGATGTGCATTCACCTCCAAGCATCACCATGACAGTAGTGTCAACGTTCTCCTCGCAAAACAGCGGTATCGCCCAGATGACCCGAATCATCACAGCGTCGGCATGCGGACAGTAAGTCAGCAAATCGACGATGCCGTCCTTGCCGGTTGTCGAATTTTCAGACGGACAATCTCGCAAGCTCCGCGCTAGCGTGACAAATGGGTTGTTCTGAGTGGCAAACATGTTTGGAAATTCAAGTGCACACTTCACATCCGAAAAGGAGGCTTAAATGAAGCCTATTAGCCGTACAGCAGTTTGCACCGTAATTTTCCTGGTTGCGCTAGGAACCGCATTTGCACAGCAGGTCAAAACCGACTTTGACCACCAAGCCAATTTCTCCCAGTACAAGACCTATTCGTGGCAGGAAATCAAGCCTGCGAATTCGCTCTGGGACGCCAGAATCAAGAACGCTGTGGATACCCAATTGGCAGCCAAGGGCTGGACGCAGGTTGCCAGCGGTGGCGATGTAGCCGTTGTTGCCATTAAGACCAGCCAGACTCAGAGATCACTTCAAACATTCTATGACGGGTTTGGTGGAGGATGGGGCTGGCGACGATTTGGGGGCGGAGGATTCGGTGAGGCGACGACAACCGAACAGGACTACAAAGAAGGAACCCTGGTTATAGATTTGTACGACGCAAAAACAAAGCAGTTGATTTGGCGCGGCAGTGCAGAGGATATGTTATCCAGCAAAGCCGAGAAAAATGAAAAGAACCTGGAGAAGGGTGTCGCCAAGATGTTCAAGAAGTTCCCTCCAGACTCGCAAAAAGGCTAACACAAGTCTGCTATAGCGGGTCGAGTGAGAAATATTGTTGCACAATCTAAAAAGGAGAAACTATGAAACTGAAGAAGACAGGAAGTTACCAACTACTCTCAATGTTCGTCGCGTTAGTGTTTGTTCTAACGATGCATTCAACCAAAGCACAGGCACAGATTGTCGGAAACTTGGAAGTCGATATCCCATTTCAGTTCCATGCCGGAAACACCAAACTTCCTCCCGGTAAGTACACCATCCACCTGCTGGAAAACACCGATCTGACGGTCATGGAAATCACTAGCGTGGACAATTCAACTTCCGCTCTCTTCGAAGTTGGGCGCGCACAGGCCAACTCCGCACCGGCCAAGAGCGAATTGATTTTCAACAAGTACGGTAATCGCTACTTCCTCGCCAAGGTATTCGATGAAGGCAACCCCACCGGTAGTCAGGTGCTTGAGTCCCGATACGAAAAGAGGATCAGCGAGGTGGCAGAACGCCAGGAACATGTGCCGGCACATCACCAGGGCCAACAGGGGAACTGAGCGCTTCAAGAACAGCAGTGGCTCTTACGCACGTGTGAGTGCCTACAAATAAGGAGCTCTCCGCTCTGAACTTTCAAAAGGAGACTGAGATGCAAATGCGTAGGCTTGGCAACTCTGACCTGCACATTACGCGAGTGGGCTACGGGGCCTGGGCCATCGGTGGTTCGGGCTGGCAGTTCGCTTGGGGCTCGCAGGACGACAACGAGTCGGTCGCCGCAATTCACCGTGCGCTCGAACTGGGCGTCAACTGGATCGACACGGCTGCCGTCTACGGCCTGGGACACTCCGAGGAAGTGGTCGGTCGTGCGCTGAAGGAATGGCGCGGCCCAAGGCCTTACGTTTTTACTAAATGCGGCCTGCGACCGGATCCCACGGGTGAGGTGCAGAAAGTACTGAGTGCCGACTCAATCCGCGGCGAAGTCGAGGACAGTCTTCGCCGCCTTTCCGTCGACGTAATCGATCTTTACCAAATCCACTGGCCTCCGGATCCAGATTCCTCCGCACTGGAAGAAGGATGGTCAACGCTCGCCAACCTGAAGCGCGAAGGCAAGGTACGTTGGATTGGAGTCTCCAACTTCGACGTCCAGCAATTGCAGCGCGCCCAAGCCATCGCTCCAGTGACCTCTCTGCAGCCGCGCTATTCGCTGGTGCATCGCGAGATCGAAAGCGAACTTCTGCCCTACTGCCTGAGTGAGGGAATTGGGGTGATCGTTTATTCGCCGATGGCTTCCGGTCTCTTGACCGGCGCAATGACACGCGAGCGCGCGGCCCGGCTACCGAAGGATGACTGGCGCCGGGGGCATCCCGACTTTACAGAACCCAATCTCTCTCACAATCTCACGCTCGTGGAACGCTTGCAGGAGATTGCCCGGCGGCACAATCGGTCGACCGGAGAAGTAGCGATCGCTTGGACACTGCACCATCCCGCCGTGACTGGGGCGATCGTTGGCGCCCGCAATGCGCGTCAGGCCGAAGGAGTCATGCGGGCCGGCGAGTTGCACCTCACGGATGAAGACGTAAAGGAGATCGAAGCCTTCGCCGAGACTGTGGCGTGACTGACATACGGAAGCCCTCAGCGCGGTGGAGAGTTTGGTGAATGCTGCGGCAGCGTAGAAGCAACTGCCGCGAGCAAAGTAACCCTGAACAGTTCATCCCAGCCATGAGGGCTAATTCAGCAGAAGAGGAGAACAGAGTGCAACGAATTCTTCAGAAAATGAGGCTCGCATTTCCCTCCATTCAGCTGATTGTCTTCTTCTTGTTGACCACTGGAGCAGCCATCCCGCTTGCGGGACAGGTGGCAACGGGCGAGACCGTGATCCAGAAGGCCACTGAACAGTTTGAGAGCAGCCCTCTGAAAACCATTTCTCTGGACAGCGGCATATGGCTATTTACTGGAGACGGCGGAAACGTCACCGCCATAGTCGGTGACGGCACCACATTGCTAATCGACAGCGGATTGGATTCGCGAGTCGGTGAGCTGACCGATGCGAGTTTCAAAGCGACAGCACGACCGGTGACACGTCTGGTCAATACTCATTGGCACTTTGATCATACCGGGGGCAACGTGTCCTTCGGCTCCGAAAGTGTCACGATCATAGCCCAGGAAAACGTCAAGGGGCGCTTATCGTCGGTGCAGAGTGTGCCGTTCATTGGTCTGCGCGATGGCCATTATCCAACCCAGGCGCTGCCAGCAAAGACTTACTCAAGCAGTATGAGTCTGCATCAGGGCGGTCAGCAGCTGACATTGGTCAACTACGGCGCTGCCCATACGGACGGAGACACAATCATCTACATTGCTCCGGCGAACGTCGCCGTGGTAGGAGACATCTTCTCGAATCCGTTCTACCCGATCATCGATCTGGCGTCGGGAGGATCCATCGATGGGATCATCTACTCTGTCAATGAAATTCTCGCGCAAACTGACGAGCAGACGAAGATCGTCCCAGGGCATGGCCCGGTATCAACTCGTTCAAATCTCGAGAACTATCGTGACATGCTCGTGCAGGTCCGGCAGCGCATCAAGGTGTTGGTTGGAGCAGGAAGAACAATGGATGAAGCGGTAGCCGCGACACCGACTAGAGACTTCGACCCCCAATGGGGTCAGGGTTATGTATCTCCGGATGTTTTTGTAAGAATGGTATTCACCAGTCTAACTGGCAGCGGCAACGCAAAACGATAGGCGCACCACTCTTTGGTACTCGGTTGAGAGAGAAATCCAGCACTTCGCTCACCTTGAACATCTCCAGAAACACCAGGGTTAGTATCGCCAGTGTTTTCGACGTAAGGACCAGCACTATTATGAAACGAAGCCGACATCGATGGCATTGAAGTCCATGTATGTGCCAATCCGACCGGCACAAACACCGTCATCGCCCCTTACTCGCGATATAAAACTGTAGCTCAAGGCATTAGGATGCTAATGGAACTCGGATACCCTCAGGCTTGATGATATCCATCTAAACCAATTCCCATACTTGAACTTGTCTCAAGCAGAGCCCACATTCGACACTCGCTCCCTCATCGCGATGTCACGCCGTCACAGATTTTCCTGAATATGAGTACCAGAAATACGAGGAAAAAACTTAGTCCGCGATCCTCGACCTAAAAGCGAAACAGGGGCGTCCGTTGGCTTGGCACGGTCTGATTGTGTGCGCCCCGGAAGGTGCCAGAACCAATAGGCCACACAGAATGATTGTGGGAGCAAGATCCGCTTAGGTCGCTGGATGCCAACTCGAACCGGTACGGGCATTCATCTGTGGGGCGAGTATCGTTGTTTGGGGGCCGAGATCTTTTTCAAAGACGACCCCCCTGTGCGTGACGACGAAGGTCTTGACTCCCGATGACTGATACTCCACCGGATACGCGATCAACGTCAAACCTGTCCTTCCCTTGCCACGGCTGCTCACACCTGATGAGGAATTCTGTCTCACAACTCGAAAGTAGTAACCGTAGAAGGGATTGCGCTCATTGTTGTCGGCATTCGCAACCGCGCCACGGGCCAGGCTTTCGGCGAACTGGGTGATTGGGTCTTCGCTAGCTGCCTTGGCGCGGACTGCATTGTTAGCCATCGCGAATTCTTCACACACTTGAATTGCGGTGGCCTCGTTTTCTCCGATTCTGCGGAACAGGATCTCCTGCTTGCCGCGGTCGGAATCGAAATACCATTGGCCGTTCTTGGAAACCAACGGGACGGGGAAAGGCCAGTTTTCTGCGCCGATGTACAGAAATGCGCTTCCGTCCGGTTCTTGGACCAGACGGTGCATCTCCTGATACTTTTGGCTGAACTGCTCGCGTTCCAGTTTGTCTTCAACTTCGTCGCTCGATGAGGTCACTTCTTTTCCTGCTCCCAGGATCGCTTCCAGGGCCTGCTCATCTTCTTTTGTCGCTGCTTCAAAGAGAGCGTTAGCGGCCTCCCCAGGAGACGTGAACGTTTTTCGCTGTGCATCCTGAGCTAAGCAAGAGTCGGCGAGGCCCACCACCACGAGCAGCAAGCCCAGGGGCAATAGAAACAGGATGGTGAGTGTGAATCCGCGGGCAAGTGTCACGGCGAATTGTTCAAGTGTTTCGAGCTTCATTATGTTCGTGCGCATAAGTTCTTTTCTCCATATTATTAGTTGCCTTCGCGGTAGTTGACTTGAATTGCCGGCGGGCGCCGCCACCATACAAGCCGCCGCCAGTGTTGCGCTAACCCCCACCGAAGCTCGACTGGTCGCTATCTCGACTGATTGCATTCGGACCTCCAAACTCGACCTCGCCCTAAGCAGCGGCCTTTGCCAGGCTTTGCGCTCAGCAGTAAAGCGCAACGCAGTTCGAGTGTCGATAGGCTGATAGCGCGTCCACATTTGGACGGTCCGACGTGCCGCATCTTCTGATGAAAGTGAAAATCCAAGAGAACGTCCAGTTAAATCGGAGAATCACAGGCCCTTAAATGAATGAATCTGTTGTGTTCTCGGTTCTCCGTCCATCCTTCTATTGACTGGAATAAAACGTGCAGTCGTCTTTTGAGAGAGTGAGGTCAAAATGGCAGAGCAAGTATTCACATTTGCGAGTTCACCTTTTGTGCCGGTCGCGATCGGCTTTTTTGGCTTGGGGACCGGCTACTTCATCTGGGGTGGTCAGGCTTTATTTGGTTTTCCAAAGAGCACTCCCGAAGTCAACCGCACGCTGGGCTTATGGGGTTTCTGGATGCCGGGGTTCATGCAATTCCTAACCGGTGTCTATCTACTGACCGGACTAACTTGGTTCAACGTCTTCGGGAAAGCAGCTCCCCTGTATATGGCCAGCCTGGCCTTTACAGCATACGGCATTCACTGGTTCGCGATGGCCTACCGTCGATATATCGATTCAAGTCCCCAGCCGGATGGCTGGATGGCCATAGCATTCCTGTTTCTCAGCCTTGTTGGTGTTGACGTTTTTCGGCGCGCCGGAGATGTCCCCGTAATGCTTATCTTTGTCGGCCTGACATTGATCTATGCGATTGAGATTCCTACGCGCTTACTGTCTTGGAGTCCGGGTGGCCGCCTGGTAGGGCTGTTTCAACTGATTACCGCTATCTGGCTGATGTATTGCACATATGCCATGACAGTAGATTTGGCATTGGGCGCCAAAGTCTGGGTCTAGAGAGTCATTTACGTTATGACCAAATTGCAGTGGATGAAATACGGCGTTGTCGCGTGTTTCCTGACAGCCACGTCCGCGCTTTCACAGTCGACAGCCGGCAGGACGGCTAATGATGCACCCGCGCTCGTCTCAAAAGCGGGTGCGTCATCGAATTTGCTAGGAGCTTTCGACAGTTCACTCGAAACCGTCATCTCGAAAGTTTCACCGGCAGTGGTCCAGATTGTGGTCAATGGGTACGGCCCGTCGGAAGACGATAAACACACTACGGCGTCGCGAATCGTCCGTCAGCATGCAATTGGCACCGGGATCATCGTCGACCCTGACGGGTACATCATCACGAATGCTCATGTGGTGGAGGGAGCGCAACGGGTGCGGGTCATGCTGCCATCACCGCCGGCAGAATCTGCGCTCGAACTGCAGCCTGTCCATGCCGAACAGATACTGGACGCGAAGGTGTTGGGGACACATAAAGAGTCCGATCTGGCGCTTCTCAAGGTGGAGGCGACGCATCTGCCAACGGTTACATTGCGCGACGACGTGCAAGTCCGTCAGGGCGAATTGGTCTTCGCAATCGGCAGTCCCGAAGGATTGCGGGGTACCGTAACGATGGGGGTGGTCAGTTCACTCGCGAGACAACTCGATCCCGACAGTCCCATGGCCTATATCCAGACTGACGCAGCGCTCAATCCTGGAAACAGTGGCGGTCCGCTCGTGGATATTGACGGAAACGTTATTGGTATAAACACCTTGATGTTAACCGAGGGCGGCGGCAGCGAAGGGCTGGGCTTTGCCATTCCAGCAGCAATCGTCAATTTTGACTATCGGAATCTGCGCAAGTCCGGCCACGTCCAGCGTGTCGACATTGGCGTGAGAACACAGAACATCACACCTACGCTCGCGGCCGGATTGGGCCTGGCGAGAAGTTGGGGAGCAATCATTTCCGACGTCGTTGCTGGAGGGGCCGCGGAAGCGGCAGGTCTCGAAGTAGACGACATCATTGTTGCCATCGATGGCCGCCCAATCCTTGGTCCTCCCGACTTTATGAACGCGCTCTACCTCCATCCCACGGATCAGGTATTGAAAATCGGCGTGCTTCGGGGCGCGGACACGAGATCCTTCAATGTTTCCGTGAAGGTGTACCACGAGAACATAGATGATTTGGCCGACATTCCTGATCTCCAGAAGAGCTTGATCCGAAAACTGAATATCTTTGTAACTGATCTGGACGGCAAGGTAAGACCGCTGCTGCATGGCGCGCGCAGCGACTCGGGGGTCGTGGTCGTGGCCCCAATCAGCGGGCCAAATGCATTGGACACCGGGCTTGAGGCGGGCGACATCATTCGCGCTATCGATCGCACAACGTTACAGACGACTTCACAGTTCGAGGTCCTGGTCCGCCATCTCAGATCTGGTGATCCGGTCGTCCTTCAAGTTGAACACAGGGGCAAATTGGAATACATCGCATTTGAGATGGAGTGACATTAAGAATCATTTGCCGGAATGGAATCCGGCGATCGTCAAACGACGCCCCTGCGGCTGGCAACAAGTCTGCCCTCAGCACAAACTTTCACCTCGTCCTTCCTGCGCAAGTCGAGGGCGCACGAACTGCGCTCGCAGCCGCCTCCAGCGCGGTCAGGACCGTATTATAGAACTCATACCAAAGCATGATTGCGCCGTTGTCGGCGGAGCGATACGTTGTCACCATGGCTACTCAGACGAAGGCAAAACTGATCGCGATTGTCGATGACGATGAGTTGATGCGCAGTGCATTGCAGAGCATGCTTAAGTCCGTCGGATTGTCGTCACTCGCGTTTGCGTCAGCGGAAGAATTCCTGAATTCCGGCCAGCATCAGCAGACTGCATGCCTGATCGCGGATATTCGCATGCCGGGAATGTCCGGTCTGGAACTCCAGGCCAAACTCAACGCTGAACATTGCAGAATTCCGACCATCTTCATCACGGCACACGGCGACACAAAAATGCGTATGCAGGCGCTCAGAGCAGGCGCAGTGGAGTTCCTGGCCAAACCGTTTGATGATGAGGTCCTGCTCGAGAACGTTCGAGCGGCTCTGGAGGACTGAGCCCGATAACAAGCGCGTGGGTTGCCAGGAGGTTTTCTGTGGGAGCTGTGCAAAGATTCGTGAGTGGTGATCAAGGGTCTTATGAGCGTAGATTCGAGCAGGTCATCGGCAATAGTCCTGCTCTGGAATCGGTGCTTGAACAAGTCGAACGGGTAGCGCCTACGGATTCCACGGTTCTTATCCAGGGAGAGACAGGCACCGGGAAGGAGCTGATTGCGCACGCGATTCATAACCTCAGCACGCGTTGCGGACGACCCTTCGTCAGGCTGAATTGCGCCGCCATTCCGCTGGATCTGCTAGAGAGTGAACTTTTTGGGCACGAGAAGGGTGCGTTCACTGGGGCCATTGCGCAAAAGGTTGGGCGGTTTGAGCTCGCCGACAAAGGCACACTCTTTCTGGATGAAGTGGGAGATATTCCGCCGGCGTTGCAGCCGAAATTACTGCGTGTTCTGCAGGAACAGCAGTTCGAGCGTTTGGGCAGCGCTCGTACTCATCAGGTAGATGTTCGGCTGGTGGCTGCCACCAACCGTAATCTCATGGAGATGGCGAACCGGGGTGAGTTCCGCAGCGATCTCTATTATCGTCTGAACGTATTTCCGGTCCGGTTGCCGCCTCTGCGCGAACGTCGCGACGACATTCCCGCCCTCGTGGCGCACTTCGTCGAGATTTATGCCCGCCGGATGAGTCGCCAGATCGAGCACATTCCTCCGACTACGATGTCTGCGCTCACGTTGTACGAGTGGCCCGGCAACATCCGTGAACTGCAGAACCTGATCGAACGTGCCGTGATCCTTTCCAATGATGGCGTGCTTCCCAATCCTTTGCCGGCGTCAGGAACTTTGCCGCTCAGCACTTCTACAGCTGGAACCACCCTGAAGGACTCTGAACGCATTTTGATTCTGCGCACGCTTGAATCCGTCGGTTGGGTAGTCGGCGGTCCAAACGGAGCGGCAGCGAAACTTGGATTGAAGCGCACGACATTGATCCACAAGATGCAGAAGCTGGGGATTTCCCGATCCCGTCAGCAGGGCGGGATGAGTCCAGAACCAGAAGAACCGGACTCGCTTTCGCGATTGCAGTAGCTTCAGAAACCGGTGCACACGAATTTTATTACGCTTGGGCACGCTAGTAATAATCCACGCTGGTAATAATTAAGGAGAGGTTTGGTCGCCACGGTTAGGGCACCTCCGCCTCTGCGCCGTTGCGCGACCGGCCTGCCACTGCACGCGACTCAGCTTGGATTGGTCTTTGCGGTTGCAAGTTCGAGGGCGACAGCATCTGTACGGTGATAGCGACAGCTGGAATCAGGTATGCGAACGTCACCCAGACCCACATTAGGGCGCCTGCGCGTTCTTGGTCCTCGAGCGGGGCTAAACTGAACAGCTGCGGTGTGGACAGATAGAAGGGGTAGACAAGGCGGTTACAAAACACAAGGAACGCGGAAAGAATGTCACAAGGCAGCGTGGCCAGGAATAGGTACAAAGCCCTGGACCAACGAGGCGAAGTGGTCATGTTCGGCGAAGACGGTACGATGGGCCACCAGAACAACAGGCCCCCCACCAGGAAACACACGTCCGCCAGGCTGTGTACCCAATGAGAACGCATGCCCAACTGAAACGCAACGGGAAGATGCCATCCGATTACGGACGCCGCCCCTGCCAGCCAACACCACACTGGCTGCCTAAGATGTTCTTCGAGCCATCGCATCAGCACACTGTCCAAAGGACGATGGCTCTGAATGAAGAGTTTCGGTAGCCCGCACACCAACGGAAAAGCGGGTGCCCCCGCTAGAATTAGAGGAGCGGCAACCGTCATCAATAGTAGGTGCTTCATCATGTGAATCGTGAGGGATTGATGATCGAGTGTGGCAAGCGGGGACGCCACCGCAGCCCACACTGAAAGCAGACCACCCATAAATGCAGCGAGCCGCCATTCCGGGATCAGCATTGGGAAAGCATTTCGAAGAGAAAACCAGCCGCGCAAATAGACTAATGCCGTCCCCGCCACCAACATCGATCCGATGACGAGCGGGAGAGACCACGACTGCATGTGTGCATGGGGCTCGGACATGGCTAGGGCTATCGTGGCGACTCCTCGCTTAAGCCGAGTGCCACGGTTTGAGAAGCGTTGCTTGCCGGTTTTTGATTTGCCGGATGCAGTGTCTTAAGAAATGCGACCAGAGCAGTTGTCTCCGCTGGGCTGAGGTTCTTCCCGTAGGCCGGCATATTTCCTCCACCCTGGATTACTTGGCGAATCAGTTGATCTTCGGTCAGCCGGAGAGCAACACTGTCGAGCGCTGGCCCGCGCTGACCTCCTTTGTTGTTTAGCGAATGGCAGTTGTGACACTGCTTGGCTTGAAAAACGAGCGCACCATGGCGCTCCAATGCCGTCCGACCCTCGAGGTACTCTGCCGGAATCGGCTGGCTGCTCCAGGCATCCATCACAGGGCTCCAGGGTGCGTGCTCAGCTAAATGAGTCAGAGTCCCAAGAGCCACTGCGACCAGCAGAATTGTGAGCACAGCAATTGGCCTGCGCCTCCAACTCTTCTCGCCTTCGCCGGCTACAAAAGGAAGCACCACGAGCACAACGATTCCCAACGCAGGACCAATCAGGAGGATCGGGGTTTCCGCAGATGGTGGCAAGAACGAAAGCAGAGCATACAGCCATAAGAAGAAGAAGTCCGGGCGCGGAGCCGTCTGGATGATCGTCGGATCCGGTTGGCCTCCTGGACCAAAGGGACCAAATCGAACCGCGCAAACGGCAATCGCAGCCAGAATGAAACCGGAGAATAGGATGTCCTTCCACACTGCGTTCGGCACGAACGGCACACCCTTCGTGTGCGTCATTTCGCGATATTCCTGCAGGTAGGTGTCGCGCCGAACGATGCGTCCTGGCATGGGCCACTCGTTGATTCCTAATTTCAGCACCATGAGCAGGTGCACGCCGACAAAAGCAATCAGGAGTCCTGGGACAACGAAAACATGCAGCGCGAAGAATCGCGAGAGCGTTGTGCCGGCAATGATTGGGCCGCCCAGCATCAAGTTCACAGCCCAAGGCCCGATCACCGGGATCCGGCTCGCGATCGAGGCCCCGATACCCAATCCCCAGTAGGCATCCTGGTCAAATCGCAGCACCTGCCCCGTAAAGGCCATGCCAAGCGTCACCAGCAATAGAAGGACGCCAACGATCCAGGTGAGCTCTCTTGGAAACTTGTAAGCTCCAAAGAGGAAGACCTGCACCATATGAATGAGGACAATTGCGACCATGAAAGTTGAGCCCCATCCATGCAGCGCTCGTATGAACCAACCCAAGGAAACGCCATGATTGAGGGTTTGAAGGCTATTCCATGCCTCTCCCGCCGAAGGCACGTAAATCAGGGCAAGCAGAACGCCGGTGACAAGCTGGAGCATGAAGCATGTGATTGCGGCGCTCCCGAAAACATACAACCAGCTGGCGGTGTCGCGCGGCACCGGGTGCGTGGCGATTTCGCGAATCGGTGTTTGAAGTTGCAGCCGCAGATCGAACCAGTCGCCGAGTTCTTGGATCAGGCGCATGTCTGGCACCCTCCCGCCTTATTCGCTACCGGCTGACCGGGGGTCGGCATCTCCCCAGCTTTGATGAGAAGTTTTCCATCGTCAATCTTGTAGCGGTACTGGAATAAGCCGCGCTCGGGAGGCCCAGAGGCGCGCGAACCGTCCTGGTAATAAGCGCCGCCGTGACAGGGACACATGAAGAGACTTGATTGTGGAAACCAGCGAACCGGACATCCGAGGTGCGCGCAGTTGATAGCAAAAACCTGGAAAGTTTGATCATCAACCCTGCGAACCCAGCAGGCGATGTTGCCTGTCTCTCCATCCCAGTCATTGACTAACGGATTCCGATAGGTGGCGAGTCGAGTCTGCCCGGCGGGAAACTGTTCCAGCCGGCCGAGCGAGAGCCACGACTCATAACCAGACTTCTTTTCGCGAGTCACTGGCGACAGAAGGTAGCGCACAATCGGCACGGCCAGGAGAACACCGACAACGCTGTTAAGAAGAACTCCCACCTTCATTAGAGCTGCGCGTCTCGACATGCCCTTTTCTGCGCTCATCGAGTTCCTCCTTGAGCTGGCTTCATCAAAGAAACTGAGTACGGTTGGCCCGGCAACTTTGACCGCTGGCTGGAAAGCCAGGCCACGACATCCGAAATCTCTTGGGCCGACATGGGTCTACCCTCGACGTCAGCGCGCCAGTCCGGCGCACCCAACTCGGGGCGGCCCGCAATCACGATGGTTCGAAGTTGTTGATCACTCACGAGAGCGAGGTATGAGCTATTCACAATCGAGCTGGCCTTGTTTCCGCCACGACCGTCGGCTCCATGACAGGAGGAACAGTAAATGCGATATGCGTCGGCGCCACGTTGGGGATCTCCAGGAGCCGGCGCCGTATAGGGCGGCGGGGTTTGATGGCCGAGAGCGTTGGGATTCGCCCACGACCTGATACCACTGACGAGGGCGTCAATCTGCTTTTCGGTGAGCATCCCGCCCGCACTTTGCGCAAAAGCTGGCATCGGTGTGCCGGGCACTCCGTTTGAGGCGATACGTCGAATCACGCTGTCGTTTGCAATTGCCAGAAAAACCGGATTGGCTAGTGCGATGGCTGCTCCGCCCTTGCCAGCCACGCCGTGGCATCCTGCGCAGTTCTGTCCGTAGAGCACATTGAAGTCGACGACTTCGGACGGTGGCACGACCGCCAACTCAGCCCGATGGATGCCGGGGAATCTGCTGCAGGCGGCACACGCCAGGAGCGCGACGACCGCGAGTGTAACGAGAATGGGCCGATGCTTCATTACCGACCACTATTTCCATTCTTTTCGTCGATTGCTCCAGGCGCTTCAATTCCGGCGCGCACGGCAAACGGCAGGTATTGCCACGTGCGTACGCGCTCTTGCCGGGAGACGATGATGCCGGCAACAATGCCGAATCCGATCTGGGAAATGACGAACCAGAGCCAGTCAATCCGCTGCTTGAGCGCGGGATCGAGCGCTTCGAGCATGCTATGGATCAGCCCAGACCACAGAATGGGAGCGATCACCCCTCCGAACAGAATCGGTCGGCGAGGAAACATGGGAAGCGCCGCACCATAAAGAAGCCCAACCAGTGAAGAGCAGATCAGGTGGAGGATGGTTGCAATGATCAACGCATCCCAATGAAAGGCTGCAATTTCCGCCGTGGTGACTCGTTCCGGAAAGAATCCAGCCGACAATAGGTTGATCGGATACCAGATACCATGGCCGCTGATAATTCCATAAAGTGCCGCCAGTATGGCCATGGCTACACTTCCTGCCATGCCTCCTTTAACACCCGCCGAAATCGGATAGATCTCCAGCGGCAGTCGCGCTCGGTTCAGTTCCTGGGTCTTCCATTCGACCCGAGCGACTCGCGAGCGGCGTGTTTCTGCAGTTGGCATGCGTTCGGCTATTGGCATCGCTTCGTGCTTCTCGTGTGGCAACACTTCGCGGAACCATCCAACGCAACCGGCAACCGTGAAAACTGCGCCAAGAATGCTAACGGAGGCGCTGGTTACCAATCCCGCGAAGACCAAGGTAAGACCAAAAGCGAGGATGATAGGCCAGGCCGTAGGGGAGGGCAGTTCGATCGTGCTCAGCGTTCTTTCTGTGCTCGGGGATCGTTCAAGTGCTTCTGATTTCATGTTGCAGTACCTGCCTCATCGTCCAATCACGTACACCACCGTAAAGACGACAATCCAAACCGTGTCGACGAAGTGCCAATAGAGCGACAAGACGTCGACACGTTCAGCGTGTTCTTGCTGGACGCTTCCCAGAAGCGTCAACGCCATCACTATAGAGAGACTCACCAGACCGACCAGAACATGAAATCCGTGCAGGCCGACCAGCGAGTAATAGGTTGTTCCGAACAGGTTCGTGCTGATCGTGAATCCGTCTTGATAAATCAGTCGGTGCCACTCCGTCGCCGTGCCGTACATGAAGGTGGTGCCTAGCACAATGGTCGCGAGCCACAAAATTGCGAAACGCAGAACGTTACCCTCGCGAAGAAATTTTGCAGCCAGGTGAATCGTGAGGCTGCTCGAAAGCAAACAGATCGTGTAAAAGACTGGGACACTGAGAACGTCCCTGGGCATGGGACCTGCCAGGCTCTTGCCGACATAAAAGATGTAGGCCACCACGAAGATTGTGAAAATGGCAGCTTCGGCGGCGATCAGGCTCAGCATTCCGATGCGTCCGCGGTCGGGGCGATCCGATTCGATTCTCGCTTCAGCCACAGTCATTGATGCTGCATTCATCACGCTTTCCCCGCTATTCATAATTCCAGTCAGGATCAGCCGGATGCTTAAGGTCCCAGAGAGGGCGGCGGCTCTTGACTACCGGAATTGATGCGAAGTTATAGGCAGGAGGCGGCGAATTCGTAGACCACTCGAGTGTCCAGGCATCCCACGGATCGCTTCCGGCTGCTGTGCCCCGAAGATAGGACCAGGCGAGATTTCCCAGGAAAACTAAAATCCCGGCAGCCTGGAAGAAAACTCCGACGGTCACAATGAAGTTCCACGTGTCCCAACCCCGTCCCGGTTCGTAGGTGTAGATTCTTCGCGGCATGCCCAGCAATCCGGGGATATGCATGAAGTCGAAGGTCAGGTGGAAACCGATGATGAAAAGCAAGAAATGCAGTCTGCCCAGCGTCTCGCTGTACATCTTCCCCGACATCTTCGGGAACCAGTAGTAAAACGCACCAAAAAGAGCGAAGACAATGCCGCCGACAATCACATAGTGAAAATGTGCAACCACGAAATATGAACTTCCCAAGTGCCAGTCGAAGGGCGCCGCACCCTGCATGATTCCTGTGAGGCCGGCGATCAAGAACTGGAAAAGAAAAGCAATGCAGAACAGCATTGGAGTCTTGAACTCAATCTTTCCTCCCCACATGGTTGCCAGCCAGTTGAAGATCTTGATGCCTGTAGGAACGGCGATGGCCATGGTTGAGATCACGAAAAAGTTATTGGCAGCTGAGCTCATACCCACGGTAAACATGTGATGCGCCCATACACTCATGCTGATGAACCCGATCGCTACTGTGGCTCCCACCATCACCGAGTAGCCGAAGATCGGCTTGCGGGAGAAGACCGGGATGATCTCGGAGACAAAGGCGAAGGCTGGGAGGACCAGGACATAGACTTCGGGATGTCCGAAAACCCAGAAGAAATGCATCCAGATCACGGCGGAGCCTCCCGCCTGGGTGTCGAAGAAGTGTCCGCCAAGATAGCGGTCCACCACGAGCATGATCTGGGCCGCCGTCAGCGGGCTGATGCAAAGGATCACCAATCCGGCCATCACAAGGTTGAGCCAGGCGAACAACGGCATCTTGGCCAGCGTCATGCCCGGGCAACGCATGCAAAGAACAGTGGCGACGATGTTGATGGCCGTGCCGATGCTGCCAAAACCGGAGACCAACAGCGCCAGAGTCCAGAAGTCCGTACTGTGTCCGACCGAAAACGTCCGCGAGGTCAGCGGTGCGTAGGCGAACCATCCCACGTCGGGCGCATTACCCGCGCCATACAACCCATTGGCGCCAACCAGGCTGAAATAGAGAAGCAGGCCACCAAATGCAGTCATCCAGAAACTGAAAGCGTTCAGACGCGGAAAAGCCATGTCCCGCGCACCAAGCATGAGTGGGATCAGATAGTTTGCAAATCCGAACAGAAACGGCATGACCACGAAAAAAATCATGGTGGTTCCATGCATCGTGAACAGCCGGTTGAAGACCTGCGGTGAAACAAAATCGTTGTGTGGACGAATAAGCTGGATGCGGATGACAGTCGCTTCGATCCCGGCGATCAGAAGAAACACCATTGCATACATCATGTACAGAATGCCCAGCCGCTTGTGATCAACCGTCGTAACCCAATCGTGAAGCCTGGAGACG
>Ga0307478_10001342_pt1 | contig 21485 bp, 8 predicted proteins | sample atmos_gasesECM4C_2_FD_203713 | JGI IMG/M metagenome (GOLD analysis project Ga0307478, IMG submission 203713) | Hardwood forest soil microbial communities from Morgan-Monroe State Forest, Indiana, United States - atmos_gasesECM4C_05 | ecosystem: Environmental > Terrestrial > Soil > Temperate... | reverse complement strand
GGAGTTCCCATCTCGATTTCCATCTACTACTTTCCTTTTGTCTATATTTTTGCCGACATCATGACCGAAGTTTATGGCTATGCAGTCGCGCGGCGGGTCTTGTGGTACTGCATCTTCGCGCAGCTTTCGGTGATCGCAATTTTCGAATTTGTGATTTTCTATCCGCCCTCCGCGGTTATGACAAACAATCAATCGTACGTTGATGTGCTATCCGCGGCGCCTCGCTTGGTCTTGTTTGGCACCGTTGCGATGTTTACCGGGGACATCGCCAACAACTATGTCTTGGCAAAAATGAAAGTGTGGACGAGCGGGCGTTATATGTCGGCACGTTTCGTGATTTCGACACTATGCGGACAAGTGGTGAACACCGCCGTCTTCTACATCTTCGGTCTGTGGGGGATGATACCGACACGGTTATTAACAAAAAGCATTGTCGTCGCTAGCCTTACAAAAGTCAGTCTGGAGCTTCTCTTGCTGCCTGTAACGCTCAAAGCATCGTTGTGGCTCAAGAAAATCGAAAATGTAGATTACTTCGACAGAGAAACGAACTTTAATCCACTAAGATTCTAGACTTGCCGTTGCTCACCGATTTGCGGGCACAACCCACACTCCGGACAATCCGACGCTGCCCGTCCTGGTGCATAGGGCATTGCGGGAATCGTGCAAGGGTGGGGATAACGATTAGTTCGAGTTCAACCCGATCGCACGTATACCGAGCCTGATCTTGTATTCGGTTTCGCGTTGTATAACTGCGTCCTTTGACCACTGGCGCCTCGACACCTTTTTCGCGGCACACAACGCTTCATGACGGGTTGTTTCCGGGTTCCGTCCCGTTGGTCGGCAACCATTCCCTTACCGGACTCTGCCGCACGACGTGCCGTCATTGCTGAGGCAATAGACCAACAATCGGAAGACGAAAAAATTTCCGTCAAGAATCTGGCGATCCAATTAGCGGAAGCCCTCAAGAGCAGTGCAGCACCGAACCCAACCGGTGACACCCATATAGGTCAGAATTTGATTCTTATACCGCAGGTGACACATGAAGTACACGTTCATCCTCCGATCCACCCCTTTCAACCGTCCGTACTTCAGCCGCCTACAAAACAACCGACACTTGGTTTACACGGTATTCCTGCTCCACCGCTGAAATTCGTTGGCCGCAAGGAAAAGAAAGAAGAAATTCTCGATGCCGTTCGCGTGAAGGGTGTAAGAGTTTTGGCTCTTAAGGGCCTCGGAGGAGTGGGGAAAACAGCTCTCGCACTTAAGCTCGCTCAAGAACTGAAAATCGAATATCCCGATGCACAGTTTTATTTTGATTTAAAGGGTGAAAGCTCTTTACCGTTAGAGCCAAAACAGATCATGCAGATGGTAGCGAGTGCATTTCGTGAGGATCGCCAGGCATTTGCCAGTCAAGAATACGAAAGATTGGTGTACCTCGACGCACTTCATAACCAACGTGCAATTCTGATCATGGACAACGCCAGAAATTCAGAACAGGTCCGCCACCTAAGGCCGAACTCGAACTGTTTGATGTTGGTGACCTCGCGATGGCCTGTCGATATTGCTAACCAGTATGAACTTAACGAGTTGTCACGTGACGAATCGATTGACCTTCTCTATGCAATAGCACCGCGATTACAGCGAGAGGAGAGGATTGCCGAGGTGGCTGACATATGCGGTTATCTTCCCATCGCCTTGAATGCTGTCGGACGAGTTCTGGAGAAAAACAGAAATCTGAGTGTCTCGGATTATTTGCTTCGAATTCGCCAGGCCAAAGATCGCGTTCTTAAAGAAATCGATCCAGAACTCCAAAGGAGCACAGCGGCGGTATTTCAAACAAGCTACGACCTTCTCTCATCTGACCTGCGAGAACTCTTCCGATTTTTATCTGTATTCCCATCCTCGTTCGATCAAGGAGCAGCAGGAGCAATCTGGGCTGCTGGGTCGGAACGCACCCAGCCAAGCCTGAATGAACTGGACAGCTACAGCTTGGTGGGATTTGATTCAGACACTAACCGATACCGACTCCATGACCTTGTTCGAGTATTTGCAGCGACGCTAAACAGTTCTTCCGAGAGTGTCATTGTCGGACAACGACATTCCGAGTATTTTCTTCTCAGGCTAAAGCAGGCTGAGAGCGAATATGTGAGCGGCATGGAAGAACAACGTATCCGCGCCATTGAAACCCTGAACACTGAATGGACTAACATTCAAGCCGGCCAAGAATGGGCCGCGAAGCACGTGACGGACAGCAGCACCGCTGCCGATTTATGCTGGCGATATCCATTCGATGCGCGAAACTGTTTACGTGTCAGGCTCACGTGGAAGGATCGAATTCCTTGGCTACAGGCGGCACTTCAAGGTGCAAAAAGATTAGATAACCTTGAGTGGGAGTCCAGGGCGTTGGCGAGCCTCGGTGCAGCATACATGAACTCAGGCGATCCCTTCCAGGCCATCGCTTACAGCAAACAGCACCTCGATTTTGCCCGCAAGCATCATGAACTCCAATGGGAAAATATAGCGCTGTACGGTTTAGGTATGGCTTACGAGTTCGTTGGAGACTGTAATAAAGCAATCGCTTTCTTTACGCGACGTGTAGAACTCTCACGGCGGCTCGGTAGCCGCGGGGACGAAGGGGCAGCTTACGGTGGGTTGGGAGACACTTACTACCAATTGGGGGATTTTGAGGTCGCGCGCGATTTTTTTCAGAAGAGACTCGATATCGAACGTACCCTCCCAGGCACCAACAAAGTCGGCTGCGGCCATGCTCTCCACGGCTTAGGAAGAGCCCTGAATAGATTGCACCGTTTTGACGAAGCTTTGAGGTGCCATCGAGAGCATCTCGAGCTTTCGGATGAACTGAGCGATCCTTTGGGAAAGCATAGTGCCACGGGGGGCTTAGGGGAGGTATTGTACAGTCTTGGTGATTACGACGGCGCTCTCGATAAACACTTGAGCCGCATTGACGTTGCCGAGCAGATGGAGGATAGGTTGGGTGCCGCTCGCGGTTATTTCGGCGGCTCGCTTGCGCTGTACGCCTTGGGAAGACATGCAAAAGCCACCGAAGCCGCCACGAAGGCGTTGAGAATATTCGAGGATGTCAAGTCCTGGCAAGTGATGGAAGTTCAGAAACAATTAATCTTTGTGGCAGTCGGAGAAAACGGGGACCTAGGATATGCTCGTGTCCTTCAAGGGTGCCATCAAGCCTGTGGGCAATCGACGATTCTAGAATATTCACGCTCCGATCGAACAAGGTGGAGACGCGAACCATATGCGAACATTCACGAACCGACTTCAGTCCAATTGAGCCTACAGAGGCCCAAAGAGAGCAGGGGACAAGTCAAGCAACATCATCACTATCCGTTGATACTGCGCCGCTTCGGCGATTCGGTAGGCAGCCCTGAAAAGGCTGGCGTCGGCGGTTCAACTCCGTCCCTGGCCGCCATGTTTTCAACGACTTAGCTCGTCTCGCCACCGGACTTTGGCTCCAATTTGCTCCAAAACAATTCTCAACCAGCTAATTCACCATCTGCGATTGTTGCGGCATAGCAATTGTGCCTGTACTTACCGGTGCAATCGGCTTTGACCTGCGAAGACTCAACCATAGCCGACATCTTTGCCAGTACGCGCCACTGTGATTCGGGCACAAACTGCGCGTATATGTCCATTGTCGTTAAAATGCGAGAATGCGCGTCTGGCCTTGCACGTCTTTGGGTTGGCCCCTCAACCATCCAGGTCGCATGCGAGGTACGCAGGCAACGCCCTTTGATCCAGGGCAGGCTGAGTTTGCGCGGCCGGCTTGATGTGCCGCGACAGTATATTGCTATCACGCATGGGGCCGGCCGGTCCGGACGGATTGAAAGACAAGATCCTCAGGGCGGCGGTCGGACTTCACAACTTTGTAGTGCCTGACGGCGTGTCGGTTTTGACGTCGACCGTGAGCTGTTTGAGAAGGTTAATCCGCTCAATCACACACTGTTCAACGCCGATCGTGGCATTGCGCGCCTCACTTTTCGGGGCGTCTCAGTCACCGCGGCAGCAGCGCTCGGACATGTAACTTCCGCGTGGCTTCCGCTCGGATCGGCACGCCGCGACCTTGCACTATTGCGGCGAGGAATCTAGGGCGGAATCTCATGCCGATTCTGAGAGAGCCACTTGATTGGCGAAATTTGCCATGTTCCAATGTACGGCCGCGCGGAGGGCTGAAAAATTCTATGAATAAGATCCGGATTTGGTTTTTCTTGTTTGTTGTTGGGCTAATTTGCGGTGCGATGCGTGCGAAGGCGATGTCGTTTTATCCGGTGCGGCTTGAGGATCCGAATGCGGTTTATCTGACGCCGGACAGTTTTCCTGTGCACGCCGACGGAGTGACCGACGACAGCCCAGCCATTCAGGCGGCGATCGACCGCGCAGCGGAGCATGGCGAAGGAATTGTGTTTGTGCCCTCGGGACGGTACCGGGTGACGCGAACGATTTATGTGTGGCCGGCCGTGAGGGTGATCGGATACGGGAAGACTCGACCGGTGTTTGTGCTGGCGGATGATACACCGGGCTATCAGCAGGGACTCGGGTACATGTTTCTGTTTGCCGGAGGGAAACGACGCAAGGAATCGAGGATCGATTTTGCCACGGGCAGGCCAGCAGAGCCGATTGTGGGGACTGTTCCTCCCGACTCATCGATACCGGATGCCAGTCCAGGGACGTTTTATTCGGCGATGAGTAACGAGGATTTCGAGATCGGCAAAGGGAATCCCGCTGCGGTCGCGGTACGGTTTCATGTGGCACAGCATTGTTATCTGGCACACATGGATTTCTGGATCGGATCGGGGCTCGCGGCCCTGAAGGACATTGGCAACGAGGGCGAGGACCTTCACTTTCACGGCGGGCAGTACGGGATTATGACGCAGAGGCCTTCGCCGGGATGGCAGTTCACGCTGATCGATTCGAGCTTCGAGGGACAGAGCAAGGCAGCGATCCAGGAGCATGAGGCAGGACTGACGCTGATTCACGACACGTTCAGCACTGTTCCGCAGGCTGTATCGATCGATCCAGGGTACTCCGAAGAGTTGTGGATAGTGCGGTCGCGCTTTGAGAATATCAGCGGGCCGGCGATTGAATTTGGCAATGATAACAACGCGCGGACGGAGATCAATCTGGAAGACATTGCGTGCAGCCACGTAAAAATGTTTGCGCGGATGCGCGAGAGCGGGAAGGCGATTGACGGACCAGGTGAGAGCTATTTCGTGAAGCGGTTTTCGCATGGGCTGATGCTCAAGAATGCGGCGGACTGGGGCAGCATTGAGACAATCTTCGACGCTCACGCTGTGAACGACCCGCCTGCGCAGGGGAAGGATGCGATTGCGTCCTTGCCGGCGATGACGACATGGGTGAATCTCAAATCGCTCGGAGTGAAAGGCGACGGAGAGAGCGACGATACGGCTGCGATCCAGAAGGCGATCGACGAGCATGCGACGATTTATGTTCCAACGGGCCGGTACCTTGTAACAGACACGATTCGGCTGCGGCCAGATACGGTGCTGATTGGACTTCATCCAAGCATGACGCAGTTCGATTTGAAAGATGAGAGTCCGGAATTTCAGGGCGTGGGCGGACCGCGCGCACTGCTGGAGGCGCCGAAGGGCGGGCACAACATTGTGACCGGTATCGGTCTATTTACCGGAGGCATCAACGACCGGGCAGTAGGCGCGTTGTGGAAGGCCGGGGCGGACTCACTGATGGACGATGTGCGCTTTCTGGGCGGTCATGGGACGAATGCGGCGGACGGAACGCGGATAAATCCCTATAACAGCACCCACACGGGCGATCCGAATCCGCGGTACGTGTGGGATACGCAGTATCCGAGCCTATGGGTGACGGATGGTGGCGGCGGAACGTTTGCAGACATCTGGACGCCGAGCACGTTTGCCAATGCCGGGCTGATGATTTCGAATACTTCGACGCCTGGTTTTGTGTATGAGCTCTCGTGCGAGCATCATATGCGCAACGAAATCCGGCTTGATGGCGTAGAGAACTGGGAACTCGATGCGCTGCAGACAGAAGAAGAACGTGGCGAGAGCGGAAATGCTCTGCCCGTCGAGATCGACCGCTCCCGGAATATTACGGTGGCGAACTATCACGGGTACCGAGTAATCAGCAGCTATACTCCGTTCCCATATGCAGTCAAAGTATCGGAGTCTACGGGAATTCGCATACGGAATATGCATGTTGATAGCAATAGCAAGGTCTCGTTCGACAACTCTGTCTTTGATGCGACGCATCACGCCGAAGTGCGCGCGCGGGAGTTTGCTGCGCTGGATGTGCCGGGAATGCCGATGATAGCCACGCAGGCGACTACTGCGACACTGGCTTCAGATGCTCAGGTAGAAAAGCTCGCCGGTGGGTTCTTTTCGATCTCCGGCGGTACGGTGGATGCGGCGGGCATGCTCTATTTTGTAGACACGCACTGGCAGCGGATTTACAAGTGGGATGCGGAGAATCGGGAAGCAGTAACGGTCAGCACCGGCTCGCTGCAACCGGAAAACCTGGCATTCGATAAGGTGGGCGATCTGTTGGTGGTATCGAGGAGCGGAGCCGGCAAAGTGTATGCTCTGCGGCCGGATGGGACAGCAGGCGAGATCAAAATGATTCAACAGCAGCCGGCGCTGGAACACGGCGGGGCGGTCGAATATCTCGCGGGGGGTGTTTATGGGCTACGTCAGTTTTCGAGTGAGCGCGCATGGCAGTATGTTGCGCCTGATGGAAGCGCGTATATATCCGCTGGCGATGAGTTCGTAAACGGGCATACTGAGTGGGGAACAAAGATGGCCGATCTGCTGCGGACGTTTGGCTTAGAGCGGGCCGTGCCGGGCACGGCGTTCTATGTGACCACAGAAAACGACGAGGAGACGTTTAAAGGCAGTGTGACTGCGACCGGATCGGTGACCGACCTGAAGCTGTTCACCGAGACGGGCGGTGAAAGCGTAGTGCAGGACGAGCGTGGGCGTGTGTATGTGGCCGCGGGGCAGATCCTGTTGTACACGCGGGAAGGGAAGTTGGCGGACAAGATCGATGTGCCAGAGAGGCCGATCGATCTGATCTTCGGCGGGGCGGACCGGCGGACGCTGTACGTCCTGACCCATCACTCCCTTTATCAGATTAGGACAGACGCGCCAGGTTTGTAGATGCGGCCGAGATTGATTGACCAGAGACGGCCTTGGAACCTCTCACAGGTCTCTACTGTGCGGAAAATAAGCAGGGACGTGCTCGAGAGTCGAGAATGCGGGGACACATCGGGGACACAATAAGGTGTTTTTTGCTGCGCCTAGAACGCCATCCATATGGACGCCCGAGAGAAGATCGAAACGGTGCTTGGCGAGATTCGGAGTTCGCGCAGCGAACTCCGAACCATCATCAACACTATTCCTGCGATTGCATGGTCCAGTCGCCCAGACCACGAACTCAGGCGACTTGAACGTGTCGTCCTTGATGTAGCCCCATGATTTGTTACTTACAGAGGTGTCGGTCTGCCAGTAGAGGGGACGGATATCGCCAAGCTGTCCGCGTTCGAGGTCGAGCACGCCGGAGTGCTCCTGCATGGCATAGTCTTTGTAATTAATTACTCCGACGTGGTCACCGTATTTCAGAGACGCGTTGTAGTAAAAGGCGGCGAACTTGGTGAGATTCGGCTGGATCGAAGCCTGTCCAATCCACCAGTCGAAATAGACAATGTCGGGATGATATTTCTCCACAAGTTCTGCGCCGCGCGCGAGCCAGTCGTCGGCCCAGGCGGAAGAGACGTAAGTGAAGTCATCGTTAAGAGGGACGCCCCATGGGGCGATAACCAGTTGTGAGCCGGTCCGTAGAATGCTGCATATAGCGGATCGTTTACATCAGAGGAAATACTGCGGCCCACGCCGAGAAAGAAATTATGTTCGACTCGATGGGATGACACTCCAAAGTGCAGTCCCGCAGCCCGCACCGCCTTGCCTAGCTCTCCCGTGGTGTCGCGATACGGCCCCATTTTGGCTGTGGTCCAGTCGCTCAATCCGCTGTCGTACATGGCAAAGCCATCGTGGTGCTCCGCCACAGGCACGACGTACTTCGCACCTGATTTTTTGAATAGTTCTGCCCAAGCAGCTGGATCGAAGTGTTCGGCTTTAAACATAGGCAGAAAATCTTTGTAGCCGAACTTGTCCTGAGGACCATAAGTCGCCACGTGATGCTTATATTCCGGCGATTCCGGCACGTACATATTTTCGCGGATACCATTCGTTGCCGAAAGCAGGGACGGAGTAGGCTCCCCAATGGATGAAAATGCCAAACTTTGCGTCCTTGTACCATGCGGGCACTTCATACTTCTGAAGTGATTCCCAGTCGGCTCGGAACGGACCCTGTTGATCCAGGCTGTCGACTATCCTCAGCAAGGTAGCGCGCTCTGAATCGTATTTGCTGCCTTTCTGCCAGATTTGATCGATGCTTGCCGGATCCTGAGTGGCGGTTGGAACCGTGACACTCTGAGCGTGCGCCATACAAACCGCAGACGACAGTAATAAAATCGTGCCAACTTCGAGAAATGAGAGTAAACGAGGTGAAAGCATGATTGCCCTTTCGTCAGATGCATAGTCGATTTCTGCCAGTTCAATTCGGCAGCAATTTTCTGGTCGAGCAGCAATGCGGCTCTAAAAAGAACAGCAATCCATGTTGACCATAATCTTTCTGAAACGTGATGGATTGCCGCTCCAGGAGCGCAGCGCATCCGCTGCTTGCTCAAGGGGAACAACCCGACTCACGGCTTGATTAACGGGGAACGTCTGCGCTTCCGGAAGCTTGATCACGGCTAGAAATCCGCCGGTTTGAGCATTTCTGGAGCCGACAATATCCAATTCCTTTTGAACGAGCAGCCCAAGTTTCGCACAGACCCGTTCCTTTGCGTATCCGATGTACACTGCGCGTCCGGTGAATGCGACTTCTTCGATCGCTGCTCGGAACGTAGCCACGGTGCCGAACTGGGGGAATTTTGAGGCCAAAGGACAAATCATTCTGCCGGAATAATTGTTGCGCTAGCCCTGATCGTGAAGGGATGCGCAAATGTTACGCGCGAGCTTGACGAGCCGCGTGTAACATTGTTACACCCTCACCGTCCTTAAGCTAGGTTGGGAGCAACCGGATGGTTGCGTTTGGTAAACTACTGATTCGGAAGGTCGCGCACCCGCGTGGAGTTTTGACGAGGGACAGACCTCGATCAAACGACTGATGTGCGACAGCTCAACTGGAGTGTCTAGTGCAAGAAGGATGAGTCGGAAATTGAGATGTTTGAATTTTGCCCGGACGTTGTGGAACCTTTCATTCTAAAGATAGAGCCGCGAAGCATTTCCGGCGATTAGCTTCGTGACAATCGGGTCGGGGAGTTCGCCCAGGGTTTCTGCAATGATTCTCCGAGACTGTGGCCAAGTTGAATCGGCGTGCGGATAATCCGAGGCCCACATATACCGGTCCGCACCGAAACCATCGCACACGCTCGGCACGGTGGAGTCCTCTTGAAACGTCGCGTAGACTTGCCTGCGAACATAATCGCTGGGGCGCATGGGCAGAGGGTAGGGGGCGAATCTGCCGAACTTCTCGTGGGCATGATCCAGGCGGAACAAGAAGTGGGGAAACCAACCGCAATCGTTCTCCGCTGAAACGACGATCAGTCTTGGGAAGCGTTCCAGAACTCCTCCGCACACGATTTCCGTCAGGGAACGCTGCACGTCGTAGATCACGTCGAGATACTGGACATACGGGGATCGAGAGCGCACCTTGGGCTGGCCGCTGGTGATGCAATGCAGCGACACCGGCAGTTCCAGCGATGACGCAACTTCCCAGAAAGGATCGTAACTGCGGCTGCCAAAAGAGGGCGCATCCTCCGGTGGAGAGCCCCATACCAGCAAACCGGCGGCCCCCATCCGTGCCGCTCGTTCCGCTTCCCGCACGCTGTCTTCAATTCGATGGAGCGACACAAGCCCCAAGGGAACGAGTCGCCCGGGAGATGCCGCGGCAAATTCCATGATCCAGTCGTTGTAAGCCCGGAAACAGGCGCGCTGGAGTTCCGCGTCCGGCAAAGCAAACAACTTCATGCCGTGAGTTGGATACAGAACTTCGCAGGCAACCCCATCGGCGTCCTGGTCTTTGACACGTTCTGTGGGGTCCCAGCCACCGGCCCGGGCGGCCTCATATCCGCGACGCAAGTGCAACTTCAAGTCGCGGCCCTGTTTGCCGGCGCCGAATCCCGTGGCGATGGCGAACGGAGAGATTCCCGGAGCGACAAACAAGTAACGATCGCTCGTGTAATCACGGACTACGCGCGGCGCACGATCACGGAAACACCGATCCAAACGCTGACACCAGAGGTCAGCGGGCTCGGTGACATGGGAATCGGCGGATACGATTCGCAGTGGGACGGAAGCTTCCATGGCTAGGGCTAGGGAATCGGAGGAGAACCCCACATCTGCCACCACGTTCCCGACAAACCCGCCTCTGTCGGATCTGATGTATGGCTCTCTGCGAGATGCTCAGAATAGGAGCTACCGTCTGAACTGGTCTGTTGTTCAATCACGCCCGGAATCAAATGGAAGATGGATCCGAAAGCTGCGACATTGAGCGCGTGCCCGGTCTCGTGCAGTTCGTCGCCGCTCGGATCTGGAGAGTTGGAGTTGATGAACGCGAAATTGCCGACGTCAAAGGCTTCTCCGCCGAACGCGCCGATGGATCCCCCCTTCATGATGAAAGTTCCGGTTTCCCAGTGAATGTGGATGCTGTCGATATGCGCCCCGTGCGCACCAAACCAACTGCCATTCCAAGTAACACCGGCCGCGATCAGATTGATCAGGAAGATAGCCAAACCAATCCCCGTGGCCAGCCACGACATCGGCATCAGCCAGCTCGACCAGCCGAGAATGCCCTGGTAAACCTTGTTGCCGGAAACACCGTTGAAGGCCGCGAGGAAATTAATTACTCCCAATACTAGGCCGATGGCGCCCCCAAATAGCGCCGTTGCCATAGCGGCGTTCAAACCAGCATTGAAGCCGATCATAAACCCGCGGAAGAACTCTCCCCAGCCGTTCCCGGTGTTGTTTGCCGCCACAACGTAGGAGACGCTTACCACTCCAATCGCCAGCACGACCCCTAGCACTGCTCCAGCAAGTCCGCCGGTGGCAATCACCGCAGCCACCACGGCCACGGCGGCGATCACCCCCACAATCGCGCCTACGACACTCCAGAACGAGAGCCCGGTGTAATCGACATTGTCCAGGGGATCGTTGCCCGCATAGGCATACGGATGCAATGCTCTGGGATTACCCATCACTTTGTGCGGTTGATACAAGGGAAATGGGTCTGGCGTCAGGAAGCGACCTAGATCCGGCGAGTAGTAGCGGCGGCGCATGTAGTACAGGCCCGACTCCGTATCGAAGGGATGCAAGCCATAAGTGCGGTCGTCAATCGTGCCGCTGGAGCTGTCGATATTACCGAATGGGCGATAGACAATCGAGGCCAGCTTTGCGCCGTTCTGGTCGGTGAAAAAAGAGGTGTTCCCCGCGTAGTCGGTGTGGAAATATCGCGGGCCCGCATCCGAAATTGCGCACACCCGACGTCCGCCCAGCAAGACATAGTGGAGCACCTTGCCACTTCGGATTTCTACCTCGGCGCCCGCGAACAAAGTCGAAACGACGGTCCCACTCTTATCCGTGACCTGCTTGGAGATCCGCTGGCCGGTCGGATCGTAGGCATAGTTCGCAACCAGCCCGTCGGTCCGGGTTACGCGCACCAGTTCATTCTTTTCGCTATAAGAGAAGGTCTTGTCCGCCAATCCCAGCAGGTTTCCGTTGGCGTCGTAGATCAGGTTCTGGCGCGCGCCAGTGCCGATAGTTACGCCGGCAATGCGGTCGGGATGAGCCGCGTCGTCATAGGCGAACACGCTGTTGGTTTCGTCCATCTGCGAAAGATTGAGAAATCCTGAATAACCGTAATTGCGCACTACCGGCGCGGGATTCGATAGGGTGCACGAAGTGATCTGATACAAGGGATCGTGGGTATAAGCCGCCGTGCCCCGGCCATTCGCAGCAGCATCTGCGCTGGAGAAAAGAATCCCCATCTGATCGAGGGCGTATGTTACGTCTTCGTACACTTCACCGTGCGGCCCAAAAGTGCGTTGCCGGTTCACCCGTCCCGGACCGTCCGCATAGCCGATGGTCGTGGTTACACCGTTGGCGTAGGAGAGCGCCTGCGGCAAGCCGCGAGGATCATAGGCGATATTGTTCACAACGCCCGGAATCGCGCTGACCCAGCCGTTGAAAGTCAGGGTTCGCGCGATGCGTTGTCCATCCGAGTAGCTGCGCGCCACCTCTCGCCCGAGCACGTCGTACTCGTAGTTAATCAGGTAAGGATTGGCAACACCATCGAATTTGAAAGCGCTTTGAGTAACGCGACTCGACGTATCGTATTCGAAAGACTGTGATCCTCCGCGATACGTTACCGAAGCGATCCGAGCCAAGGCATTTGCACCCGGCACATCGTAGGTATATTCCTCAAGTACGGTCCCGGCGGAACTGAGCCGCTGTAACCGCCCCAAGGCGTCCATGGTGACGCGCAGGTCGTTTCCGTTTGCGTCCAGCGAGCGCACCACGCGATTGCGGGCGTCGTACCAGAGCTTCCGCTGGCCGGCAGCGCGATGGTCAAAATCGTAGCGGTTGCCGAGAAAATCGCAGGTGTAGGAGCACAACACTCCGGCATCGTCCTGAATGGTGATGGTGCGACCCAAAGCATCGTTGACAAACGTAGTGGTCATTGCCTTGCCGGCGCCGAGCAGTTCCACGACAGCGGTCCGCATGCGGAATACGTCAAGTTCCTCACGCCGGGGGGTGTTGGCCAGACCGCGGGCCACATTTTCCGTGGAGGTGTCATTGTCGTCGGCGTCTGCAATGAGTATTTCGAAGGGAGAATATTGCGCGGTCGAGATGCTCCCGTTATAGTTCACGGTCTTCATCACACGGCCCCGCGCGTCATAGTAGAAACTCCGCGATGGCGCTCCCGATGGCGGTGATTTCGAGTAGGTTGCATCCTGGGAAAAATTGGGCTCGAATTCCTGCTTGGGATCACCCCAGGGATTAAACACCCGCAAACCTGAGACAACATAAGTAGCAGCGTCCATCTGCGCCCGGTGTTGCACCGCGTTGCCCCGCCCGTCAAAGTAAGTGAGCACCACGGAGGAAACGTCGCCGGCCTTTGTCTGAAGCATGTGCGCGGTTCGCACGTGGGGGATAACAGAATCGTCATAGCTAAACTGTCTTGGCGGCTTTGCCGGATCATCCACGGGCATCACAGAAGCCGTGGTGCGGCCTTGCGCGTCATAGAAAAAGTGCGCGACTTCTCCATTCGGATAAGTAATGGTGCTGGGCTGCGCCGCGGCGCGGTTGTAGTCAAAAACCGTGGTTCCCAGCGGACCCGCCAGCGCGGTGCGAAATAGCCCATCGGCATCAAAGGTGAATGCGGTCTTGATGCCGAGTGCATCCAAGTCCGCCACCTTCAAACCTCGCGCATCATAGGCGTGACGCGCCTCCGCCACGAAGAGACAGGCAATCCCATCGGCGTTATCTTCGGCAGAAAACCCGAGCGCTGTCGCGCCATCCATGCTCGCGTCGTAGTGCGCGGTGAAATCCGCCTGCAACCAGGCGAGGCGCAATCGACGCGTCAGGAGGCCGCGATCGGCTTGCCCAGCCGGCAAGCCTACAAAATCCGCGCCGTCGTAATACATCTGCGATTCTGCGACGATTTTGCCCGCATCATCCCGTACCACAACTGTCGCGGGTTTATCGAGAAGGCGGCGCGTCGTGCTGGTGGCGTAGGTTATGTCTGTCGTGCGCACCTGGTCGGGTTGGGCAATGCCAGCCTTTGTGCCGAATCCTCGATGGACCTCCCGCACCACGTTCCCGAAAGCGTCATAGGTATAAGTTTTATCCTCGCCGCGCACATCCGAGGTGCGTTCAATGTCGAGCATCGTGTGTTTGGTGACGCTGGCGAAAGTACGATGCCCGCCGTCGACGGTATCATCGAGCACCGTAACGGCGTATTCGGATTTTTCCGTGGAGAGCGGGAGCCCTTCAAGTGCCGATCCGTCCACGCTGTAAACGTCGATCTGGGCGAGCATGCCGTTCAACGCCGCGTCGTCAATCGAGTTTCCAGGGACACGCTCCATCGCCATTAAGAACTGATGAAGTGAACGCGTGTCCGCGCGGCTTTCGTCGCCCTTTTCAATTCGCTCTGCCGACCGGAATCCTTCGAAGCGCCGCAAGGTTGGCTCGTAGTGGGCATTGTGGTAGCGAAACTGGACTTCCGTCACCGCGCCCGTGACTTGGTCCGTCTCCTGCGTACTTCTGACCACGAGCAATGGAAAGGGAAAATTAGTGTCCCAAATGGTTCCTGCCTGGCGGTCGTTTAAGTAATCCTCGACCGCCGAACTGTAATGCAGTTGGGAGACGAGCCCGGAGCCATTGTCGATGCTGGTGAGCAGGTAGGGAGTGCTGGTCGCGTTGAACTCCAAGTGCACATAGCCTACCCTGCTGGCGGTGCGGTAACTGTTCCAAACCAGTCCGGGCGTAGCGTTTCCCGTGAGATTGACCATACGGGCGGTGCCCGCAAGCGGTGCCGGGATGGGCGTCAAATCGACGGGCGGAGCAAACTCCGAACCGTTGCGATTGAGGCAGAGGGTGACCCGGTCGTCCTGAAGGTAGAGGAGATCGGAGCAGCCATCGCCGTCGATATCGGCGAGGAAGACACAATCCGAATTCTCCTGGAGCTGGCGCAGCCGCGGGCTGTTATCCATCAGCACAACGTCCCCGAAGCGACCGTTCCCCAGGTTTGGCCAGTAACGGATTGAACCTGAAGAAATCTCGACTACATCGCTCGATCCATCTCCTGTCATGTCGGCGAGGAGGATGAGAGGGTTGGTGAAATCAATCATGGCCCCACTGGCGGGCGCCGGCACCACCGACGGTTCTCCCCATCCGAGTTCGCCTCCGTTGCGCCAGAGGACAAATCCCCGGTCGATGCTTTCGATGGCATCGATGCGCCCATCGGCGTCGTTATCCGCAAAACGAAGACGGTCACTCTGCCAGTCGGGAGTTGCGCTAGCGTTACGTGGATAAGCAACGAACTGGCCCCATCCCTGCTGTCCATTGTTTTCGAAATAGCCAGGAACATATCCTGGGGCCAACAGCGTGAGATCGGCCTTCCCGTTGCCATTCATGTCGATGAAGGCCGCTCCCGCCGATGCGATCGAACCTCCGAAGGGCGCCGAAGGCAACGCTTGGGGGAAGTCCCACCCGGCGCCGTTGTTGGGCCAGTAAAATTGTTTTCCGCCTTGCACTTCGAGAACCCCAGGAAGTGGAGCCTGGTCGAGCGTGATCAGGGTTGCGTCAGGATCGTCCAGCGGCGGAGGATCGCTTGCCGTGGCTGGGTAGTATCCCACCGCGATGTCATTCGGATCGAAGGCTCCATAAGTGAAGCGAACGGGTGGCCGGAGGACGTCGCCGCCCGTGGCCGCGGTGGTGGCAAGATTGCGCAGTTGAACCGCAGCCAGCAGCGAAATGCCACTTTGGGCGTCGGTGATGTAGGTCAGAGTCCAAGTGCGCAACCTGGTTTCGCCGGCTCCTGGATCCAACACCAGGTCGATCTGGGTGCAGCGTTTCGCCAGAGTACACAGAAATCCCGCGCGCCGGTCGTGCCGCACATCCGGCCGCGCCTCGTAGGTGAAGCGCACGGAATAGGCAGCGTAGCGTAACTCCGTCAGGTAGGGAGTCCCGTCGGAGGTATCCCAGCTATAGGTGGCGGAGTTACCCGAAGCATTCGACCATTGCTCCACAAGCCAGCATTGAACGTTAGCTGGTTGAGCCAGATCGGCGATGCGCGCCGCGGGAAGAGTGCCGAGTTGCCAAACGTCGCCATTGCGCTCCTCGATTTTCCAGCCGTCGCCAAGGCGCGTGTAGCGGCTGAATGAAGTTTCGTAGATTGCCGCGTAGGAGCCATCTTTAAGAGCGGTGATTTGATTGCTGCCGTCGAGAAACGTTTCAGGTTCCACCCCCGGCGTTCCCAGATCCAGCCGTCGCAAAATCGTCCGCAAGGCAAGTTGCCAGCCGAACCCAAATGGCCCGGAGCGCGTCCCTTGGGTGTATTCCAGCGTGAGCTTGGGATTCAGTCCCGCCACACCATCGGGGAGCGGGATGGCGTACGAGTACACTCCTTGTCCGGTGTTCAGATTCATCCGGAACGCTTCGCCCAGTCCCGCGACACTTCCCGTCGAAGCTGGGGGTGAAACGTTCGAAACTCCGTCGGCTTCCGCCACGATGCCTCCTAGACAAGTTCTGCCACTGGGTCCTACCGGTAATCGAACGTGTATTCGAAGTACGTCATCAAGTCGGTCAAGCCGGAGAGATTAAGTTTTCCGGCGACCAGCAAGCCCGGATTGTCCGCGGCTAAGATCGAAATGGTGAGCGTATCGAAGACTGCGCTGCCGTTCAGTACCGAGAGAGGGTCGGTCGCCGCTGTCCCCGCAACCACACCATTCGCGTCGGTCTTAACCGTGTAGGTTTTTCCGCTCATTGCCGAAGCCACATGGAGCGTGAGTCCATTCGTAGTGGCGGCGTCGCCGGATACACGAATTGAAGACTTAGTGCGTTTCAAGTTGGTCTGCGTCATTGGGAAAAGTGTTTCGTCATAGACCAGTTCCGCCTGCCCTTGGCCGCGCAAGTAGAACAGTTCGTCGGGGAACGTCAGGCGCATGGAGGTGACGCGGGTAGCCGCCGCGCTTTTCGGCAAACCTGCGATGATTTTGCTCTCCAGTGTGGGATCGAAAAATCCGTCGTAGTAGAGCACAAGCTGCACATCGATGATCGACCCAAAATCCATATCATTCGCCGATAGTGGCATGTCGAGCTGCCAGAGCGTGTCGACACCGTTATTCTCAAATAACTGCAGGTCGTTAGGATCAACCCTGAAGGCGAGGGCGTCCTGCCGGATCTCGTAGGCCGATAGCGGCATGACGTCCGCCGAATACAGACGCGTAACCACCGTCCCATCCGCCTGGCGGAAGTGTGAAGCGCCGATGTTGCGGAGGCTTCCCGCCAGACTCACCTGCGTCACGCCCACGAAAACCAGCTCCACGTTCCGGATCTCGCACAGGTACATTCCCGGCGTTTGCCGGTCGAACATCGAGAGTTCGGTCTGGAAGCTGCAATGTCCCGTAGTCTGCAGGAGGTTAAAGGCATACGGGAAAACATCCGCCAGGCTGATGATGCGTTTAACCGGAGCCTTCTTGGTTTTCGTTGTGGTCACATAGTCATAGGTAAAGCTGTCCAGGTCGAGCGAAAGAAAATCCGCACCCATCAGATTGTCCGTCGCCGAGTGGATGTAATCGCCACGGATCACGTTCAAATTGCGCCCGGTCTCGGCGTTATAAGCGCGTTGCATCAGAAGCCCGACCGCGGTCGCCATGTCGATATAGCGTTGCATGATGCGCTGCGCGCTCCCCGCCAGCTCAAACCACAAGCGCGCGTTGAACTCTTCCATGTCGAGATAGTCTCGATTTTCTTCCGCATCCCGTTGCTGCATTTGCGCCAGCAGGATGCGCTGATTGGCAATCGCCACCTGTGTCTGTGCTTCGGCCACTTGTGCCTGCGCTTGCGCCGTATAGGCCTGGGCTGCGGCCAGGTTACGCTGAAGGCTGGAGGCCTCCATATCCTGCGAGATCTTCTCTCTCGCCGTTTCCAAATCTTGAATCACCTGACTTCGACGTTCGCCGCTGGTGTTGTAGTAGGTGTAATTGCTGATCGTCAAACTTACTTCGGAACCCTGATCCACCGACGCGGCGTTGGCCCAGGCCTCGAGTTCGTCATATTCGGCCAGCGCGCCGCGATTACTGGCAAATTCGGTCTGCGCTTGCTGGGCATTGGTCTGTTGCACCTGGGCATAGTTCAGTCCCGCGTTGGCCGCGGCGACCGAAGCGTTGGCTTCGTCCAGCCCACGCTGCTCCAGCACGACGCTCTGCGCCGCCACGCTCGCCTGCTGGTCGAGCTCTTGCCTCTGTAAAGTCTGATCCTCGCCGGCGGTGGTGTACTGGATATAACGCTGCTCCATCTGTGCAGCCTGTTGGGCGAAGTATTTCGCCGTATTTTGGAGGTACTCCCAACTAAACGGGGGCAGATAGTCGACGGCCAGTCCGAAGAAATCGAGATTAGATTTAAGTTGCTGGAGCCGGAGGCGCGCCTCGCAAACCTTCGATAGAATTTCCGGATTGTCGGGATATGTAGCTGGAAAACCAGCCGCTACAAAAGCGGTAACGCGCCCCTTGATTCCCGCAAAGCGGGCATCCGCATACAACACGGAGGTCGCATCCAAGGTGTTGTCGGTTTTGAGGATGTGCCCGTAATCGGCAATCACCACGGGAAATTGTGTCGCATCATCGGCTGCGTTCCGGTAATCGCGATCTCCCATCGCCAGGTAAACCGCTGCCAGCTTGTTCCAGAGCTTCGGAATCTCAAACGCCTTATTGATGTACGGATACACCAGTACGCCAGCGTAGGTCGATGCCGCCTGCTCCAGATTGCCCAGCCCCATGAGGCAGTCGGCGATCGCCATCGGGATGACGAAGAAATACATCGAAGGCAGGTAGGCGACGATCTGAGTAGAGTCAACGCCAGAGACTGCGCCCAGCACGAGGGAAACGTCGCTTGTGTCGGTAATCGCCTGGAGGAAGTTGTGTACGTTGGTTACAACGTCTCCCGTGAGCGCTATGGATGTCGAGGCCTTGGCGCCGGCCAGAGTGTAGGTGCGTTCTGGCGGAACGGTTGCTAGAAAGGTGGCGCTGATCAATCGGGGGGTAACGTCCGCGGTGAGTGGAGCTAGAGCCGGCGCGGCCGCTGCCGGAACCGACGATTGCGGCGCGGGTTCGAGCGGCAAGGCCGCCACCTTTACCGGCCGCAGCAACGACACGGTGGAAACGCTCTTCGCGGGGGTCGCGACCGTGACCGGATACAATCGCTGTTGGGTTTGGACCGCAGTCGCCGCCGCCAGGGTTTTCGCGCTTCCCGCTGCGTCGTTGGATCGCACCTGCATCCCGGCGAGGGTCGTTAGCGTCTCTACCTGGCTGTCATACATTTTAGCCGTGCCGAAAAGATCGGCGCTGCTCTGCGCCATCGCGATTGCAGTCTTCACGTCGCCGCCCGATTTTTCAGTCGCGATCGCCAGATCCTGCATGACCGCCGCGCGCATCGCCGGCTGGGTATCAGGTACAACCTTGAGCGCGGCGGTAAATGCTGTGGTAGCGCCTTGCCAGTCGTTGGCGCTCGCGGCGGTGTAAGCCTGCTCAACGGATGTCTTGAGCTGAAGCTGTGCCGCCGATAGATTCAGTCCTGCAGCCAAGAATGGCGCCAGTTTCGTCGCCACCGGGGCTGGAAAGTTCGCCGCCTCGGAGACAAAAGCGGTTGGAAACTTATAAGTGGAAATCGGCTGAGCCTGCAGCACCGACGCAGCTTTCGAGGCAAACACATCGATCAAACTCACGTCCATCGGCGCCACGAATTGCCCGTTCAGGTAGCTGGTCGCAGGGAGCGCGGGATGCACCGTGGTCAGAATCAGGTTCTGGATCTGCTGGAACGCATCCATCGCTGTGGCATACTGACCCTGTTTCAACGAGTCGTACGCACCGGCGTACTGTTGTTGAATTTGAACCTCAAAGGCGGTCGTTGGGTCGGCTTGTTGGTAATCCGAAGCCCAGGAGACACGGGGCGCAAGAACGTGATACGAATACCGCTTCTCGTCAAAATATGGCGGTGCCATCGGGTAACCTTTCTAAACTTGTACACAAGTAAACAGATGCCTGAAACTTTATCGCGCGGACTGTTCTTAAACTCTAGGAAACGGCGCGTCGCAGCACTGGTTTTGCCATTGTCTTGCGAATAAATACCGTAATCGGTTTACTCTTCTGCCGCAATTTTGTGTGCGTCAGAGCCTCATTCTTAGTGATACAGACTCGATCGAAGTTCGCCAGAACAAGTGTTTCAGCGAGGCATTCAGACCACGAGTTCGAGAAAAAGCCTTCCACCCTCGATGGCTAATCCGGCGACCGGAAATGGCTCTAATAAGGATAGTGTAGAGAGGGGACCGATCGTTTCTCTCAATTCCCTGGAATATTTCGTCATATGACCGCCCCTACGGTGCAACGGGTTGGTTGAACTCAAAACAGAAGCTTTCCAAGCTGCGAAGAGGACTAGTACTACTGCTTCGGATGTTGAAGGACGTACGACCCTCGATGAATGGTCGGGAAAATAGAAAGCCACCGGGAAACGGGTCTATGTGAAATTCCGCAGCAGCACAATTCCAGTCAGATTTCGAGGCAACCTGACATGGGCTCGCTAATAAATTTGTTGAGATTGTCCACACATTGCTCTCGCGGGCTTACCAACCTAGTAGTGAATGATAAAGGGCGTGGGTGTTGAAAAAGTCACCGAGATTGGCAGGCCCTTGATCGACGGCCTTTCCTCCTCACTCTCCGCCAACGGTCTTCTGTCTTTGTTCGAATGATTCATCGGTACTATACCGTCGTGTGACTCCTCGGTGACGTACATGTGGGCCGTGCGGCTATAGCCTTCGCCCACCGCCCTGCTGCCTCGTTTGCCGCAGGTGTCTCCGAGGTCTCCCGGTTCTCATGCATGAAGCTTCTAGGTGTGTCTGGGGTCTTCGACTACGCCGGACTGAGCAGGAACTCGCGCTAGCGCTCCTGCTCATGTTGCCCACCGCAGCGTTATAAGACGGCGGCGTCCGGATTGTAAATTTTCGGAGCTGGATACCCACCTCGCCTAGCCCCTGTCTGCGCCTCGCTGAGTCCCTCGCGGTGTCAGCGCAAGACTCGGGGCCGAGCAGATCGCTAGTCTTTACTCGTAAGGCTCTTTCATCCTCTGCTCCATGCCGGTTTATCCCGGCGCACATACGTCCTTTATCGTCCACTACCTAGGCTGGGATGCCCGCGAGTGCACTGGGAGGCTATCGCAACCAACCATTAGGGAGTTCATGTCAGGTCTGCTGAGGATCAGACTCGAACTAGGCTACGGAGTTTCTTCAGACCAGAGGGTACGCCACCGAGCATTATCTTCCCAGCGTTTGGGAGCCTCTCATTTGGCTCGATCCGATACCAACTCCGAATCGCGCAGGAAATCTCGAGGGGCTTAGCTCATTCTGAAGGCTCATCTAGGTCTCAGGAGACTGTGTTCCGATTCTGAAGACATCAGTGATACGACATCGGCTGACAGACATTATTAGTGGGTCAGGCGCATGCCAGCACCGCGCCTACCGAGCATGTATTGACAACGACGCATTTGAGCAGTAGCATTGCAGCCACTCCTAAGAGTGTAATTTCGGGGGGCACGCCAGGTCATGGGTGCTACAGGAAGTACGCCGCT